>BNJV01002157.1_pt1 | contig 33282 bp, 42 predicted proteins | sample 8540591 | NCBI WGS metagenome assembly BNJV01 (sample SAMD00202457, study PRJDB9452) | human saliva metagenome | host: Homo sapiens | reverse complement strand
ACCTCAAGCCAAGCACGGTATTTATTTTCTTCACTCCAAATATTCGCCATCTCAGGGCGAGAGTAACGGTTGATCATAATTAAGATACCAAGGACGGCCAGAAAGCAACTGAATTTTTAGGAAACCAACGACGGACGCTTGCGCCCTAGGAGGTTTATCTAAATTCGAGCTTTCCGTCCAGGTTCAGTTACGCTGAAATCTGGTGTCCTTTCCTTTCTATTTAGTTATAATCTATTCAAAAGATATTTTTCTTCTAATTCAGCCATATTTTTTTGAAATAAATCCATAAATATCTTATCAATAAGCACAAGTATAAAGAACCAGACAAAAAAATTTCGTGAATTATCACTTTCATTTTGAAGGGCTTTTAGTGATGGCAAGTTATCTTGGTATGATAAGGTATTATGCGCTAATTTATTCCTATTATCATATAATTCTTCATATTTAATTTTTAAGTTCAGTTCTGTATTAATATAAAAAGACGATAATTTATTTTCATACTTCTCTAACTGTTTTTTTATATGCTTTTTTTCTCCTTTTTCATTTGTTAAATCATATTTTGATTCATCTAGTTTCTGAGGTTCTTTTGGTAAATCTTCAAATAACTTATCATTATTCATAAGAAACTGCTCTGTATTTGTTATAACATTCCCAACGAAGTAATTAAACTTTTTTTGAGTCCAAGTTGCCAAACCAGAGTTTGAAAAAAATGCTTTTTATATCTTCTAACGAATCATCAATTAATTTCTGTTTATCAATATCACTAATATCAAATTTTTTTATTAAGTGACATTATTAAACCAGTCAATCGCTTGTAGATTGCTGATTTAGCTTTATAACTTGAATACTCTCCTAAATTATCTTTATTTTTGCAAAAGAATGCGACGATATTCATAATCATATGTCGCCATTTCCCACGCGATACATTTCATTTTCTGTTCTTGAAAACCTGTCATCTTTAAAAAAATAAAGAATTCATAATATACTCAGATAAAGCATAGGTTTCTATACCATTACCAATAACATAACTTGCAGCAACCGCTTCTTTTCAGAACGGTAGTTATTGGCGTAAAAATAAATGCTTTATGATTACTCATTTCATATACCTACTGTAAATCTCATAAGATCTTTGAATTCTATTTCGTAAATGCATCAAAGCATTTGGATTTTTTTAGTATGTTTCATGTCGCTTTTTAAATGATTGAATTTCGTCTTTCAAATCTAGAACTAAATTATCCATAGATTCGATATCCAGTTTCTTACTTTCAAAGATGGTATACTTTAACAAACCAAAAAGCAACTAAATCTATATCAATAATTGAATTTAAAAACTATTTGATTAGTTATAACCCCCATAAATTCTCCAACTTCTTCTAATTTATTTGAATATTCTTCTGCTATTACATATTCTGGTAATGGAGAAAATAAATCGCTATCTTCGCCATATGCAACAAAGTAAATGAATTCCTCATATAGTTTTTTTCCATTCTTCGAGCATATCTATAACCGACCTTATTTATATTGGCTGTTTTTTTCATAGTGAGATATTAAAAGCAACATAACGAACAAAAATCCATTTGCGCATCATTAATCCTAATTGTTTTACTAAATTCTGGTTCAAAAGAAATCTACAAGACCATCTCTAAGAAAAATACAGTGATTTTCTACTTTCCTGAGGAAGTAATGTTTCACCTTGGATATTTATGTTTCTAAACACAGAAGAATAATATCTTTGTTGTTCAGAGTAAAACTCATCAACACTCTCACCACCCGTAACTTGTGGGACAAGATAACAAAAACCAAGATAATGTGAACGTAAAAATTCTAAACTAATTTCTGGAATCTCATCATAATTATCATTTTTAATATGTGAAAGTATTTGTTCTTTGCTATTACCTTTCTCCGTTAACTTCTTCAACGACCACTCTAGAATATTATCAAACTCATCAATATCTATTTCTGAATCATTATCGTCAATCAAGTTTGCAATTTTCTTTTTATATTTTTCTTTATTCGGAAAAATACCTAAAAAGCTAAGAAAAATACTAGTCAAACGTTGTTGTCCATCCAAAATTAAATTTTCTCGTTCTGCTCCCTTATCATAAGAACCAATAGTAACTGGTGGTACAAATTCATTTTTCGTATACTCTCAATTAATTTCTCTGTTTTATCCTTATCCCAAACAAACAATCTCTGATAATCTGGAAGAATAATATTTTTTTCAAAATTAAATTCATCCAATGTTCTAAAAGTATATTCACCATAGTATACTTTACTCTCCATACTAAAACTCCTTCCCTTTCCCAAACTCATCCACACTATCCGGTTCATCAGTAAACAAAGTCACATGTCCCATTTTGCGGTTGTGCTTCGCTTCTATTTTACCATACATGTGGAGGTGGGCGCTTGGATTTTCTGTGACATATTTTTCAGCAGCCTCGACATGCTGACCGAGAACGTTGAGCATGACAGCTGGAGCATGGAGGTGGATTGCTGGTAATGGTGCTCCAAGAACACCTAAGATATGCGTGTCAAATTGTGAAAAGTCGCAGGCCTCAATCGAGTAGTGGCCAGAGTTATGTGGGCGGGGGGCAATTTCGTTGACAATGATGTCATCAGCTGTCGCAAACATTTCCACACAAAGGGTTCCAGACAGGTTAAGCTGTTCTGCGATTCGCACAGCCATAGCCTTGGCCTTATCTGCTAGACTATCTGAAATGCGAGCAGGCACAATGGTTTTCGAAAGAATGTTGTTACGGTGAATATTTTCCTGAACTGGAAAAACCGTCACGTCCTTGCTATTTCCTGATACAATGATAGAAATTTCAAGGTCAAAGTTGACAAATTCTTCCAAGACACAGTCTGCTGAATCTGCTAGTGTATAGGCTTCTTCCAAATCGGATTCGGAACGAATAACCTTTTGTCCATGACCATCGTATCCACCTGTCGCAGTCTTGAGAACGTATTTTTTAGAAAGGTCGATATCTGCCAAATCTTGGCTAGAAGCCACGACCTTGTAAGGGGCAACAGTGACTTGGGCCTTGTTTGAGAGAAAGTCCTTTTCAAAAATGCGATTTTGAGAAATACGGAGTAGGTCTGTCCCTTGAGGGAGCTGCCCATCCTTGATGACAGCATCCAAACCGTCAGCATCAACATTTTCAAATTCATAGGTAAGAACATCGCAACGTTCCGCCAACTGACGGAGGGCATCCACATCGTTATAAGGAGCCACGATGATTTCCGCTACACGAGAAGCCGGACAATCCGCCGCAGGATCCAGCGCGATAACCTTGTGCCCCATGTAGATAGCAGAAATGGCCATCATCTGACCCAGCTGACCGCCACCGATAATTCCGATTGTTTTAGATGAGCTCATTTGTAGACTCCTCTGCGATTTTTCCTTGCTCTTCTGCGAAATCTGCCAATGCTGTCGCGATAGCTTGATCCTCTACTGATAGGAGACGGAGGGCAAAGAGGGCCGCATTTGTCGCTCCTGCTTCACCGATAGCCATGGTTGCAACAGGCACACCACCCGGCATCTGTACGATAGAGTAGAGCGAGTCCACGCCACTAAGAGCGCGAGACTTGACGGGCACACCAATGACTGGAAGGGTTGTTTTGGCTGCTACCATGCCTGGTAAATGGGCTGCGCCACCAGCACCTGCGATGATAACCTTGATGCCACGGCTACGAGCTTCCTCCGCATGTCTGAACATAAGGTCAGGTGTACGGTGGGCAGAAACAACTTTCTTTTCGTAGGCCACGCCGAAGCGGTCTAGGATTTCTGCTGTTTTTTGCATGGTTGCCCAGTCGGATTTTGAGCCCATGATGATGGAAATAATTGGTTTAGTCATAATTTTTCCTTTTTTCTTCTTTTTTGATAATGGTCTTAGGTGGTGGGGACGGAAGCAAACCTTCGGTTTCATTCCTAAACTTTGAGCCTAGGGTCTCAAAGTTTCCCTAGACCAGAACAGATACTGTTCTGGTCTTTTCACCACGGCAACCATTATCTTAGTTTGGCTCGCTTTCGCTCGCCATAGCAAATATGTCTGTTAATCTTTTATGGCCTTGCTTCCGATATCGGTTCGGTAGAAGAGGCCTTCTGTTTTTTGTTGGGCGAGTTCTTGATAAATGGTGTCTTGGGCTTCTTTGACGGTGTCTGCTGTGGTGACGAGCATGTAAACACGTCCGCCGTTTGAGAGCAGTGCTCTGCTATTTTCCGCAAACTTAGCCCCTGCATAGTAGGTGATGATGTCACCATCGGTTTTGGCTGGCAACTCAACACCTTTTTCATAGTCTAGCGGGTAGCCCTTGGATGCGACAACCACACCCAGAGTCACACCCTTATCTGTCCATGTGATGTTTGGTTCCTTCCCATCGAGGATATCCGTGATATTTTGTGCAAGTCAGATGTCAAACGAGGCAAGATAATTTGCGTTTCAGGATCTCCGAAACGAGCGTTGAACTCGATAACCTTAGGTCCATCAGCTGTCAAGATAAGACCCGCGTAAAGGACACCCAGATAAGAGCGACCTTCCTTAATCATTCCTTCGAGGACTGGCTTGACAATGGTGTCAACCGCCGTGTCAACCACGCTCTGTGGCAAGTGAGGAACTGGCGCATAGGCACCCATACCACCCGTATTAGGACCCTTGTCGCCATCGTAGGCACGTTTGTGGTCCTGAGCTGTTGGCATGATGTAGAATTTGTCTCCATTGACAAAGGCAAAGAGTGAAAACTCCTCTCCTTCAAGGAATTCCTCAATAACCACACGCGCACCTGAGTCACCAAATTTATTGTCTAAGAGCATCTCATGAGCGGCTTCTACCGCTTGCTCAATCGTTTCAGCAACGACGACACCCTTACCAAGCGCTAAACCATCTGCCTTGACTACGATTGGAGCACCTTTCTCCTCAATATAAGCCTTGGCCTCCTCGAAATCTGAAAATGTGCCATAGGCTGCTGTCGGAACGCTGTATTTGACCATGATTTCCTTAGCAAAATCCTTGGACCACTCAAGCTCCGCTGCAGCCCTAGTCGGACCAAAAGCCTTGAGCCCAGCTTTGTTAAAATCATCTACAATCCCAGCAGCAAGGGCATCATCAGGACCGATAAAGGCCCAAGCAATATCGTTGGCTTTTGCAAATTCAATCAACTTAGAATGTTCGGAAATAGCGATGTTTACCAATTCCAGACCATCCAGAGTCATCCCGTCATTCCCAGGAGCTACAAAGACTTTTTCAACGTCTTTTGACTCAAGCAACTTCTTAGCAATGGCATGTTCACGACCACCCGAACCGACAACAAGCAGTTTCATTTTTCAACCTCTTTTGCGAATTATTTACTAATATTATAACACAAACGTTCGTTTTAATCTTGTTTTGCTCCGCGTTTTTACTCAAAAAAAGGAAAGAAACTGTTTTCTTCCCTTTTATTTTCTTAATGTCTAAAATGTCTAACGCCTGTGAAGACCATAGTCAAGCCGTATTTGTCAGCAGCTTCGATAGACTCTTGGTCACGGACTGAGCCCCCTGGCTGGATGATGGCCTTAATTCCTGCTTTGGCGATTTCTTCCACGTTATCCGCAAATGGGAAGAAGGCATCGGAAGCAAGCACAGCGCCGTCAAGACGGTCTTTGGCTTGGTCAATGGCGATGCGAACAGAAGCCACTCGGTTGGTTTGACCTGGCCCAACACCGAGTGTCATGTGATCGTTGGTTATGATGATTCCGTTTGATTTGACGTACTTGATGGCTTTCCAAGCGAACTCAAGAGCAGTCGCTTCTGTCTCAGTTGGTTGGCGTTTGGTCACCACTTGCCAGTCTGCTGGGCTTTCTTTGACCACGTCTTGGTTTTGAACGAGGAGTCCACCGACAACACCTGTGTATTCTGCCTCTACCTCACTAGCATCTTGAGCATCAAATGGCAAGGCAAGGATGCGCAAGTTTTTCTTTTTATTGGTCAAAATGGCTAGCGCTTCATCCGTATAGCTCGGTGCGATGATAATTTCAAGGAAAACGCCGTGCATCTTCTCAGCAGTCGCAACATCCACCTCACGGTTGAGAACGACGATTCCACCGAAAATTGAGACTGGGTCAGATTCATAAGCATAGTCCCAAGCTGTTTCAATGTCGTCAGCTTGACCGATACCACATGGATTCATATGTTTGAGAGCCACAACGGTTGGACGGTCTTTGAAATCACGAATAATACGAATGGCCGCATCGGCGTCACGGATATTATTGAAGGACAATTCCTTGCCATTTAGCTGTTTCGCTGAAGCAATAGAGTAGTCTGTAGGCAAAGCTTTTTGGTAGAAGTCTGCATCCTGTTGAGGATTTTCTCCGTAACGCATGGATTGTTTGAGGTCATAGGTCAAAGTGAGCTTTCAGGCTTTACTTCACCCACTTGAGCTGTGAAGTACTCTGCAATCAAGGCATCATAAGCAGCTGTGTGACGGAAAACCTTGGCTGCCAACCGTTGACGCGTTTCATAACTTGTTTCGCCATTAACTGCCAACTCCTCCAAAACCACTTCATAGTCCGCAGGATCTACCACAACTGTTACGCTGGCATGATTTTTCGCTGCTGAACGAAGCATAGATGGTCCACCGATATCGATGTTTTCGACTGCATCAGCGTAAGTTACATCTGGTTTGAGAATGGTTTCCTTGAATGGGTAAAGGTTTACCACAACAAGATCGATAAGCTCAATTTGGTTCTCCTTAGCAGCCTCTAGGTGGCTATCCAAGTCACGACGAGCCAAAAGTCCGCCGTGTATCTTTGGATGAAGGGTCTTGACACGACCGTCCATCATTTCTGGAAAACCAGTCACATCATCAATGGCAATGGTCTCCACCCCGGCATGGTCAAGGGCAACCTTAGTCCCACCTGTCGAGATAATATCCCAACCGAGTTTTTAAGTTCTTGGGCAAATTCAACAATGCCCGCTTTGTCTGAGACGCTGATTAAGGCGCGTTTAGTCATGTTATTTCCTTTCATTTACTTATCCAACAATTCTCTAATAACCTCTGGATACAACTTGTACTCTGCCTCATGAATCCGAGCTTCAAAGCTTTCGATGGTATCATCAGCTAATCGTGGCACACGCACTTGTTTGATAACCTTTCCTGTATCCACACCCGAGTCCACCCAGTGAATGGTCACGCCAGACTGCTCAACACCTGCGTTCCAAGCATCCTCAATGCCATGAGCTCCTGGAAATTCTGGCAAATAGGCTGGATGAATGTTAATGACACGACCCTCGTAAGCAGCGAGCAAGGTCGGACCAACAATTTTCATGTAGCCTGCTAGACAAACCAAGTCAATCTGGTGCTCTTCTAATAGCTCAACAAGTGCTGCTTCGTAGTCTGCCTTGCTCTCAAACTCCTTGAGTTCAAAAGCATAGGACAGAACGCCAAGCTTGTCTGCACGCTCGAGCACATAGGCATCACGATGGTCTGAAAAGACAAACTCCACTGGAAATTCTTCGGCAATCACCTGAAAATTTGAGCCATTACCAGAGGCAAAAACCGCTATTTTTTTCATTTGATGATGACACTTTCGTTTTCTTTCTTGACGATGCGACCAATTTCATAGACTGGTTCATCCAACAATTCTTTAATACGATCTGCATTTTCAGGGCTGACTGCTAGCATAAGCCCCACACCCATATTGAAGATTTCAAACATTTCTTCGTGTTTGATCTGACCGTATTTTTCAAGGGCTTTGAAGATTGGTAGGACTGGAACTTTACTTTCCTCAATCTCAGCAGCTAGGTCATCCGCAAACATACGAGGGACATTCTCGATAAAGCCACCACCTGTGATGTGGGCAATGCCATTGACCAATCCTTCCTTAATGAGAGGCAAAACAGCCTTGACATAGATACGAGTCGGCTCCAGAAGAACTTCCTTGAGTTTCTCGCCTTCCAATTCTGGTAGGATTTCCTCACCTGTGTAGTCCGCAAAGACACGACGGACGAGTGAGTAACCATTTGAGTGAATTCCACTTGAGGCAAGTCCAAGAAGAACATCGCCTTCTGCCACCTTTGAACCATCGATGATTTGAGATTTCAGCCACGCCGACCGCAAAACCAGCCAGATCATAGTCATCTGCGCCGTACATACCAGGCATTTCAGCCGTTTCCCCACCGATGAGGGCTGCACCAGCTTGCACACAACCTTCTGCCACACCAGCAACGACTTGTTCTAGCTTAGCTGGCTCATTCTTGCCTGTCGCTACATAGTCGAGGAAATAGAGGGGTTCAGCACCTGCAGCGATGATATCATTGACACACATAGCCACACAGTCCTGCCCAATCGTGTCATGCTTGTCATACTTGATAGCCAGCATGAGCTTGGTTCCGACACCGTCAGTCCCTGAGATCAGTACGGGCTCTTTGACACCTGTTTTTGAGAGGTCAAACATGCCACCAAAGCCACCAAGAGCTCCCATGACACCCGCACGCTCCGTACGAGCCACGTGCTTTTTGATCCGCTCAACAACTTCATAACCCGCTTCAACATCCACACCAGATTGCGCATAAGCATTTTTATTTGTCATCTTCTCTTCCTTTCCTTTCATGGAGAGTCTTTATCCATCTATTTGTAAAAACTGGTCTTTTCTTCCAAACTTTTACGATAGTCTTCTTCGTAATCATAGAGAGGAGTTGGGTAGTCACCGTCAAAGTAAGCGACACAGAGACCACCATTCGGTGCATCTGTTTCAATCCCGATAGAGTTAATCAAGCCATCAATCGAAAGATAGGTCAGGCTATCTGCACCAATGATTTGGCAGGTTTCTTCTACCGTATGATTGGCAGCAATCAACTCCTGACGCGTCTGGATATCGATTCCGTAGAAACATGGATAAGCTAGCGCAGGACTTCCAATGGCAACGTGAACTTCAGACGCACCTGCTTCTTTCAAAAGCTGAACGATACGGCGAGAGGTTGTCCCACGGACAATGGAATCATCCACCATAACCACACGTTTGCCTTTAACAACACCCGAAACGGCAGATAGCTTCATCCGAACACCTTGCTCTCGTAATTCTTGAGTCGGTTGGATAAAGGTACGTTGTGTATATTGGTTTTTGATCAGCCCCATTTCATTTGGCAAACCAGACTCCTCCGCAAAGCCCATGGCTGCGCTGAGCGAGGAATTAGGCACACCAACCACGATATCCGCTTCATGCTTGAATTCACGCGCCAATTGGGCACCCATACGTTTCCGTGCCGTATGAACATTGACACCATGGATATTGGAATCAGGGCGGGCAAAGTAGATATACTCCATGGAACAAATCGCCAACTGGGTCTCACTCGTGTAGCTATCATACTGGATACCATTGTCGTCAATAATGACAATCTCGCCTGGTTTCACATCGCGAATCCACTCCGCACCGATGACTTCAAAGGCACAAGTTTCAGATGAAACGACAACTGCTCCATTAGCCATTTTCCCGATTGAAAGAGGACGGAATCCGTTTGGGTCAAGTGCTGCAATTAACTTATCTTCAAACATCAAGAGATAAGCGAAACCACCTTTGACAAGACTAAGTGCTTCCTTGATTTTCCCCATCAAGTTTGGATTGTGACTACGACGAATCAAATGAGCCAAGATTTCCGAATCGGAAGTCGAACTGAAAATAGCTCCTCTTTGTTCCAATTCTTGCTTGAGAGATTCTGCATTGGTCAAATTCCCATTATGAGCCAAACCAAACTGCATATCATGAAAGCGGAAAAGGAAGGGTTGGATATTGTCTACAGAAGCTTCTCCCGCAGTCGCATAACGCACATGTCCAATCGCTCCAGTCCCTGTCAATTTATCCAAATTAGCAGGATTTCTGAACACTTCTGATAAAAGCCCCATATCACGATGGCGCTTCAATTGCCCTTGGTCATTGGAGAGAATTCCTGCCCCCTCTTGCCCACGGTGCTGAAGACTGTGGAGACCAAAATAGGTCAATTTAGCAGCATCTGGATGTCCCCAGATACCGAAAACACCACATTCTTCATTAAGAGATTTTACTTCGTATGTCATTTTTTATACCTTTTTATTTCCCTGTGAAATAACGCACAGCTGACGCGAACAGGTGCTGGTCTTTATTTCCTGGGATGTTTTGGAAGAGACCGTCTTCATAACGTTCTGAGTGTCCCATCTTACCGATGATTTGACCGTTCTTGCTGGTAATTCCTTCGATAGCGTTGACTGAACCATTTGGATTGTACTTAGAATCCATACTTGGTTTTCCGTCAAAGTCAACATATTGGCTGAAAATTTGTCCATTGTCACGGAGTTCCGCAAATTCTTCAGCCGTCACAACAAATTTCCCTTCACCGTGTGATACTGGGATAGCATGGATATCGCCCACTTGTACTCCAGCCAACCATGGTGAATTAGTATTTGCAATACGAGTTTCCACCATCTTAGCCACGTGTTGGTTGGCATCATTGTAGAAGAGAGTTGGGCTGGTGGTGCTTGCATCTTCAAAGTTTCCGTATGGAAGAAGACCTGATTTTACGAGAGCTTGGAATCCATTACAAATACCGATAATCAAGCCACCACGAGCGATAAAGCTGTCAATGGCTGCACGCACTTTTTCATTGAGAAGGATGTTGACGATAAACTTAGCTGAACCATCTGGCTCGTCCGCAGCTGAGAATCCACCTGCAAAGAAGAGAATGTTAGCCTTACCAATATTGTCAACCATGGTTTCAACTGACTTGACAATGGCTTCTTCATTGAGTGTCACGAATGGCACTAAGTTGACCTCTGCACCTTCTTTTTCAAAAGCCTTGGCTGAGTCATATTCTGAGTTGGTACCTGGGAAGACTGGGATGTAAACCACAGGTTTTTCAATAGTTTCCTTGGCTTTGATGACTGCGTCAGAAGCGACAGCTGGAACTTCAGCCAATTCTTTGGCTTGTGCAAATTCAGTAGGGTAAACTTCTTCTAATTTTCCTTGGAAAACACTGTCAAGTTTGTGTCCATCTAGCTTCACACCGTTGACAACGAGTGTAAAGTCTGCGCTTGTTTGTCCAATCTTCTCTACTCCAGCAATTTCTTCAGGAGATGTGAAGACAAATCCACCCAATTGAGCTGTTAAAGAACTTTCAAGTTCAGGCAAGATTACCTCTGCACCAATATGATTTCCAAAGGTAGCAAGAGCTAAACTTTCAACGACACCACCATATTTGACAGCTGATGCAGATGTTACTTTGTGGTCAGCTAGGATGGCTTCAAATTGAGCAAAGTTTTTCTTAATCAAGTCAAAATCAATCTCTGCAGAGAGTGCTTGGCCTGGGATGTAATAGATATTTTCACCAGCAGATTTGAACTCAGGAGAAAGCACCTTACGGCTATCCGCCGTCGTCACCCCAAAGGCAACCAAGGTTGGTGGTACGGTTAATTCCTCAAAGGTACCAGACATAGAGTCCTTACCACCGATAGATGGCAAGCCAAGCTGGATTTGTGCTTCAATAGAGCCTAGAAGGGCGGCTACTGGCTGACCGAAACGCTCTGCTTGCTTGTCCATGCGCTCGAAATATTCTTGGTATGAGAAACGAGCCTTGGACCAGTTTGCACCAGCAGCAACCAAACGAGCGGTTGCTTCGATAACCGCATAGGCAGCACCGTGGTATGGAGACCATTCTGCCACATAAGGGTTGAAACCTTGTGCCATGACAGATGCAGTATGCGTCACACCGTGCTGAACTGGTAATTTCTGCACAGAAGCTTCAGTTGGTGTGAGTTGGTAGCGGCCACCAAGTGGGTGGTTGACCGTTGAACGACCGACAGAGCAATCAAAGATGGTTTGCAAGCCTTTTTGACTCGCATGATTCAAATCAGACAAAACTGCAAGGGTATCAGCTTCAAGTGTGTCAGCGCTTGTTGTGCGTTCTTCTGGAAGCTTGACATCCTTGTCCACCACCTTGGCATCAACGACTACGCGCACACCGTTGGTATCAAGGAAACGGCGTTCCAAGTCGACAATTGTTTCACCATTCCAGTTCATGACTAGATTTGGTTTTTCAGTCACTGTCGCAACCACAACAGCGTCAATATTTTCTTTATTACATTCAGCGATGAAGGCATCCACATCCTTCGGACGAACTACTACCGCCATCCGCTCTTGTGATTCAGAGATGGCAATTTCGGTACCATTCAAGCCTTGGTATTTAAGAGGAACCTTGTTGAGGTCAATTTCAAGACCGTCTGCCAATTCACCGATAGCCACACAAACACCACCTGCACCAAAGTCGTTGGATTTCTTGATGAGACGAGTGACATCGCCATTACGGAAAAGGCGCTGAATCTTGCGTTCTTCGATAGCATTCCCTTTTTGAACCTCAGCTCCAGCAGTTTCCACAGACTCAACTGTTTGAACTTTAGAAGAGCCTGTTGCACCACCGACACCATCACGTCCAGTTTTGCCACCGAGCAGGATAATGACATCGCCCGCTTCCGGTTTTTCACGGACCACATTGCCCTTAGGAGCCGCACCAACAACTGCACCAAGCTCCATACGTTTGGCTACAAAGCCCGGATGGAAGTACTCACGAACGTAGGTCGTCGCAAGCCCAATCTGATTCCCGTAAGAAGAATAACCGTGGGCAGCTGTTTTAGAAATAACTTGTTGTGGCAATTTACCAGCGCGAGTCGCTGAAATCGGAGCTGTAATATCACCAGCACCTGAGATACGCATAGCTTGGTAAACGTAGGAACGACCTGACAAAGGGTCACGAATAGCGCCACCGATACAAGTAGCCGCTCCACCAAATGGTTCAATTTCCGTTGGGTGGTTGTGGGTTTCATTTTTAAACATGAGAAGCCATGGCTCTTTCACTCCATTCACATCCACTTCAATTTCAACCGAACAAGCATTGATCTCATCCGACACTTCCATGTCATCCAAACGACCATTGGCACGCTCATAACGACCAAAAATAGTCGCCATATCCATCAAGGTTTGCGGTTTTTCAGAACGCCCCAACTCCTCACGCATGGCGATATATTTGTCATAGGTTGCCTGTAATTGTTTTTGGAATTTAGACGCTGAGAAGTCAATATTTTTCAACTCTGTCTCAAAAGTCGTGTGACGGCAGTGGTCAGACCAGTAAGTATCCAGAACCTTGAGTTCTGTTTCCGTCGGCACGCGCCCGATTGACTTGAAGTAGTCTTGGATAAAGAGCAAATCATCCACTTCCATGGCCATCCCTTGCTCAGCCTTGTAGCGAGCAAACTCTTCTGCTGTATAGCTTTCAAAGAAAGTCAATTTTGGAATAGTCTTGTCTGACTCTGAAATTCCTGCTTGGCAATCCCTGTTGTGATATCCTTGAAACGAGAATCCACTGGATTGAGCAAGTAGTTCTTGACCGCTTCTAATTCCGTCGCATCAATATCTTTATTGACCAAGTAAAGTTGAGCAGTATTAACCGTTACATCGCTTGAGCTACCTAGCAAGAGCAAGGCTTCTTGTGAAGAAGCTGCGCGTTGGTCAAATTGACCAGGCAAGCTTTCGATGGCAAAGAAAGCATAATTGGCAAGATCAGCCTGTACAGCCGCTTCATCCAAGACATGGTCGGTCACCTGCTCAGAGAAGATGTGTTTCTCTGCGGGCGCAAACAAATCCTCTGACAAATCAAAGACATCGTAAACTTGCACAATGCGAATACTTTTCAAAGTTGACAGTCCCAAGTTGTGATGGAGTTCTCTCACCAAACTCTCTGACTTGACCTGAAAATCAGCCTTTTTTTCAACAAAAATACGTTTATCCATCAATTCTTATTCCTTTATTTCAGCTCTTGCAATGTTCCCAAATGACCTTGAAGGTGTTATTTTAAACCTTGCAACTTCTCCCAGACAACTTCATAAACATCTGTTAGTTCTCCCAAACCACGACGGAAAACATCCTTGTCCATGTGGTTACCGTCAGCGTCCCACAAACGGCAGTTATCTGGTGAAAATTCGTCTGCCAAGATAATCTTGCCATCCTTGTCAAAACCAAATTCCAGCTTAAAGTCAATCAATTTAAGACCAATCTCAGCAAACCAAGCCTTCAAAGCTCATTGATACGACGCGTCTCTTCCTTCAAGTAGGCAATCTGCTGGTCATCCGCAATCTGTAGGAATTTCACATGCTCGTCATTGATAAACGGATCATCCAAATCATCGTTTTTATAGTAAAATTCGACAATCGGAGTTTCCAAAGCGATGCCCTCTTCCACGCCAAAACGTTTTGAAAAGGAACCAGCTGTATAGTTGCGAAGCACGACTTCCAAAGGAATAATCTCAACCTTTTTGTTGAGTTGTTCTGTGTCCGAAAGTTTCTCCACAAAGTGAGTCGCCACACCAGCAGCGTTTAATTTCTCAAAAATAAAAGATGAAATCTGATTATTTAAAACTCCCTTACCCGCAATCTGCTCCTTCTTGACACCATTGAAAGCAGTCGCCTGGTCTTTGTAAGTTGAAATAATAAGATTTTCATCCTCAGTTGTATAGATATCCTTGGCTTTTCCCGAATAGATCAATTCTTTTGACATGTTAAAGTTCGCCTTTCGTATTTCTTTACTTCATTCTACTATAAAATGAGAAAAAAATAGCAAGAATTTGCGAACGATGACAAAAACTCTTTCTTTTAATATTAAGAAAAAAACTGTAAAAATCAAAACATTTTACAGTTTCAAAAGCAGAATATTGCATTAAAAGCAAACATTATTCTCTGTTCAAAAATTGATCCCAATAATAGCGCAAATAGCTTTTCTTCCCTGTGATTAGTGTCAAACGTCCTTCTGAACCATAGCGAAGACTTTCTGCCTGCTCAGGAGTCAGACTGGTCTCCGCCTCTATTTTAAAGAAATTTCCCTTTTCAGTCTTGGTAGCTGTCGCATCAATATTCGTAATAGCAGAAACAAGAACGAGCTCTTTATTGGCATCCTTGGTTGTAGTGAAACGAACAGAATCACCGACCTTGAGCCCTGCAACATCTTTGGAACTAAGATAAGCTGTGAGTTTGGTTTTTCCTTCCTTTTCCAAGGATGGATAGAGTTGAGCTAGCAGGGTTCCTTCTGCGATCATGGTAGAGTCACTGGTCTCAGGATTAAGGTGAAGCACCCCATCCTCGCTTGCTGTAATCTTCCCCTTGTCCAGCAGACCTCCTTGGACTTTCTTACCCGACTCTGCTTCTAAAATTTTCTGATCCAAAAGGGTTAATTCCTGGCCGACTTTGACTAGCTGCTGAGACTTGAGGGATTCAAGTTGACTATCCAGTCCCGTTGCGTAGGCTTGTTGAGCTCCAGATCCCGCATACTGCACACGATACGTAGCTAGACTAGACTCTAGCTGGGCAATTTGTGCATCCATTTGCGCAATCACTTGCGATTTAGCTTGCGGATCTTCTCCAGCTTGGTTTTTATAGGTCTGGTAAAAAGAGTAGGCCACATTTTGACTATCCAGTTGAGCTCCTGTTTCTATCGCCGACTTAGCTGTTTGGTAATCTCGAATTTTATCCTTCGTTGGCTGATAAGATTGCCAATTTCGGCCTGGCTCTGACTTGCTGCCGCATTCTGCGAGGAGATGCTGGCATTTTGCTGCGAAACATTGCTCCTAAGACTACTAGCTTGGCTGAGATAATCTCGAAACATCTCCTGATATCCAAACTTATCCGCCTCTGGAAATTGATCACTCCCCTCTTTCAAACTGGATTGCAAATAACCCAACTGCTTTTTTTGATCCTTTAACATCTCCAACTGATTGGCGTATGCTTCAGCTTGAACAGCTTCCGCCCCTTGCTGGTACTCAACGAGTAGATCACCCTGCTTGACTAGTTTGTTCTCTTCTAGATAATTGGCCACAATACGTTGATTGCTAGTCGACTGGATGTTGGCAATGATCCGACTAGGTTCGACAGTAGCTCTGGTAGACAAACTAATCTCTTTCTCTGCAAAAGTTGCAAATCCTAACAGAAACACGACCAGAAGCGACATGGGTACAATCACCCGACTGGAAAAATTATGGTAACGACGATGGTAAAACTCCGCACTTTCTAAAAATTCTGGTTTCATCTTCTCCTCTTTCTAGCTATTGACTAAATGGGCGTAAAATCCATCTCGAGCAAGCAAGTCTGCATGGTTGCCTTCTTCGACAATCTTACCCTGATCCAAGACAACAACCTTCTCTGTCCTCTCAGCAATGGTCAAGCGGTGGGCGATGAAAATCAAGGTCTTGTCTAAAGCCATGAGATTATCCACGATCCGCTTCTCTGTCAAGATATCCAGACTACTAGTCGCCTCGTCCAATATCAGAACAGGCGCATCCGTTAAAAGAGCACGCGCCAAAGCAATTCTCTGCCGTTGCCCCCCAGAAATACCTGCCCCATCCGAAGTCAATTCTGTCTGATAATTCAGTGGCATCCGCTCAATATCTTCTCGAATCTCAGCCAATTCAACTGCTCGTAAGATATCTTCCTGTGTCGTCCCTTCTTTGGCTCCAAGGAGAAGATTCTCCAAAATCGTTCCGTTAAAGACATAGGGCTGTTGAGGCAGATAGTTGATGTACTGGCGCAAGGCTTTTTTATCAATCTGATTGAGATTGACACCACCCAGACTAATCTCTCCCTGACTAGGGTCGTAGAAATTAACCATCATCTTGGCCAAGGTCGTCTTCCCTGACCCTGAAATCCCAACAAAGCTACCTTAGAACCTTGGGGAATGGTCAAATTGATATCCGACAAGACGTCACGACCATAGCCATACTTATAGTGAACTTGCTTGAAGGTCATATCCCCTTTCATCAAGCTCATATCTTCGACCGTTTTCTTTTCCTCAAACTCCGAAGCTACCAGATAAACCTCGTTCAGACGATTATTAGCAACTTGCGCTGTCTGAAGTTTGGTTTGCAGGTTGATGATATTTTCCAAAGGATTGGTAAAGTAAACAAGCAAAGTATTATAGGTAATCAGCTGGCCCAAACTCATTTTCCCATCCATAACGAGTACTGCTCCCATCCAGAGAACAGCAACATTAAGCAGGAGCTGAGCAACTTTTTTCAGAGCTTTTTGCTGACTTTCTGCCCGACTATAGGTAAAGGATTTTTTCAGATAAGCTACAAATTCCTTATCAATCTTTTGATAGCGTGAACTTTCACTGGTCAAAGACTTAATGGTCTCAATACCGTTGATGTCCTCGATGATAGAAGAAGACAGAATCGCATTGGCTTCCATGGTATCCCGATTCATCTTTTCAAAAGGCTTCATAAAGGCAAAGATAATCACTGTATAGATAGGAAGTGCAAGCAGACTAATGAAAAAGAGCGTTATATTTTGCGAAAACAAGACAAGCGAGATAATCAAAATCGTTGACACATCCAAAAAGATAGACAGAATGGTCGACGCCAGCGCATCGATGATACTGTTAGCATCCGTAAAACGAGATACAATCTCTCCTGTCCTGCGTGTCGCGAAAAAGGACATGGGCAGGTGAAAAACATGCTTGATGTAGGACAAAATCACGTCAATTGACAGGCGTTGCCCCAGAACAAGTAAAAGATATTCCTGCGCATAGGACAAGATCTGCTGGAGGATATAGACGATGACCAGTCCTATTGAGATGATACCCAAGGTCGAGCGCATCTGATCTGGCACGTAACTATCAATGATAGACTGCAGATAATAAGAACCTACAATGTTAATCAAGGTCACCAAGAGTGTCGCTAGGACGATATTGGTAATCAAGCCACGCTGTTTGAGTAAAATTGGCAAGAAGGATAGGAGCCCCTGTTTTTTCTCCTTATGGGGTTTATAGTCTGGAGAAGGAGCCATAAAGAGACTGACCCCTGTCCATTCTTGCGCAAATCGCTCACGGGAAATCTTGGTCAGCTTAACACCAGGATCTGGATCAGCGATATGGATTGTCTTCTTATCCTGACCTGTCACCACATAATAGTGGAGCAATTTCCCTTCCTTGAGCACATGGGCCACAAAAGGGAAGGTCAAATCAGGCAGATCAAAGAGCGTCATATCCGCCTTGATAGCCCGCGTCTCAAAGCCAATCTCCTCTGCCACCTTTACAAGCCCCAAAGCCGTCGTCCCATCCATGGTCGTCTTGGCTAATTCTCGCAAATGAGCCAAGGAGTAATAACTACCATAATAGCCAAATACCATGGCCAATGCAGCCACACCGCAATCCATCTGATCCACCTGGGGACGATAGTGCCTTTTTCCAAATTTCATATCCATCTCCTTTTTTCTAATAATCTCTTAAAAAAACTTTGTAAGATTATTTTAACTAAATAAGGATAAAACTAGGAAAATATTCCTGAATAAACTATTTTTACGCCTAAAACGCACTTTAAAAAGCATAAACTATCATTTAAATGTAAAAAAGCAGAACAAAAGTTCTGCCTGCTTAAAGAAACCGCTAAAAAACGAATACCTACAAATGAACTATTCTGAAATGATATTTTCTTTACTTTTTATAAAGTAAGATAAAAAGTCATCAAGAATAATGAAATCATAGGTATATCAAAAATATTCAAATCATGTAGGTAGATTTAGTTTGTTTATATCAGCTACGATTCTAATAATTAGATAAGCCATCGAGCTAAACAATACAGTGGTCTCTGACCAAGATTTTCGTAGTAATTGAACAACTTTCATCCCAAACTCCAATCTGATGGTTCATCAATTCCCAATCGTACTTTCTTTTGTTTCGTACTTGTATCCTACATAAAACAGACCAAGCAGAATTGGATAGGTTTCTGGATAAAACAAGGTATTGATCGGATTTTTCATAATCAAATACGTTGCGATATAGACAACGAGTGATACGATAAAGTATCCCTCAGCAAATCCTAATAAGAATTTTTTCATAGCAGATTCCTATTCACCTGAAAAGAAAGGCGGAAAAACTCCGCCATTTACATACGCAAAATCCTTTTGATTCAGATTCATCATTTATAGTTTTGATTATTTTTTGACAAATCTTTGCAAAAAATACCAAAATAGCCCGAAGCAAGCAAACCAACTAAAGTCCATTGCCAATCAAAGGATACTAATGAACCTGTACGAATCAGATGAAGTATAAGATTGAGACCGATTCCCAACAAAGGAATTATAGTGGCTAATTTAGGTAAGAGTGTATTGAGATTAAGGTTGTGATTCATGACTAATTTCCTTACATACTTTATCCCAAATTTTTAGCTTAACGTCTACTTCCTAGATAACGCCCATACATATAAGAAGCGACTCCTAAAATACCCCAAGCTATTGCTGTTGAAGTAGTAACAACGATACCTCCTTCAATAACAGATAAGTCTGCTTCTGTCATGATGTCAAATTTTTCATCCAGTTTTTTCATTGTTTCATTCTCTCCTTTTTAAATAATACTAGCTAATTCAATAGCTATTCCAGCCAAAAATCCCACTATTCCCGAAATCGCTATAACACTTGCTACAAATTATTGCGAAAAATTCATTTCCTCTCTTCTATCCTTTTCATTTATAATCATTTAAATATAATCTTCAAGAATGAAGTTCTCATTTATAATTTGCTAAAAATCTTTAAAAATATAAATTTCTAAAGATTCTCAAAACAATGTTTTATACTTTATTTTTGAGATGTGCCCAAATAACTCATCATTAAAATAAGAATCGGAATCCATAATTCTGAGCCTACATACTGATCAACTTTAAAGGGAATTACATTTAAATCACCCAGCACACAGAGTGCTCCAAAAAAATGATTAAAAAGCACACCTATTAAACTTTTTCGATTTTTTTCATACCTAATCACTTTTTTTATCCAAACCTACGTTTTAAATCTTGCCCGATTAATCTACCGCCAAGGAAAATAGTCACTCCTATACCAATCGTAGCTAATGTGATCACGCCTCCATCAGTATTCATCAATTCGTCTTCTGTCAACTCTGACCAATTATTTAAATTATTCATATTCATTTTATCCTCCTATTATCACATAAAGTATCCCCAAGCAATGCCGCCAATAAGTAAGATGCCTCCTACTACCACAGCGGTAACAGAACCCCCATCCACATCCATCAACTCTTCTTCTGTAAGAGCTACAAAGTTCTGTTCCATTTTGTCAAAATTTGTCATCTTTTTCTCCTTCATTTTTATTTTTTTAGTTTACGACTTCTAGATCTTAAACCATTTTAAAAATCCAGATTGGAAAAATAACTGAAATCATTTTTTCCCCTTCCTGTTCTTCTCACTTATCTATTCGAGAAGTGATTTAAAATGAACAGGTAAATTTTATTTATTTCAAATACCATTTGATAAACCATGGCAATAAGATTGGTAAATACATCACATAGTCTCCTTTCTTTTCTTCTCACTTATCTATTCGAAAAACAATTCGAAAATGAACAACTATTTCATTTTTATTTTAAAAACCACTTGATGTACCATGAATACAAGATTGGCATGTACATAAACGTTCCTCCTTTTTCTTTCTCATCTCTTTATTCGTAATTTCTACTAAAAGTTTCTCTTTTTTCTGCAAACAAAAAAACAACATGACTTGCATGTTGATTTTGGTTATATCTTACCTTTAATAATCGCTACCACATCTGCCACACTTTGAAGTTGGTCAATTTCCTCATCACTGATTTCGATACCAAATTCATCTTCTAGCGTCAAGACGAACTCCATCAAGTCCACTGAGTCTGCATCAAGGTCGTCTTTCAAACTCAAAGCTTCTGTCACGACAAAGTCTTCTCCCTGTCGCTCTTGGATAATGGTTACAATACGGTCAAAAATTTCTTTTTCTGTCATCTTTTTATTCTCCTGAAAATTCACGCGCAGTTTGAGCAACTACGTCTGTTTCTAGCATGGTACGAATCTGGCGAATCGTACTGTACACAGCCTTGGCATCACTTGATCCATGAGTCTTAACAACAGGTGCTTTGACACCAAACAAGACTGCCCCTCCTACATCTGAATAGTTGAGCTGCTTTTTCAAACCTTTCAAACTATCCTTAAGGAGAAGAGCACCTAGTTTCGCTCGAAGGCCACCACCTGTAATGGCGTTTTTGAGCAAGCCCATGATCCCCATGGCTGTCCCTTCAATGGACTTGAGCACTGCGTTTCCCGTGAAACCATCTGTTACGACTACATCAGCAACTCCATTCATCAAATCACGCGCTTCCACATTTCCGATAAAGTTCAAACTTTCATCAGCTACTAGCAAGTCATAAGTTTCCTTACGAAGCGGATCTCCCTTGCTACTTTCTGTTCCGTTGTTGAGCAAACCAACACGTGGTTTTGCGATCCCACGAACATTCTTGGCATAGAAGGAACCTAGGACAGCGTATTGATGCAGGTGCTGGGCTGTGTTTTCTGCATTGGCACCGAGATCGAGCATGTCAAACCCTTTGCCATCGATAGTCGGCAAGGTAGACATGAGTCCAGGACGGTCGATATTCTTGATACGACCCACGATGAAGAATCCTGCCGCCAACAAGGCACCTGTGTTGCCTGCAGAGAGGACAGCGTCTGCTTCTCCCTCTTTGACTGCCTTAGCTGCTAATACCATACTGGCATTTTTCTTCTTACGGATAGCTTTTGTCGGCTCATCATCCGAATCAATTTTCTCATCCGTATGGATAATGCTGACACGATCTGTCGCTGTTAGATATTGCTTGATTTTGCTTTCATCTCCGTAAAGTTGAATCTCAATATCTGAAAAGTCAGCTAGGGATTGATTGACCCCCTCAACGATGGCCTGAGGTGCGTAATCGCCCCCCATAGCATCTACTGCGATTTTTTTCATTTGTCTTCCTCTTTTAGTAATTGTCCCCAGTCAGCTAGGGAATCAATAAATTTCTTTGATTTTAGATGAATCCCTACGTATTCTTCGTAGAGTTGATCCATAAATTGGCGTAGCTCTTGCTTGATTTCAGGCTTGAGCGAAATAGTCTCCAAGGTTTCAAATCAATGGCTTGAAATTGATTGAGTAGATAAGGGATGTTGGGATTCAGATGGCAACGTTTCTCGTCCTCATGATAATGGTCTGGACAGAGGCAGGCTCCATATTTGAAAGAAAAGTCAAAGGCCTGACCAACCCGATGACAAAAGACACACTCATTAAAATTGAGGCTAATTCCAAATCGAGTCAAGATTTGAATTTCAAAAATATTGGTCAAAACCTGATAATCCAAACCCTCTTCCATCAACTCCAAAGTCTTTTGCAAAAAAGCAAACAAGGGAGCATCCTGCTGATTATCCTGCAAACTAGCATCTGCAAGAGCTGCTACGTAGGTCGCATAGGCCATGACAAAGAGGTCGCTATTGATCTTGGGAAAGGTCATCACCTCATGATAGTCCTCGATGTAACTGAGCCCATCATCATTGATTCGCAAGAGAAATCGTGCCAACACCAAGGGCTGAATAACAGGAGCCAGTTTAGATTGACCAGCGTGTTTGACGAAAAACATGCGCTTGCCAGCCTGCTCGGTGAAGATTTTGACTAGCTTATCATCCTCCCGAAAGTTACGATTGTAGAGTACGAGACCTTGACTCGTGATAGACTGGATCATGCTTCTCTCATATACTCCTCAAGTCGTTTCATGGCCTCCCTGATTGTTTCCATGCTGGCCGCATAAGAGAGGCGAACATAGCCTTCTCCGTAACGCCCAAAGGCAGCACCAGGGATAAAAGCAACAGCCTTCTTCTGGGCAAAATCCTTCAGAAAAGCAAAGGAGTCTTGATTGTAACCTTCTGGAATCTTAGCAAAGATATAGAAGGCACCGTCTGGTTTGATAATCTCAAAACCAAGAGCAGTCATCTTTTCGATGATATAATCTCGACGCTGGATGTATTCCTTCTTCATAGGCTCTGCGTCGTTTTTACCAGCGGTCAAGGCTTCTACTGCAGCATGTTGGGCCATGGTATTTGCGGCAGTGACCAAGTACTGGTGACTCTTGATGAGTTGAGCTGTGAAGTTTGCTGGTGCTAAGATAAAACCTAAACGCCAACCAGTCATGGCATGGGACTTAGATAAGCCATTGATGATAATAGCCTGGTCTCTCAGCATAGTTCCCAGAGATACATGGGCTTCGCCTGTATAGGTTAATTCTGAGTAAACCTCATCACAGACCACAAAAATCTCGTATTTACGTAAAACAGCAGCCAAGGCTTCCAGCTGCTCCCGACTATAGGTAATTCCTGTCGGATTGGCTGGATAGTTGAGAATAACCGCTTTGAGCTTGTCCCCCTGCTCCAAAATTGCCTTCTCCAACATTTCAGGAGTCAAGACAAAACCATTTTCAGTTGTATCAATCTCGACAATCTCTGCCCCAACTAGGTTGACAATCGGCTCATATCCTGGATAAGCAGGAGCTGGCAAGAGCACCTTGTCTCCCTCTTCCAAATAGCTGTCAAAGTAGCAGATAAAGCCTCTGTCGCCCCAATTGTAACCAAAATTTCATTTTCAGGATTATAATCTAGCTGGTATTTTTCTTTTACAAAATCACTGGCTGCCTGGCGCAAGGTCAGTAAACCGCTCATCCCTGTATAGTAGGACTGGTTCTGGTCAATGGCTCGCTTGGCTGCCTCCTTGACATGATCTGGCGTTGTAAAATCAGGTTCCCCCCAAGGTCAAACGCAGAACTCCAGGGGTCTCTGAAATTGCCTGGTCAAACTGACGAATCAAGGACACTTGAATCTTATCTAATTGTTTATTAAAGCGCTTGGTTAAGTCCATAGATACCCCCTTGCTTACAGAACATAGTACTATTATACTACAAAAGCTCCCTGACCGCAAAATCCATCTGAAACCTGCATTTTTCACTTTCTGTTTTACTTTTCTTCTCGACAGGTCTATAATAATAAGTGCTTATTTTCGGAGGTTTATATGTCATTTTTATCAAAAAATGGAGCAGGAATCTTGGCCTGCCTTCTCATTTCTATCGTATCTTGGTTCCTGGGAGGATTTTTCCCCGTCGTGGGTGCACCTGTCTTTGCAATTTTTGCTGGAATGCTTCTTCACCCCTGGCTCTCACCCTACAAACAACTGGATGCTGGATTGACCTTTAGTTCCAAAAAATTGCTCCAGTATGCCGTTATCTTACTCGGTTTTGGTCTCAATATCTCGCAAGTCTTCGCAGTTGGACAATCTTCACTCCCTGTCATCCTTTCCACCATTTCTATTTCCTTAATCGTCGCCTACCTCTTCCAGCGTTTCTTTGCGCTAGACACAAAACTAGCTACCTTGATTGGAGTGGGTTCTTCTATCTGTGGTGGCTCTGCCATTGCTGCTACAGCACCCGTTATCCATGCCAAAGAAAAGGAGGTTGCCCAAGCCATTTCCGTTATCTTTTTCTTCAATATCTTGGCTGCGCTCATCTTTCCAACTCTAGGAACCTGGCTTCACCTATCTAATGACGGCTTTGCCCTCTTTGCAGGAACTGCGGTCAATGATACTTCTTCTGTAACGGCCACAGCTAGTGCCTGGGACAGTCTTTATCAGACCAATACCCTCGAGTCTGCAACCATTGTTAAACTCACACGCACCTTAGCGATCATTCCCATCACTCTCTTTCTCTCCTACTGGCAAAGTCGCCAGCAAAAAAATAGCCACGGTTTCCAACTAAAAAAGGTCTTCCCACTTTATCCTTTACTTTATCTTGGCTTCTCTCTTAACGACTCTCCTTACCTCTCTCGGTGTGTTCAGTAGCTTCTTTACCCCTCTCAAACAACTCTCCAAATTCCTCATTATTATGGCCATGAGTGCTATCGGTCTCAAAACCAATCTGCTAGCTATGGTCAAATCCAGTGGCAAATCTATTGTCCTTGGAGCTCTTTGCTGGATTGCCATCATCCTTACCAGCCTAGGCATGCAGGCATTGATTGGTACTTTATAACACAAAAGGTAGCCCATGGCTACCTTTTTATTGTTCAAGAATTAAGCGTGTATGTTCTCTCTTGATACAGCGATTCATGACGATATCTTCACACCCTCCAGCACGCAAGATTTCTTCCGCTTCTAAACTTTCGAGTCCCAGCTGTGCCCAGAAAATCTTAGCATCAGCCTTGAGAAAATCACGCGCCACATCTGGTAAAAACTCACTACGACGGTAAACATTGACAATATCTACAGGAAAAGGAATCTCAGCTAGACTCGCATAGACCTTTTCTCCCAAAATTTCCCCACCTGCAGCCTTGGGATTAACTGGAATGATTTTATAGCCTCGAGCCTGCATTTCCTTAGTCACTCGATTGCTAGTTGTTTCTTCACGGTCGGACAAACCCACTACCGCTAACGTTTTACTGGTTGCAAGATACTGACGGACCACACCATCACCTGGATTGATAAATTCTTGGCTCATAGAAATCCTCCTTTTTCATCAGTATAGCATATTTTGAAAAGGCTTGCAGATTTTGACTACAAAAATCTCCTAGCAAGAAAAGAAACCTGCTAGGAGAACGATCTATTTTAAGTGAAGGATTAAATCTTTTTCTCAATACAAAATAGAGGAGAAAGAGGACGTTTTTCGTGGATACGAATAATAGCATCGCCCTAGAAGATGAGCAATCGAAATTTGTTCAATCTTATCAATCAAACGCTCTTCTGGTAGATAGATAGTATCCAAAAACAACCAATTTCTTAATAGCTGATTTTTTTGGATATTGTCCATAGCTGGCCCTGAAAGAACTGGGTGCGTACAGCTTGCGTAAACTTCAACAGCACCTGCTTCAGCAAGAGCATCCGCCGCATGACAAATAGTTCCAGCTGTATCGATCATATCGTCAATCAAGATACAAGTCTTACCTTCTACCTTACCAATGATGTTCATCACTTCACTGGTATTCATCTTGTCTACACTACGGCGTTTGTCAATAATCGCAATCGGAGTTTTCAAAAAAACTCTGCCAATTTACGAGCACGAGTCACCCCACCATGGTCTGGGCTGACAACCACGTAGTCAGTGCCAACCATGCCACGACGTTCAAAAATAGTCCGCAATCAATGGAGCACCCATCAAGTGATCTACAGGGAATATCAAAGAATCCCTGAATCTGTGCAGCATGCAAATCAATCGTCAACAAACGATCCACACCAGCCACTTCTAGCATATTTGCCACGAGTTTTGCAGTGATTGGCTCACGCGCTCTCGCTTTTTCTATCCTGACGTGCATAACCATAGTAAGGCATAACAACGTTGACAGATTCTGCACTAGCCCGCTTCAAGGCATCTACCATGATCAAAATTTCAAGCAGATTGTCATTTACAGGTGAGCTCGTTGATTGTAGGATAAAGACGTGTTTTCCACGGATTGATTCTTCGATGTTGACCTGAATCTCCCCATCTGAAAATTGGCGAACAGTCGATTTCCCCAACTCTATCCCAATCTCTTGCGCCACACGCTCTGCCAATTCTCTATTTGAAGAAAGGGCAAACAGCTTTAAATCAGAAAAAGACATGATTTCCTCCGGTATTTATGTATCACTTGTTTTTTACACAACATTTTCCATCTACCATTGTAGCGCTTTTTCCTTTATTTTTCAATCAAAAATAAAACAAGAGTAAACATTTATACCCTTGTTTTATGCTATTTTATATTAGCTATATTAAAACTAAAAATCCTACATTTTAACAATCGATTTTATGCTAGGATGAGATTTTTCGAGACAAAGTTAGTATACTTCTCTCATACTTCCTGTATCCACATCATAGACAGCACCTGAAATAACCACATCATCAGGAATCAGTGGAGACTCTCGAAGCAACTGCATGTCCTCTCTCACACTCTCTTCAACATCCTGGAATGGTAAAAAATCTTGATCAGACACATCAACTCCGAGCTCGTGTTTCAAATGTTCATGAAAACTTTCATTTTGAAAAGTTTGAGCTCCACAGTCTGTATGGTGAAGCACCACGATTTCTCTTGTCCCCATTTGTTGCTGGGAAATCACCAGTGAACGAATCATGTCCTCAGTTACTCGACCACCCGCATTCCGCAAGATATGAGCATCCCCAAGTGCCAAACCCAGAGCTTGCGCGACGTGTAGCCGTGAGTCCATACAGGTCACGATAGCTACTCTGGTTTTGGGTTTAAGTGGCAGATTTAACTGCCCATGTAGGGCAACATAAGCCTGATTGGCTTTCATAAACTGTTCAAAATACGACACGATTCCCTCCTCAAAAATTTGACAATCAAATATTTCTCCTATCTTATCATTTTTAAGAGGATTTGTCACGGATTATGCAAAGACCTTTTTCAAAACTTCCTGAATCGTTGTCACACCAATGACCTCAATTTCCTTGGGTGGAGTGATTCCTGTCAAGGAATTCTTGGGTACATAAATCTTGGTAAAGCCCAGTTTAGCAGCTTCATTGATGCGCTGCTCGATACGATTCACACGCCGAATCTCTCCAGTCAAGCCCAGTTCACCCACAAAACATTCCTGAGGATTGGTAGGCTTGTCCTTGTAACTCGAAGCAATAGCAACCGCAACGGCTAAAGTCAATGGCAGGCTCATCCAATTTCACGCCACCAGCAGATTTGAGATAGGCATCCTGATTTTGCAAGAGAAGCCCTGCTCGTTTTTCCAAAACAGCCATAATCAGACTCGCACGATTGAAATCAAGACCTGTCGTTGTGCGCTTAGCATTTCCAAACATGGTCGGTGTCACCAAGGCTTGAACTTCTGCTAAAATCGGACGGGTCCCTTCCATGGTCACAACGATTGACGAGCCAGTAGCCCCATCCAAACGCTCCTCTAGAAAAACTTGACTCGGATTGAGCACCTCAACCAATCCGCCCGACTGCATCTCAAAGATGCCAATCTCATTAGTGGAACCAAAACGGTTTTTGACTGCTCTCAAGATACGAAAGGTATGGTGACGTTCCCCTTCAAAGTAAAGCACTGTATCTACCATATGCTCCAACATACGCGGACCAGCCAAGGTCCCTTCCTTGGTCACATGCCCTACGATAAAAATGGCAATGTTATTAGTCTTAGCCAGCTGCATAAGCTCAGCCGTCACCTCACGCACCTGAGACACAGAACCTTGCACCCCTGAAATCTCAGGAGACATAATGGTCTGGATGGAATCGATAATGAGAAAGTCTGGCTGAATTCTTTCTACTTCTGCACGAACACTCTGCATATTGGTCTCTGCATAGAGATAAAACTCACTATCAATATCTCCCAAGCGTTCTGCACGGAGTTTAATCTGCTGGGCAGACTCCTCCCCGCTGACATAGAGAACAGTCCCTACTTGGGACAGCTGAGTCGAGACTTGTAAGAGAAGGGTTGATTTCCCAATCCCTGGATCCCCACCGATAAGGACGAGACTCCCCGGTACCACTCCTCCACCAAGCACTCGGTTAAATTCCTCCATCTCAGTCTTGGTTCGATTGACATTGATAGAAGTTACTTCAGCCAGTTTCATAGGTTTGGTTTTTTCACCTGTCAAGGACACACGCGCATTCTTGACCTCTGCAATCTCAACTTCCTCGACAAAAGAAGACCAAGATCCACAGTTGGGACAACGTCCTAGATATTTAGGGGAATTATACCCACAATTTTGACATACAAATGTCGCTTTTTTCTTTGCGATGATAAACCTCTTTCTAAATCTCTATCTCACACTCTATCACTTGGCAAAAATCAATTTTTTCATTAGGTACAAACTGGCGCATGAGCATTCGATGAGCGACAACTACCACAGTCTGATGTTCTCGATACTTAGTCATGCATTCTAGAAAACGAGACTTCATCTCCGCAGCTGTCTCATATTGAATAGAACTATTAGGAAGCAACTCCCCCTTGCTTTCTAAAAACAGACATCTAGCTCTTTCAAAATTCTCTATACCACTTTCATAAACCTGCCATTCGTGTAACAAAGGCTCCACCCTCAAAGGGAGGCCAGTAGCACAAGAAACATAAAAAGCTGTTTCTAAAGCTCTCGTTACTGCTGAAGTCACTAGTAAGTTAGCTGATTGTAGTAAGGGATTTTGGCAAAGTTCCTGAGCTTGTTGTCGTCCCTTCTCAGATAAGGGGGCCAAATCCATCCCAAAACCTGTATAAGAACGTTCCTCTAACTCACGGTAATCTGGTTCCCCATGACGTACAAAGATAATCTTCATCTTAGTGCCCTGTTGATCCAAATCCACCAGTTCGCACGCCGTCTGCCTCATCTCCGTCTGCGATTAAAAATGGTGCAAAGACAGCCTGAACCACACGTTCCCCAACTTCAAGAACCACTTCCTGATCAGTAATGTTTTTCATCTGCGCAAAGATATGTCCCTCATTTCCAGGATTTCCATAATAATCCCCATCAATGACCCCAACTGAGTTAATCAAGACCAAGCCCTTCTTACGAGGGTTTGATGAACGATCATAAAGATAGAGAACTTCTGTCGGCTGCATATAGGCCTTAACACCTGTCGGAACGAGAACAATCTCTCCTGGAGCAATCACAGTGCGTTCCGCGACCTTTAAATCATAACCAGCTGCATGGGCTGTCTCACGCTTCGGTAGCAAATTTTTATCTGTAAAACTCGAAACCAATTCAAAACCACGAATTTTCATATTATACTCTTTTCTATTATCATTTATTCTAGGCTATTTTATCTTATTTATTCGAAAAAAGCACGAAAAAAGAGCACACAATTCACACTCGCTTAGGGCTGCTGGATTCCTCCCCTGACCCGCTTCACGCAGAACTGTTGCTCCACTATTTATTATATCACATTCCTATTCATTTTAAAAGAAAAATTATTTTTTTCGTCGATTTCGGAAAAAGTCTTGCATAATAGCTGCACATTCATCTTCCAAAATTCCCGTTTCGACCTCTACACGGTGATTAAGACGTTCATCTGTCAAGATGTCGTACAAACTACCAGCAGCACCAAATTTCTGGTTTTTAGCCCCGTAAACTACATTTGGAATACGGGCAAGTCCAATCGCCCCACTACACATAACACAAGGCTCAATGGTCACAAACAACGTACAATCAAGCAGACGCCAACTCTCTTCACTTGCATTCGCATTTTCTATGGCCATGATTTCTGCATGCATAACCGCCCGTTGCAACTCCTCGCGCGCATTATGCCCCCGACCAATGATCTCTCCATCCTTGACAATCACACAACCAATTGGAATTTCATCGTGTTCCAGAGCAATCTCTGCCTCTCTCAAAGCCTCTCTCATAAAGGCTTCTTTTTCTTCAACTGTATAATTCATCGTTCTTCTCTTTTTCTACTTGTCGATTTTATTATTATATCATGATTCTCAACACAAAAAAAGCCACCGAATGCGGTGACTTAATAGGGAGATTATTATGAAAAAGAAAAGTTTAGGATATTTGTTACAACAAGTTAGGAGGTCTTCTTGTAACTGTCTATAGTATACCCAACCTCTCTTAAACTAATCTTAAAAATCTCCTATGACCAAACACTTTCTAAAATATTGGTTTGTTCACGACCAGGACCAACTGAGAAAGTAGAAATACGAACCCCAACCAGCTCGCTCACACGACGAACATAGTTACGCGCATTCTCAGGAAGATCTTCCAAATTACGGACTCCAGTGATGTCTTCTGACCAACCTGGCAATTCTTCATAGATAGGCTTGCAACGTTTCAACTGTTCAAGGCTAGCTGGATAATAGTCGATACGTCGTCCATCAAGATCATAGGCCACACAGATTTTCACCGTATCCAAACCACTCAAAACATCAATAGAGTTCAATGAAAGATTGGTAATACCAGATACACGACGACTATGACGCATCACAACTGAGTCAAACCATCCCACACGACGTGGACGGCCAGTTGTTGTACCGTATTCATGACCTACTTCACGAATGCGATCTCCCACTTCATCAAACAATTCAGTTGGGAAAGGGCCGTCTCCTACACGACTCGTATAGGCTTTACAAACACCTACAACCTTGTCAATCTTACTTGGACCAACACCAGACCCAATTGTCACACCACCAGCGACAGGGTTTGAAGAAGTAACAAATGGATAAGTACCTTGGTCAATGTCCAACATGACACCTTGTGCACCTTCAAAAAGCACACGTTTGCCGTTATCAAGCGCATCGTTCAAAATAACAGATGTATCTGTCACATACTGCTTAATTTGTTGGCCATACTCATAGTACTCTTCAAAAATATCATCAATTGAAATAGGAGTACTGTCATACAATTTTTCAAATAGACGATTCTTTTCCGCAAGATTGCGTTCCAAACGTTCACGGAAAATATCCTTATCCAAAAGATCCGCAATACGAATTCCAACACGAGCAGCCTTGTCCATATATGCTGGACCGATTCCCTTGATTGTAGTACCAATCTTATTGTCACCCTTAGCTTCTTCTTGCAAACGGTCTAACTCGATATGATAAGGCAAAATAACATGCGCGCGATCAGAAATACGCAAGTTATCAGTTGTCACACCCTCCTCATGAAGATAGCACAACTCTTTTACAAGAGATTTAGGATTTACAACCATACCATTCCCAATAACAGAGATTTTTTCAGGAAAGAAAATTCCAGATGGAATCAAGTGCAACTTAAATTTCTTGTCATCAATCACAATCGTGTGACCAGCATTATCACCACCTTGATAACGAGCAATCACTTCTGCATTAGCTGAAAGAAAATCTGTAATTTTCCCTTTACCTTCATCACCCCACTGGGTACCAACAACAACAACTGAAGTCATAATAAATTCGTCTGAGCTACCAGGAGCTCGTCCTTTCTCATATACATGGCAGGAGTCTCACCTGCAATTATATCTTACAATTTATTATAAGAAAAAAACACTTTTTTTATCAAGAAGAAACACTGGAAAAAGATTTGGAATTTCTGAAAATTATAAAATTCAAAACCTTAAATTTTTAAATAAAAATCCTTAAATTCACAAATTCAACGCTCATTATCGTTCGTGAAAAATGATATATATGAACCTCACTAGTTTAGGATAGCACCTTCTTGAAGGTATTTATCAAGATACAAGCGATAAGCCGTCTGAAAATGATATAAATAAAAGTCTTTATCGCTTGTAATTCTAAATCTTATTAAGTAATAAAGTAAAAAAACGAAGATGAAGTGATTCCCACTCAACACAACTCTGACATAAAGAAGCGTATTCTTGTTCAACAAGTTTCAAAAAGACAAATGCTCGATCATAAAAATTTTTTTGAAGCATATAAAAAAATTCCTTTCTTATTATTAACACTAGTCTAACAAAAAAATAAGAACTAAAAAAAGCTTCAAATCCTATAAAAGTAGAATTTAAAAGCTAAACGAACTAAAAAAATAAAAATATGAAGGCATTTATAGGTGCAAAAACTAAGTTTTGAATTTTGAGAAGTTTACTTCATTTATAAAATCACAACCACCCGTGACGGGTGGTTTGCACCGAGTCTATAAGCCTAAATTACCAGCCAGCGCCTAAAGACGCTGGCTTTCACTTTGTTCAAGCCTTATTGCTCTTGACTCGTCACTTGCCTCTCAAAGAGGCTTTAGTATTACTTACCACTATCCCTAAAGGGATCCTCATATTCTTTTACACTCAATTTATCTAGTGCAGTATCATGCCTTACTCGTTCTCGAATTTCTATACTCGTGAAAAAATCATTTACTGGATAATTTCTTTAATCTTGAATATATTTCTTAATTGTGGCTTTATTGACTGTACTTACATAATAATCTTCCGCCCAGAAATGCCGATTCCCAAACTTATACTTGAGGTTGGCGTGTTTGTCAAACATCATGAGTGCACTTTTACCTTTTAAATAACCCATGAAACTCGAAACACTTATCCTTGGCGGAATACTTACTAACATATGTACATGGTCTGGAATTAAGTAACCCTCGATAATTTCAACTCCCTTATAACTATACAAGCGTTGAAATATTTCGCCTAAACTACTTCGATATTGATTATGGATGACTTTTCGTCTATACTTAGGGGTGAACACAATGTGATACTTACAGTGCCACTTTGTGTGTGATAAACTATGAGCTTTTTGTGCCATATTTTTCTCCTTTCGCTTTACAATTGGCTTGAATACCTTATTGTATCGCGTTTGGAGTTTTTTGGTATAACCTTTGACGCGCACCCGCATAGCGGATGGCTTATTTGTCTCGCACCTCACGGAGCGAGGCGGACTAATAGTCACATAACTAAAAGAAAAAGAACACCAATGGTGTTCTTTTTCTAACTCCGCCAGTAGGACTCGAACCTACGACATCATGATTAACAGTCATGCGCTACTACCAACTGAGCTATGGCGGATAAA
>BNJV01003016.1_pt1 | contig 33293 bp, 50 predicted proteins | sample 8540591 | NCBI WGS metagenome assembly BNJV01 (sample SAMD00202457, study PRJDB9452) | human saliva metagenome | host: Homo sapiens | reverse complement strand
TTTTTTTCTTTTTTTCAATTTTAATACATTTCACTATATTTCAGTCCAAACTCTACCTTTTTCTCTACCTTTTTAGATAAATATATCATCTGGATATTGAAGTTAAGCCCTGCTATCATTTCGATGGCAGGGCTTTTTTTAATGTTTGGTACACTACCTTCTTATCTATATTTTTGATGGAGCTGAAGTTGACATCTACAAAGTTTAATGTTAAAAATACATTCAAAAATATATTTGAATGAGGTGTTTTATGGTTCAAAATGTTGTTACTTCAATAATCCTGTATTCTGGGACAGCCGTAGACTTACTTATTATCCTAATGTTATTTTTTGCCAAAAGAAAAAGCAGAAAAGACATCATTAACATCTATTTAGGACAATTTCTAGGCTCTGTTAGTCTAATATTGCTAAGTTTACTTTTTGCATTTGTCTTAAATTATATTCCTAGTAAAGAGATTTTAGGTTTGCTCGGTTTGATTCCAATTTTCCTAGGACTCAAAGTTTTGCTTTTAGGAGATTCTGATGGAGAAGCTATTGCAAAAGATGGTTTGCGCAAAGATGATAAAAACCTGATTTTTCTAGTCGCTATGATTACTTTTGCAAGTTGTGGTGCTGACAATATTGGTGTTTTTGTCCCATATTTTATTACCTTAAATTTAGCGAATTTGATAGTGGCTTTACTTACTTTTCTAGTCATGATTTATCTCTTGGTTTTTTCTGCCCAAAAATTGGCACAAGTCCCTTCTGTTGGAGAAACTTTGGAAAAATATAGCAGATGGTTTATTGCCGTTGTTTATTTAGGATTGGGGATGTATATCCTGATTGAAAACAACAGCTTTGACATGCTAAGGACTGTGTTCGGCTAGGAGAAAAAATTATGAAAAAAGATAGTATATGCCAAGTGAATATTATAAATCAACAAAATGTTACAACCGCAACGAACTACCTTGAAAAGGAAAAAGTCCAAAAATCACTTCGTATTTTATCAAAGTTTACCGATAATAAACAGGTAAATATCATCTTTTATCTCCTTGCTGTTGAAGAACTCTGTGTCTGTGATATAGCCTTTTTACTAGATCTCAGTATGGCATCTGCCTCCCACCATCTTCGTAAACTAGCCAATCAAAACATCTTGGGCACTAGAAGAGAGGGGAAAAATTATATATTATTTTATAAAAGATGAGGAAATCAGAGATTTTTAATCAACTAGGATAACAACTATTTTTACTACTTTACCATTCACTCTACCTTTTATTATGTAGCATTCTAAAAAAACATTGATGTACCAACGTTTCTAACAGCTAAAATAGAAATTATTTAATCTTTTTATAGAAGTGAAGTAAGCATTCAATACGAATCAATACATAAGAAAAACGCTGATTTTAAAGGTTTTTTTCTTTTTCCAATTTCAAAGTATTTCAAAAATCAACGAATGACTACATTTTTGTGAAATAAATTAGATGTTCGGATATATAGAAAACGCTCTAGTCACAATGACTAGAGTGTTTTTGTATTGTTTTAAAAATTTATTAAAGCACATATTCGTGAGCATATAATTTGAGTGCGCTCTCATATTTTGATATACTATATTTAACCCAGATATATTGGGCTATGAAAGGAGGCGCATATTATGTTGTGGTCCATTATTGTAGGTGGCTTTATCGGCCTTGCAGCAGGGGCAATCACTAAAAAAGGTGGCTCAATGGGAGTAATTGCTAATATATTTGCCGGTTTAATCGGTTCATCAGTAGGTCAATCACTCCTTGGTACTGGGGGACCTTCACTAGCTGGTATGGCTATCATCCCATCTATTGTTGGTGCAGTGATTGTAGTTTCTGTGGTATCGTTCTTTTTGGGTAAAAAAGGTTAATGTTTTACTCGAAAGCAGACTATAGCTTTTAATTTATAATGACGGGTAAAGCTATGGTTTGTTGCACTAATTGAAAGGATTTTAGATGTCAAAATCAAAGAAAATATTATTGATTATTTTCTGTATTTTAATCTTGACAATTTTTCCTTCCTGTTTTGATAGACTACCACCAGGTTAGTGATTTAGGAATTCAATTGACTAGCTGGCGACAGACATCATTTGAATATTATCTCGCTAGATATGTATTTTGGGGGCTTCTAGGCCTGTCTATCTTAGTTTTATTATGGATGTTAGTAATCCTGTTTTATCCTAGACAATATCTGGAAATAAAACTTGGAACTAAAGACGATAAATTAAAACTAAAAAATTCAGCTATTGAAGGGTTTGTTCGATGTTTATTGGATGAACACAAGATGGTCAAAAATCCCAAAATTCAGGTACATACTCGGAAAAAGAAATGTTTCGTTTATGTAGAAGGTACAGCTGTTCTTTCAGATAACATTGCTAACAAATTTGAAGTAGTTCAAAACGAAATCACTCAAGGATTGAAAGAATTCTTTGGTATTGATCGAGAGGTTAAACTGGAAGTTTCAGTGAAAGAATATGACCCTCAAAAAGCAGCTAAAAAAATTGTTAGTCGTGTAAAGTAAGGAAGTAAAAAATGGAATGGTTTAAAAAATATCAATACCCAATCCTAAGTGGTGTAGTAGGTATTATTCTAGCCTGCTTCATCCTATCCTTCGGTTTCTTTAAAAACATTGTTCGTTTTAATCTGTGGAGCCCTAGGAATTTGGTTGGGATACTATGTACAGAAGAATTATTTAAATAAATAAAGGAGTTTCATATGTCAAACGTAGAAAAAAATGTAAATGTAAATACTGAAAAAAAGATGTTGTTGTTTCTAAAGATGTTCGCGGAGAATTAACTTACGAAGATAAAGTTATTCAAAAAAATCATCGGTCTTTCACTAGAAAGAGTCCCAGGACTATTACATGTGGACGGCGGATTCTTCTCAAATCTTACAGAAAAACTTGTCAATACTAACGATGTAACACACGGTGTTAACGTTGAAGTTGGTAAAGAACAAGTAGCAGTTGACTTGAACGTTATCGTAGAGTACAGAAAAAAACGTTCCAACTCTATACAAGGAAATCAAAGACGTTATCGTATCAGAAGTTGCGAAAATGACTGATCTAGAAGTAGTTGAAGTTAATGTTAATGTTGTTGACATCAAAACTAAAGAACAACATGAAGCAGACTCAGTTAGCCTTCAAGATCGTGTAACTGACGTGGCAGAATCAACAGGCGAGTTCGCGTCAGAACAATTGTCTAGAGTGAAATCTGGTATCGGTTCAGGTGTCGCAGCAGCACAAGAAAAACTTAGTGAAGGCGCTGAATTCGTTCAAGAAAAAGTTGGCCAAGGCGTTGACAATGTTAAAGACGCTGCAGCCAAAGCAGAACCACGTGTTCACTAATTACTAATTTAGAAAAAATTAAAAGGAGGACATACTTATGTCTACAGAAGAAAAACTCAACCAAGCAGCAGGAGCTGTTAAAGAAGGCGTTGGTAAATTGGTAGGTGACAAAGGACTTGAAAGCGAAGGAGCTGCTGAAAAAGTTGCTTCTAAGGTGAAAGAAGTCGCTGAAGATGCAAAAGACGCTATTGAAGGCGCTGTTGAAGGTGTTAAAAACATCTTTAAAAAAGACGACGCTAAATAATGAAATTTAGGTAATCTTGCTATTTTCCTTGAAAACACTCCCTAACCGGGGGTGTTTTTGTTATTCGTTTTTATCAATGCACGTTTTATAGAGTTTTTATAGAGAAAAAGAATACAGGACAAACAAATTCCTGTATTCTTAAAATGACTTAGAACAGATATGTTAATAAGTAGGCGACTACTAAGATTGTACCACAAATCATTCTCCTCTTTTTTTCATGTTGTTTGAACAATTTACCAGAGAAAAAATTTATTCCAAGCGAAATAAACATCAATATAGTTCTTAAAGTATAAAACAGTCATGGTCCATACTCCTTTCGTTATTTGGTAATCCAATAAATAAGTTGAATAGTAATTATCTAATTTTTCAAATATATCCATCTGCCCTGGAAAAAGCCTCTGTTCTTTGATTATTAATCGGTATCTCTATCTATCTTTATTATAGTACAAAGATCCTTATTAAACCAATAAATGTATTTATTTTTAGTGCTCCTATTTCTGAGAGCGCTTGAAATATGTTATAATAAAAACTAGATTAAATTTTTTTGGAGGCAAACCGTGGGAAATTTCATTGAGCTAGTCTTTCATCGTTTCTTTTTGGGGATGATTGCGACGGCTTATTTTTTTGGTTATTGACACTAGCAGGAGGAGTGGTTTTTGGTATAGCACCCGCTAGTGCAACTCTCATGAGTTTATTTGCTGAAAACGGCTATTCTTACCGTGCTTATCGTTTCAAGGAAGCATGGGCTTTATTTAAGAGCAATTTTGTTAAAAGCAATCTCAGTTTCTACACCTTTATAGGGATTGACTTGATCTTGATTTATGGCTTGTATCTGATGATTCAGTTGCCAAACCAGACCATTATCCACTTGGCAGCAACATTTCTAAATATCTTTTTAGTAGCCTTGGTATTTTTGGCCTATACGGTATCTTTAAAGTTACAGGTTTACTTTGAATTGTCATATAAAAACACCCTAAAGCTTGCCTTTATCGGAATTTATGAGTTTATCAGCAGTGGCCAAGGTTCTCCTTGGTAGCGTCTTGTTAGCCATTATCGGTTTCTATATGCCAGCCCTCATCGCTTTTGTAGGTATTGGGATGTGGCACTTCTTTATTAGTGATTTATTGGAGCCTGTTTATGAAAGTATTCATGAAAAATTGGCAACCAAATAAGACCAAACAATTCCGCCTCCACTCACTCCTAAGAATCTATAGTCTGGTGATGATTATCATCATTTCCTGCTTTGCTCTCTTGATTTCTTATGCAGACTGGGATATGCGTGAAAGGGAAGCCAATCGTGTCGGTCAGCGTGTTCTCGCTCGAACAGTCGATGAAGTTGAATACTACTATCGGGAGTCAACTCGCCTAGCCCAGAGTTTAGTGGATAATCAAGCTCGGATTGAAGGGATTTACAAGTATTTTAGCCTTAGTACGCCGGATTATTTTTACTGGCAGTTAGAACGCAAGGCGTCGCCCTATATTTCCGTTTCTATTTATGAAAATATCGATGATATATACGTGCGAAACGATTTTGTGACAGGTATTTCGATTGTTCTACAGGATTCAACAGACGTATTTGTTTCCAAAAGAGAAAACAGAGGTGGACAGAAAATTCCAGCTGAGAACTTCAAGCCAGATGCTAATAGTTTCGCTGTTCCAGTGTCTGATCCCATCTCGGACCAGGCTCTCGGAGTCATTTATATTTCCGTAGAACCAGAAGCCCTCTATAAAGCGATTGACAACACTAGGGGAACAATTCCTGTAGCAGTAACTGTCATTGCACCATATGAAACAGATATGTTCTATATTGGAGCGAAGGGAACGAATGAGTCTTGGTTGGTAGGAACAACTGCCCATGGTTATCAAGTTCGAGTAGCTGTACCAAAGGATTATGTTTGGAGTGGGACTTTAGCGAGTTCGGCACTTATCTTAGGTTTGAGCACCCTCTTTATCATCATTTTATATATGACCTTAAGAAGGACTTTTTCTGACTATCAAAGTCAGGTTGTGGACTTGGTGGACTCTATCCAAGCCATTACTAAGGGAGAGCAGACCAAGAGAATCGACACAGATAAAAAGGACCAGGAATTGCTACTAATTGCTGAGTCGACAAATGATATGTTGGATCGACTAGAAAGTAATATTCACGATATTTATCAACTGGAACTCAATCAAAAAGATGCCAACATGCGAGCCTTACAAGCTCAAATTAATCCGCATTTCATGTACAATACTCTGGAATTTTTGCGGATGTACGCAGTAATGGAGAATCAAAATGAACTAGCAGATATCATCTATGAGTTCAGTAGTCTCCTACGCAATAATATCTCTGACGAGCGAGAAACGACCCTCAAACAAGAAGTGGAGTTTTGTCGGAAGTACAGTTATCTCTGTATGGTTCGCTATCCAAAATCCATTGCCTATGGATTTAAGATTGCCCCTGAATTGGAAGAAATGCGTATTCCAAAGTTCACCCTCCAACCGTTAGTGGAAAATTATTTTGCCCATGGAGTTGATCACAGAAGAACAGATAATGTTATCAGTATCAAGGCTTTAAAAAAAGATGGCTATGTCGAAATCTTAGTAACCGATAATGGCCGTGGGATGTCTGCTGAAAAACTAGCAGAAATTCAAGCTAAACTGGCTCAAAGAACCTTTGAACACACAGCAGATTATAAGGGGCAACGACAGTCTATTGGGATTGTTAATACCCACGAACGCTTTGTGCTCTACTTTGGAGACCGCTATAACATCAATGTAGAATCAGCTGAACAAAAAGGTGTTCAATATAGAATCACCATTCAGGATGAAGAGAAAGGATAAACATGTATAAAGTACTATTAGTTGACGATGAGTACATGATTACAGAAGGACTTAAGCGTTTGATCCCTTTTGAAAAATGGGATATGGAAGTTGTTGCAACAGCCAATCACGCTGACGACGCTTTGGACTATGTTCGAGAACATCCTGTAGATATCGTCATTTCTGATGTCAACATGCCTGACAAGACAGGACTTGAAATGATTGGGGAAATGAAGGAACTCTTGCCAGAGGCTTACTATATTCTTCTTTCCGGCTATCAAGAATTTGAATATGTCAAGAAAGCCATGAACCTCAATGTTGTAGATTATCTTGTCAAACCAGTTGATAAGGTTGAACTGGAGCATTTACTTGAGAAAATCCTTGGTCAACTTCGTGAGAAAGTGCATGAGCCAGAAATGTTAAGTCAAAAGTTAGACGACGAAGCATTTAAAGCACACCTGTCTCAAAAAGAAAACTGGTGGATTGGCCTCTCCCAAGAGAAGCAAGGGGATTTTGTCATTCCCTACTATGTTCTCGGTCAGGACTGGCAGATTGTGATTGCATCTCAGAAATTCGACGGTCTACTTGTTATGCCTTTTGAGTTACCTTATCAGACTAACTTTGAAAAATGGAAATTTGACGTTGAAAAAGCACTCTTCTATGGAACTGTAAACCTCGATCAATCTGAAAGTCTCTTTTCTTATTATGAACCCATTTATCGAGTTATTATCCAAGGAAATCTTCAGCAGATTATCGAAGAGTTGAATCTACTTGAGAAGATTGTGTTGGAAAACACACCGAGGGTATCCATCACCAAGCAACTCTTTACTCAGTTTGTGATGGACGTCTTCCACCTCTTTGAGCATTTGAAAGCAGATGATATGACAGATATTGTCAAAAGAATTCATGCCATTACAAACTTTGAAGATTTAGTGGCTTATACCAAGGAAACCTTGACGTCCTTCTTTGGTCAATATCGTATGAATGAAAATGTCGTCAGTGTACTTGAAGTTATTGGTAGAGACTATAAAAAAGAGCTTTCTCTCAAGGATATCAGCAAGGATCTCTTTATCAATCCTGTGTATTTAGGTCAGTTAATCAAGAAGGAAACCAATTCAACCTTTGCTGAGCTTCTCAATAAGCAACGCATCAAGGCAGCCCAGCAACTTTTACTATCTACAAATGATAGTATTGAGGATATTTGCTATACGGTTGGTTACAGTAATGTAGGCTATTTCTATAAGGTCTTTCGAAAACTATGTGGGAAGTCTCCGAAAGCATACCGTAAGCAGGTGGAAGTAAACTTGTAGGATTTGTTTTACTTGTTAAAATATGCTATAATAAATTAAAAATTATGAGGAGGTTACTTTTATGAAAAAGAAACCAATCTATCTATGGGTTTTATTGGTCTTATCAGCGATTAATTCAGCCTTGGCAATAGTCGGAATATTCACTCCAGTACCTAGCAAGGACGCCCTTCGTGCTAGCCAAGAAAATGTTGGGACACTTAGTGCTCAACAAATAGAAGATGCTGTTAACTATGCCCACCAAGTGTCAGAGTCATCTCACTCTATTTTTAACACGATACTCATTATTCTATCTGCTATCCTAGTTGTAGTAGCCTTTGTTTTCTTAATTCGTAAGAACTTGCAGTTGGCGAACTACACTTATGTTGGATATGCCTTACTAGCTATTGTTGGGCTAGTCCATGACAATATGAATCTACAAGATGCTATGCAATTGATTAAAGATGACACCCTACGTTTAGGAATGGAAGTCATGTCAAAAGTAACAACTATCATATTCATCGTGATCAATGTTATCTTTTTGGGAATCGTCTTCTATAAAATATGGCGTCAGCAAAAAGAATTAACAGAATCTCAAGAGGAAGAACTCGCCTAAGAGTTGACAAAGGATAACTATCAAGATACAATCTTGGTAGTTATTTTTTTGGATTCGAGAAAGAGGGAGGAAAAGATGAAAAAGATTTCCTTAGTTTATATCAGTCTAAGCGGAAACACGGAGAGTTTTGTAACACGTTTGAAAGCTTATTTGTTGGAGCAATATGCGAATATTGAAGTAGAAAAAATTCATATTAAAGACTTGGTCAAGGAAGGAGAAGACTTCTTTGAGATGACCAACCCGTATGTGGCTTTTCTACCGACTTACCTCGAAGGTGGAAATGGGGTTGACAATGGAGATGTGGAGATCTTGACCACTCCAGTAGGTGACTTTATCGCATATGGTGATAATGCTAGCAAGTGTTTTGGTGTCGTAGGATCTGGTAATCGTAACTTTAACAACCAATACTGCTTGACGGCTAAGCAATACAGCCAGCGCTTTGGTTTCCCTGTTCTAGCTGACTTTGAGATGCGTGGAATGCTGGGAGATATTAAAAAGGTTGCAGGGATTATTGCAGACTTGTATGAATTAGAAGCTTTATAAGAGGCTAGATTTTCTGAGGAAGAGTTTTTATTCTATGGATAAAAGGATTTACTCAAAGGGGACAATCGAAATGAGTAAACTACAGAAATCATTTTTAAAGTATATAAAACGCAAACCAAGCTTCAAGGATATTATGCTATGCAGTGCTTTGCTACTATTAGCGATTGCTCTGCTACTGTTCTCTGAGAAAATTTTTGATGAAGATGCAGCACCATTTGGAACCATGGTATCCTTAGGGATTGTTATCCTGGTAGAAATCTTAGCTGTCAGAAGAAAGTAAAAAGACTCGAGATGTAAATTCTCGAGTCTTTTTGTTAGTTGCGAATTTCGTCAACAATTTCTTTTGAAATGGGAATTCCTAATCGGTAACCTTTGTTGATGTAGTCAATGACATCATTGATATTTTCTATCGTTTGGATTTTTTCTTTGATAGTTGCACGAAAAGCTTGATCTTTCAATAGTTGATCCTGAAGCAGTCTTTGAAGTTTCTCTTTTTCATATTTGTTGACAAGAAAGAGAAAAAGAAGACTGATAACAACTAGAATATAAGCATACTGGCTCATAAAAAATTCTCCCTAAGTGATAAAGAAGTAGGTGGTAAGAGAAAAGCGAAACTCCTTCGCTTTTCGACTGGTAATACTGTAAGCGCCTAGGCAAAGCCCAAATAGGATTTGGCGTTAGTTACTTAGTAATAAATTAATTTAATAGATCACGACATGCATCCAAATAAAACGATATGATTTATTTGGATGCATTAGTAAGGCGTTTAGAAATTGCCTCATTTACGACGTCGTGGTCCCTAAATCGATTATATTTAGGAACTTTAGTTCCAATAACTTTAAGATTACGACGTTTTAGGACATAAATCGATCATATTTATGTCCTAAAACTAGTGAAGCGCCTAGCCAAAGTCCGAATAGGATTTGGCGTTAGTTACTTAGATTGCTCCGCAATCAAGTAACTTTGGCGATTTACATCTTCTCTGGCGCCTCTACACCCAATAGACGAAGCGCTTCTTTGAGGACAACTGCTGTTGCATAGCTAAGGGCTAGACGACTGTCACGTTCTGGACTTTCATCTAAGATACGAGTGTGGGCATAGTATTTGTTAAAGGCTTGCGCTAAGCTGATTGCAAATTTAGCTATGATAGAAGGTTCGTAATTATCAGCTGCACGTTTAATAATACGTGGGAAGTCTTGGATTAGCTTAATGATTTCCCAGCTTTCAGAATCGTTCAAGCTATAGTCGGCACCTGCTTCAGGTTTGAAATCGGCTTTACGCAAGATTGATTGGATACGAGCGTAAGCGTATTGAACATAAGGGCCAGTCTCCCCTTCGAAGGATACCATAGCTTCAAGGTCGAAGTCATATCCATTTGTACGGTCAGTTTTAAGGTCATAGAATTTAATGGCCCCAACTCCAACAGCATGAGCGACCTGGTCTTTGTTTTCAAGTTCTGGATTTTTGGCTTCGATCTGCGCTTTAGCACGGCTGATGGCTTCTGCAACAGTTGGTTCTAGCAAGATAACATTCCCTTTACGAGTAGAAAGTTTTTTTCCCTTCTTTTGTAACCAAGCCAAACGGAACATGGACAATATCTTGGCTCCAATCGTAACCCATTTCTTGCAAGACAGCCTTGAGTTGTTTGAAGTGAGCAGATTGTTCTTGACCGACTACATAGATAGATTTGGCAAATTGATACTCGTTTTTACGGTAGAGGGCCGCAGCCAAGTCACGTGTGATGTAGAGAGTTGCACCATCGGATTTCTTGATCAGAGCTGGATGTTCAATTCCATATTTTTTTCAAGATTAACAACTTGAGCACCTTCTGATTCGACTAATAGTCCCTTTTCAGAAAGGATGTCTACAACTGCATCCATTTTATCATTGTAGAAAGCTTCTCCGTTGTAGCTGTCGAATTCAACTTGTAGCTCATTGTAGAGACGGTTAAATTCTACCAAGCTTTCATCGCGGAACCATTGCCAAAGAGCGAGAGCCTCCTCATCGCCGTTTTCAAGTTTGCGGAACCATTCGCGTGCTTCTTCATCCAAACTTGGATCATTCTCAGCTTCAGCATTGATGCGGACATAGAGCTTGAGGAGTTCATCGATTGGATGAGCTTTGACAGCTTCTTCGTTACCCCATTTTTTTGTAGGCAACAATCAACATCCCAAACTGTTTACCCCAGTCTCCTAAAATGGTTGACCTTGACAGTTTTATAGCCGATTTTTTGGAAGATATGTGACAAGCTATCTCCGATAACTGTTGAACGAAGGTGACCGATTGAAAATGGTTTAGCGATATTAGGGCTAGACATGTCAATGACAACATTTTCTTGATTGCCAATCTTTTGGTCAGCGTAGTGCTCTTTTTCAGTGATAACGTTTTGTAGGACTTGACCAGAAATGGCCGACTTATCAAGGAAGAAGTTTACGTAAGGACCTGTTGCTACAACCTTTTCAAAAGCTTGGCTATTGATCTTTTCAGCGATGTCAGCAGCAATCATTTGAGGAGCTTTACGTTCAACCTTTGCCAATGAGAAGGCAGGGAAGGCTATATCTCCCATATCTGAGTTTTTAGGTGTTTCTAGTAAATTTAAAATAGCCTCTTGGTCCAGGCTATCAATGACACTAGCCAACTCGCTAGCAATCAATTCTTTTGTATTCATTTAAGGCTCCTTTAGGGCTTTTCTACTATTTTATCACAATTTACTACATTTTTTTTGAAAGAAGAGATATTTTTTGAAATATCCAGTTTTTTTGATATAATGTTCTTACTAAAAAAATGTAAAATGTAATAAATATGCAATCGAAAGGATCTTATGAGAAAAAGAGAACGTCATCAGCTCATCAAGCGAATGATTACAGAAGAAAAATTAGGAACTCAAAAGGAAATACAAGATCGATTGGAAGCCTGTGATGTCTTTGTGACACAAACGACATTATCCCGTGATTTGCGAGAGCTTGGCTTAACCAAAGTTAAGAAAAACGATGTTGTTTACTATGTGCTAGCAAATGAGACAGAGAAGATTGATCTGGTCGAATTCCTTTCACATCACTTAGAGGGTGTTGCAAGAGCCGAATTCACCTTGGTTCTCCACACTAAACTTGGAGAAGCATCCGTTTTAGCCAATGTAGTAGATTCAAATAAAGATGGGTGGATCTTAGGTACTGTTGCCGGAGCGAATACCTTATTGGTTATCTGTAAAGATCAACATGCAGCTAAAGTCATGGAAGAACGCTTGCTAGAGTTAATGGAAGATAGATAAGGTCTTGAGAGCTTCTCTCAGGACTGTTTTTACAAGGAGAGAGTAAATGACTACTGAAAAATTATCACCTGGTATGCAACAGTATGTGGATATCAAAAAACAATATCCAGATGCTTTTTTGCTTTTTCGTATGGGTGATTTTTATGAGTTGTTTTATGAAGATGCAGTCAATGCTGCACAGATACTAGAAATCTCACTAACCAGTCGCAATAAAAATGCTGAAAATCCGATTCCCATGGCTGGAGTTCCTTATCATTCTGCCCAACAGTATATTGATGTTCTAGTTGAACGTGGCTACAAGGTTGCCATCGCTGAACAGATGGAAGACCCTAAGCAAGCTGTTGGTGTCGTTAAGCGCGAGGTTGTTCAGGTCATTACACCAGGAACAGTGGTTGATAGTAGTAAGCCAAATAGTCACAATAACTTTTTAGTAGCTATTGATCGTGAAGGTTCCCAGTATGGACTAGCCTATATGGACCTAGTGACAGGTGATTTCTATGTAACGGGATTATCAGATTTCTCTCTAGTCTGTGGTGAAATCCGTAACCTCAAGGCCAGAGAAGTGGTGATTGGTTACGACTTGTCTGAAGTGGAAGAACAGATTCTCAGTCGTCAAATGAATCTAGTGCTTTCCTATGAACAAGAAACATATGAAGACGTCCATCTGTTGGATTCAAGATTGGCAACTGTTGAAGGAGCAGCTAGTGGGAAACTTCTTCAGTATGTTCATCGGACGCAGATGCGAGAGTTGAATCACTTAAAACCTGTTATTCGTTATGAAATCAAAGATTTCTTGCAGATGGATTTTGCGACCAAGGCTAGTCTTGATTTGGTTGAAAATGCTCGCTCAGGTAAGAAACAAGGGAGTCTGTTCTGGTTGCTAGATGAGACTAAAACTGCAATGGGTATGCGTCTTCTACGTTCTTGGATTCAACGCCCCTTAATTGATTTAGATCGTATCATAGAACGTCAGGAGGTTGTGCAAGTCTTTCTGGATTATTTCTTTGAGCGCAGTGATTTAACAGAAAGCCTTAAGGGAGTCTACGATATCGAACGTCTGGCTAGTCGTGTTTCTTTTGGGAAGAGTAATCCTAAAGATCTTTTGCAATTAGCGACTACCTTGGGAAGTGTTCCACGAATTCGCACCATTTTAGAAGGAATGGAGCAACCAGCTCTAGCTTATCTGATTGAACAACTAGATGCTATTCCTGAGTTGGAAAGCCTGATAAGTGCTGCCATTGCCCCAGAGGCTCCCCACGTGATTACCGAAGGTGGTATTATCCGAACGGGATTTGATGATACCTTGGATAAATACCGTCGTGTGCTGAGAGAAGGGACCAGCTGGATTGCTGAGATTGAAGCCAAGGAAAGAGAAAACTCTGGCATCAATACTCTCAAAATTGACTACAATAAAAAAGACGGCTACTATTTCCATGTAACCAACTCGCAGCTAGGTAACGTACCAGCCCACTTTTTCCGCAAGGCTACGCTGAAACTCTGAGCGATTTGGGACAGAGGAGTTGGCTCGTATCGAGGGAGAAATGTTAGAGGCGCGTGAGAAATCAGCAAACCTAGAGTACGAAATCTTTATGCGCATTCGTGAAGAGGTTGGCAAGTATATCCAACGCCTGCAAGCCCTAGCCCAAGGAATCGCTACTGTCGATGTCTTGCAAGGTTTGGCAGTGGTTGCAGAAAAACAGCACCTGATTCGACCAGAGTTTGGACAAGAGTCTAGAATTGATATCCAAAATGGTCGTCACGCAGTTGTTGAAAAGGTCATGGGAGCTCAGACCTATATTCCGAACAGTATCCAGATGGATGAAGATACTAGCATTCAACTAATTACAGGTCCGAATATGAGCGGGAAGTCAACCTACATGCGTCAACTAGCCATTACAGCGGTTATGGCTCAGATGGGTTCTTATGTCCCTGCAGAAAGTGCTCGACTGCCAATTTTTGATGCGATTTTTACACGTATCGGAGCAGCAGATGACTTGGTTTCAGGTCAATCTACCTTTATGGTAGAGATGATGGAAGCTAATAATGCCATTAGTCATGCGACAAAGGATTCATTGATTCTTTTTGATGAGCTTGGTCGAGGAACCGCAACTTATGATGGTATGGCTCTAGCCCAGTCTATTATCGAGTATATCCACGAGTATATTGGTGCCAAGACTCTCTTTGCGACCCACTACCATGAATTAACCAGTTTGGAAGCTAGTCTTGAGCATCTAGTAAATGTACACGTGGCTACGCTTGAGCAAAATGGTCAGGTCACTTTCCTTCATAAGATTGAACCAGGTCCAGCAGACAAATCGTACGGTATTCACGTTGCTAAGATTGCAGGATTGCCAGCAGACTTGCTAAAAAGAGCGGATGCGATTCTAACTCAACTAGAGAGCCAAGGTCAGGAAAATCCAATTTCTAACAATCAAAGGAATGTTGTCAATGAGCAAATGTCTCTCTTTGATGAAAAAGAAGAAAATCCTATCCTAGCAGAGTTGGCCCAAGTAGATGTGTACAATATGACACCGATGCAAGCCATGAATCTCTTATTAGAGCTGAAACAAAAATTATAAGCAAAAACCCACTCACAAAACGGAGTGGGTTTTTAGGAATTATTTTTTCTGAGCTAATAGTTGATTGATGTGTGCAACTTTTTTAGATTCTCTCTTGTAGAGAACAACCCAGATGATGAGGTAGACGATGGCAAACTCTGGGATGAGTTGAAGGATGAAAGTCCAGTGAAGAGGGAACCAGCCTGCTAGGATTGCTAAAGGTACAAAACCTAGCAACATAAGGAAGAAGTGAGTGACAGTCGCACGAAGAAGGCTCCAATCTTGAGCGAATAGACGGCTACCAAAACTAAATAGGACTCCAATAGCTGACCAGATAAGTGTACAGTAGAGTAAAACTAGAGCACCGTGAACCTGATGACTGCTCATGAATTGACCGACAGGAGATTCAGGGCTGAGAGGTGCGTAGTTGCTTGGTGAATAGATAAAAGAAAAGATAATAGATAGGGTGAGGCCGATGAGGATACCAGTTGTGGCATCGTGGAATACTTGTTTTTTCATAGTTCTAATTTCTCCTTAATAGTTTTGAGGTAACGGCGAGATGAGTAGGTAAAACTTTCGTTTTTTAGATAGATTTCAATCAAGCCGTTAGAGGTTAGTTTTAGATGACTAATTGCATCAATGTTGACAATTTCCGATTGGGAAATTTGGATAAAGGAAGCAGGTAGAATTTCACTTGCTTGGTAGAGACGAATGTCAAGTGCATAGGTTTGGCTATCCGTTTCGGCCAGAACCTTACGATTTTCAATGTATACACGCTGAATCTTGCTAATCTGAATCAAGTAGACCTGGTCTTGGTATTTTCCTTTAAGAGTTTCTTTTTGTTCAAGATTTTGTACAAAGTCCTGAACCTTTTGAACTCTAGGGGACAAGGTCGGTGCCTCTATGATGATTTGCTCTTCGGTGTATTGCTGATCAATATCAAGTCTGAGTTTCATAATTTCTCCTTTATAAAGTTGTAATAGAGATCTCTTACTTACAAATCTATTAAACACCATTTTGTCGACAAATACAAGAAGCTCTGTCTATGTGGTCGGTTGAAGAGACTATCTGGCAGGCGAGCGTTTCAAACGAGATTTTAGAGCAAAGAAGTCAAAAAATAAGAAGAAATATATTGACAAAAATAGAAAAAAGTGGTACAATGTTAGACGGTACTTTTTACTTTTGGTCTCTCAAGAGTGTACAGGGACGTGCTGACAAATGTTGCAAAAGTACACACAGATGATAGCTGTCACCAAGTGTATCATCACCAAAAATAAAAAAACACAGGAGAATGTAGATGCCTACAATTAACCAATTGGTTCGCAAACCGCGTAAATCAAAAAGTAGAAAAAAATCTAAATCACCAGCTTTGAACGTTGGTTACAACAGTCATAAAAAAAGTTCAAACAAACGTTTCTTCACCACAAAAACGTGGTGTTGCAACTCGTGTTGGAACAATGACACCTAAAAAACCTAACTCTGCCCTTCGTAAATTTGCTCGTGTACGTTTGAGCAACCTTATCGAAGTTACTGCCTACATCCCAGGTATCGGACACAACTTGCAAGAGCACAGCGTGGTGCTTCTTCGTGGTGGACGTGTAAAAAGACCTTCCAGGGGTACGTTACCATATCGTCCGTGGTGCACTTGATACTGCAGGTGTTAACGATCGTAAACAAGGCCGTTCTAAATACGGTACTAAACGTCCAAAAGCATAAGGAAAGGGGATAAAGAGAAATGAGTCGTAAAAATAGAGCTCCAAAACGTGAAGTATTGCCAGATCCGCTTTACAATTCACAATTAGTTACTCGTCTTATCAACCGCGTTATGCTTGATGGTAAACGTGGTACAGCTGCTTCAATCGTTTACGGTGCTTTTGAGCAAATCAAAGAAGCTACTGGTAACGATGCACTTGAAGTATTTGAAACAGCTATGGAAAAACATCATGCCTGTACTTGAAGTACGTGCACGTCGTGTTGGTGGATCTAACTACCAAGTCCCAGTTGAAGTTCGTCCAGAACGTCGTACAACACTTGGACTTCGTTGGTTGGTAACAATCGCTCGCCTTCGTGGTGAACACACAATGCAAGACCGTCTTGCAAAAGAAATCTTGGATGCTGCTAACAACACTGGTGCAGCAGTTAAGAAACGTGAAGACACTCACCGTATGGCTGAAGCTAACCGTGCCTTCGCACACTTCCGTTGGTAATACAATGATACTAAGAGCGGCAAAGGCCCAAGGCAAAAAAATAGGAAAGCTGATGCAGTGTTCCGTGAACACAAAGCAGTTTATCTTTTTTGCACCGGGCCTCGCTCGAGTTCAAATTAGCTAAATCGATTAGTCTTAGCTTCAATTCAACTTCCCATCTCACAAGTTGAAACCAACTAAACAAGATAAACATTGAGAACGGGTGGGTCCTGCCTATCCGTTTTTATTGAAATCGTGTTATAATAGAATAGAAATCAAAAAAATATAGGAGAAACAAACCTCATGGCACGCGAATTTTTCACTTGAAAAAAACTCGTAATATCGGTATCATGGCCCACGTCGATGCTGGTAAAACAACTACAACTGAGCGTATTCTTTACTACACTGGTAAAATCCACAAAATCGGTGAAACTCACGAAGGTGCGTCACAAATGGACTGGATGGAGCAAGAGCAAGAACGTGGGATCACGATCACATCTGCTGCGACAACAGCTCAATGGAACAACCACCGCGTAAACATCATCGACACACCAGGACACGTGGACTTCACAATCGAAGTACAACGTTCTCTTCGTGTATTGGACGGTGCGGTTACAGTTCTTGACTCACAATCAGGTGTTGAGCCTCAAACTGAAACAGTTTGGCGTCAAGCAACTGAGTACGGAGTTCCACGTATCGTATTTGCCAACAAAATGGATAAAATTGGTGCTGACTTCCTTTACTCAGTAAGCACACTTCACGATCGTCTTCAAGCAAATGCACACCCAATTCAATTGCCAATCGGTGCTGAAGATGACTTCCGTGGTATCATCGACTTGATCAAGATGAAAGCTGAAATCTATACGAATGACCTTGGTACAGATATCCTTGAAGAAGACATTCCAGCTGAATACCTTGACCAAGCTCAAGAGTACCGTGAAAAATTGATTGAAGCAGTTGCTGAAACTGACGAAGAATTGATGATGAAATACCTCGAAGGTGAAGAAATCACTAACGAAGAATTGAAAGCTGGTATCCGTAAAGCGACTATCAATGTTGAATTCTTCCCAGTATTGTGTGGTTCTGCCTTCAAGAACAAGGGTGTTCAATTGATGCTTGATGCGGTTATCGACTACCTTCCAAGCCCACTTGATATCCCTGCGATCAAAGGTATCAACCCAGATACAGATGAAGAAGAAACTCGTCCAGCATCTGATGAAGAGCCATTTGCAGCTCTTGCCTTCAAGATCATGACTGACCCATTCGTAGGTCGTTTGACATTCTTCCGTGTTTACTCAGGTGTTCTTCAATCAGGTTCTTACGTATTGAACACATCTAAAGGTAAACGTGAACGTATCGGACGTATCCTTCAAATGCACGCTAACAGCCGTCAAGAAATCGACACTGTTTACTCAGGTGATATCGCTGCTGCTGTTGGTTTGAAAGACACTACAACTGGTGACTCATTGACAGATGAAAAAGCTAAAATCATCCTTGAGTCAATCAACGTTCCAGAACCAGTTATCCAATTGATGGTTGAGCCAAAATCTAAAGCTGACCAAGATAAGATGGGTATCGCCCTTCAAAAATTGGCTGAAGAAGATCCAACATTCCGCGTTGAAACGAACGTTGAAACTGGTGAAACAGTTATCTCTGGTATGGGTGAACTTCACCTTGACGTCCTTGTTGACCGTATGCGTCGTGAGTTCAAAGTTGAAGCGAACGTAGGTGCTCCTCAAGTATCTTACCGTGAAACATTCCGCGCTCCTACTCAAGCACGTGGATTCTTCAAACGTCAGTCTGGTGGTAAAGGTCAATTCGGTGATGTATGGATTGAATTTACTCCAAACGAAGAAGGTAAAAGGATTCGAATTCGAAAACGCAATCGTCGGTGGTGTGGTTCCTCGTGAATTTCATCCCAGCGGTTGAAAAAGGTTTGGTAGAATCTATGGCTAACGGTGTTCTTGCAGGATACCCAATGGTTGACGTGAAAGCGAAACTTTACGATGGTTCATACCACGATGTCGACTCATCTGAAACTGCCTTCAAGATCGCTGCATCTCTTGCCCTTAAAGAAGCTGCTAAAACTGCACAACCAGCTATCCTTGAGCCAATGATGCTTGTAACAATCACTGTTCCTGAAGAAAACCTTGGTGATGTTATGGGTCACGTAACTGCTCGTCGTGGACGTGTAGATGGTATGGAAGCTCACGGTAACAGCCAAATCGTTCGTGCTTACGTTCCACTTGCTGAAATGTTCGGTTACGCAACAGTTCTTCGTTCTGCATCTCAAGGACGTGGTACTTTCATGATGGTATTTGACCACTACGAAGATGTACCTAAGTCAGTACAAGAAGAAATCATTAAGAAAAAAACAAAGGTGAAGAATAATTCACTCGTCACTCTAGAAAGAAGTCACTTTGTGGCTTCTTTTTCTGTCTTGTAGAAATAGCTAAAATTGCCTCAAATATGGTAAAAATAGAAGGAGTATATTGTGAGGAAAAATGGATGTCAACCACTTTTGAAATTTTAATGAATCAGTTGGGGAATTCTCCTGAGATAAGAAATCATGAGGCCTTCTCTCAGGCTGAAATTGAACAAGTTATTGTACACAAACAAAGTAACATTTGGGAGTTTCGTTTTGTATTTTGAGAATATCCTCCCTTTGAACTCTTTTTAGCATTGAAGAAAGGGATTTGAGAGAAGAATTTTCAAAAGACAGGAAATCAAAGCTGACTTTTTGAAATTAAAACGACAAAAATCAAGAATTTTTTTCAAGAGAGCTCTTTACAGGCCTACTATCAGGGAGGCTTTTTCAGCTGGCCCTTGTTCTAGCCAAGGATTTCGGACCATGTATCAAAGATTTTCAGGTTCGATTTGAGAAATGATCAGTTGATTATTGAAGGCCTCTGAAGCAGCATTGATACAGAGCATTTTCAGAAAAAAATCATCTGCCAAATCTTAGCTAAAACAACTTGAAACTCTTTGGTTTTCCTAAGTTTTACACTGTCACGTAGAGAAAGAAATGAAGATTTGACCCAAGGAAGAACAGGAAGCTTTCCATTCTGAAAAATCAAATGATTGTTCAAGCTGCTAATGATGAAACTCTTCGAGCTATGGAACAGCTAGAACAGATGGCGCCTCCTCCTCCAGTTGAGGACAAACCTGTCTTTGATTTTCAAGCCAAAAAGCTGCTGCTAAACCTAAACTTGACAAGGCCGAGATTACTCCAATGATCGAGGTCAATACCGAAGAAAACCGACTGGTTTTTGAAGGGGTTGTCTTTTGATGTGGAGCATAAAAGTGACTAGAACAGGTCGTGTCTTTGATTAACTTTCAAGATGACGGACTATACGTCTAGTTTCTCCATGCAAAAATGGGTCAAAAAAATGAAGAAGAAGCTCAGAAGTTTGACATCATTAAGAAAAATTCTTGGCTCCGTGTTCGTGGAAATGTTGAGATGAATAATTTCACACGAGATTTGACCATGAATGTGCAAGATGTGCAGGAAGTCGTTCACTATGAGCGTAAGGACTTGATGCCAGAAGGTGAGCGTCGTGTTGAATTTCATGCCCATACCAATATGTCGACTATGGATGCTCTTCCTGAGGTAGAAGAAATCGTTGGTACTGCAGCCAAATGGGGCCACAAAGCCGTAGCTATAACGGACCATGGTAATGTGCAATCCTTCCCTCATGGCTATAAGGCGGCCAAGAAAAGCTGGTATCCAGCTCATTTATGGGATGGAAGCCAATATCGTTGAAGACCGTGTTCCTATCGTCTATAACGAAGTGGAGATGGACCTTTGTCTGAAGCGACCTACGTGGTCTTTGACGTGGAAACGACAGGTCTATCAGCTATCTATAATGACTTTGATTCAGGTGGCCGCTTCCAAGATGTATAAGGGGCAATATCATTGCTGAGTTTGATGAATTTATCAATCCTGGGCATCCCCTTATCAGCCTTTTACAACCGAATTGACAGGGAATTACCGATGACCATGTGAAAAAAATGCTAAACCACTAGTTCAAGTTCTGAAAGAATTCCAAGAATTCTGTAAAGATACCGTTCTTGTAGCCCATAATGCAAGCTTTGACGTTGGTTTTATGAATGCCAACTATGAGCGTCACGGTCTTCCAAAGATTACTCAACCTGTCATCGATACGCTAGAGTTTCGCTAGAAATCTCTATCCAGAGTACAAGCGACATGGTTTGGGACCCTTGACCAAACGTTTTGGTGTAGCTCTAGAACACCACCATATGGCCAACTATGATGCGGAAGCAACTGGCCGTCTGCTCTTTATCTTTATCAAAGAAGTAGCAGAAAAAAACACGGTGTGACGGACTCTAGCACGATTAAACCTTGATTTAATCAGTCCAGATTCATATAAAAAAGCTCGTGTCAAGCATGCGACCATCTATGTGAAAAATCAAGTAGGCTTGAAAAATATCTTTAAGCTGGTGTCTCTCTCAAATACCCAGTACTTTGAAGGAGTTCCACGGATTCCACGTACGGTGCTGGATGCCCATCGAGAAGGTTTGATCTTAGGTTCGGCCTGTACGGAAGGGGAAGTCTTTGATGCAGTCGTATCACAAGGTGTAGATGCGGCAGTCGAGGTAGCTAAATACTACGATTTTATCGAGGTCATGCCTCCGGGTATCTATGCACCTCTGATTGCCAAAGAGCAGGTCAAGGATATGGAGGAGCTCCACACTATTATCAAGAGCTTGATTGAGGTCGGAGGCCGTCTCGGTAAGCCCGTTCTTGCGACAGGAAATGTCCACTATATCGAACCTGAAGATGAGATTTATCGCGAGATCATCGTGCGAAGTCTAGGTCAGGGTGCCATGATTAACCGAACTATTGGCCATGGAGAAGCTGCCCAACCAGCTCCGCTACCCAAGGCACACTTCAGAACGACTAATGAAATGTTGGATGAATTTGCCTTTCTAGGAGAAAACTTGGCTCGTAAGATTGTCATTGAAAATACCAATGCCTTGGCAGAAATCTTTGAGCCTGTTGAGGTCGTTAAAGGTGATTTGTATACACCGTTCATTGACCAAGCCGAGGAAACGGTCGCCGAGTTGACCTATAAAAAAGCTTTTGAAATCTATGGAAATCCACTCCCTGATATCGTTGATTTACGGATTGAAAAGGAACTAACCTCTATCTTGGGGAATGGGTTCGCCGTGATTTATCTGGCTTCGCAAATGCTAGTGCAGCGCTCCAATGAACGAGGCTATTTGGTCGGTTCCCGTGGGTCTGTTGGATCCAGCTTCGTTGCGACCATGATTGGAATTACCGAGGTCAATCCTCTCTCTCCTCACTATGTCTGTGGTCAGTGTCAGTACAGTGAATTTATCACGGATGGTTCCTACGGTTCAGGCTTTGATATGCCAGATAAAGACTGTCCAAACTGTGGCCACAAGCTCAGCAAGAATGGACAGGATATTCCTTTCGAGACCTTCCTTGGTTTTGATGGGGATAAGGTACCTGATATCGATTTGAACTTCTCAGGTGAAGACCAGCCAAGCGCCCACTTGGATGTTCGTGATATCTTTGGTGAGGAATATGCCTTCCGTGCAGGGACGGTTGGTACGGTGGCTGCCAAGACAGCCTATGGATTTGTCAAGGGTTACGAGCGTGACTATGGCAAATTTTACCGAGAAGCCGAAGTTGAGCGCCTAGCCCAAGGAGCTGCTGGTGTTAAACGGACGACTGGTCAGCACCCAGGGGGAATCGTTGTTATCCCTAACTATATGGATGTCTATGACTTTACTCCTGTGCAGTATCCTGCAGATGATGTCACTGCTGAATGGCAAACCACCCACTTTAACTTCCACGATATCGATGAGAACGTCCTCAAACTTGATGTGCTGGGTCATGATGATCCGACCATGATTCGGAAATTGCAGGATTTGTCTGGGATTGACCCTAATGAAATTCCTATGGATGATGAAGGCGTGATGGCCCTCTTTTCTGGGACGGATGTGCTTGGCGTGACTCCGGAGCAAATCGGGACTTCAACTGGCATGCTTGGTATTCCAGAGTTTGGAACTAACTTTGTTCGAGGCATGGTGGATGAAACTCATCCGACGACCTTTGCGGAGTTGCTTCAGCTTTCTGGTTTGTCTCACGGGACAGACGTTTGGTTAGGAAATGCTCAGGACTTGATTAAGGCAGGGATTGCGGACCTTTCAACCGTTATCGGATGTCGGGATGACATCATGGTTTACCTCATGCACGCTGGTCTAGATCCAAAGATGGCCTTTACCATCATGGAGCGAGTGCGTAAGGGCTTGTGGCTCAAAATCTCTGAAGAAGAGCGCAATGGTTATATCGAAGCCATGAAGGCCAGTAATGTGCCTGAGTGGTATATCGAATCTTGTGGAAAAATCAAGTACATGTTCCCTAAAGCCCACGCGGCAGCCTACGTTATGATGGCCCTTCGCGTGGCCTACTTCAAGGTTCACCATCCGATTTATTATTACTGTGCATACTTCTCAATCCGTGCCAAGGCTTTTGATATCAAGACCATGGGTGCAGGCTTGGATGCTATCAAACGTAAGATGCAAGAAATTGCTGAAAAGCGTAAGAACAATGAAGCTTCCAACGTAGAAATTGACCTCTATACAACTCTTGAAATCGTCAATGAGATGTGGGAACGTGGCTTTAAGTTCGGCAAATTGGACCTCTATCGTAGTGATGCGACTGAATTCATCATCGATGGGGACACCCTCATCCCACCGTTTGTCGCTATGGATGGGCTAGGAGAGAACGTTGCCAAGCAATTGATTCGTGCCCGTCAAGAGGGAGAATTCCTCTCTAAAACTGAACTCCGCAAGCGTGGAGGACTTTCCTCAACCTTGGTTGAAAAGATGGATGAAATGGGCATTCTCGGCAATATGCCAGAGGATAACCAGTTGAGTTTGTTTGATGAGTTGTTCTAAAAAAATTATAAAAAAATTAACAGACGGACAAATATTGTCCATCTGTTTTGTTATACTATACGTATAAAAAAAGAAAAGAGGTTTAAATGATGAATCAATACAGGATTAGATAACAAATATCAATTTGAAAATTTTATAGAAAAAGATGGTAATGCTTTGGCAAAGAAAGGATCCTTAGCAGTAGTAGAGAACTTAGGATTAAAATATAATCCCCAATATAATCCTCTTTATATTTATGGGGAATCAGGTTCAGGTAAAACACATCTCCTGCAAGCTATTGGTAAATAAGGTTCTTGAGAACAATCCAGAAAAGCGAGTAAAATATATTTCTGCCGAAAACTTATTAGAAAATGAGCTAGAGATACAAAAAAAGTTAGAGATGAAGAGTTGGATCTTCTACTAGTAGATGATATCCAGATATTGGGAGAAAAAAAGATGATATGATTCAAGAAAAAAATTTTTTTAATCTCTTTTAATTCTCTACATGTTAAGGATAAGCAAATGGTTTTCTCTAGTGACACTGAACCAGATCAATTGGAAAATGTACCTTCTCGTTTGATTGTGCGTTTTAAATGGGGGATGACAGCGTATCTAACATCGCTTGAAGATTAACAAAAAAAGGATTTTAGATGAATGATCAAGAGAGACTACTAACGATCTTTTTACGCTTTACAGTTTGGGTGACTTCATTAGGAAAAAGCAACTGGCTCAGGAATTTGAGGTTAGTGAAAAAGACGATACAGAGAGATTTTTCGCTCCTTCGTGATATTTTATCTAGTAACATCCCGATTTATAGTGGAGACTTGCTTTATAGTCGTAAAACGAAATAAGTATAGCTTAGTCAAAGTAAGTCAGTTTTTTTAATAAAAAAAGGATATACTCGTTATCTCAAAGATTTTTATTGGAAAAATCGAGCACTGAATCGGGCAGAAATTGACAGCTTACTAAAAAATTTACTGATTTTAGTTCCTCGTGATGATCAGAAAGAAATTGAGCAGATTATTGGTAGTGAAAAGCTGAACTATGCTCCCTTAACGGATCAACAAAGATAGAATAGAGAAAATTTGGAATTTATCGGAGACTATTCTACATGAACAGGTCTTAGACATTGTCTATCAAAAACCTTATTCTGAGTCTTCTAAGAGGCAGACGGTTTTGCCAGTATCTCTTTACTATGATAGACATTATTTCTATCTGGTTGTATACCAGTTGAAATATGAGACTTATATTACTTTAAGAGTAGACCGTATCCAGTCCTGGTCTCTTAGAGATATAGAGAGACCCTCTATTTCATATCGAGATAAATTTAGAGATGGCGACATTCGTAACGAGAGAGTGGATGCTTTTATCGGGAAGAAAATCAGTATTGAGATCGAGTATTTGAATGATCCGAATATTGTGATGGATCAATTTCCAAATGCAAAAATAGTTGGGAAAAATGGTGACTGGACTCATTTTCAGTTTGAAAGTCAGCATACACCGGGTCTTAAACGCTGGTTGCTGGGACAAGGGGAAGCAGTTACTGTTTTGTCTCCTCGGATTTTAGTAGAGGATATGAAGCAAACAGTTCAAGAAATGATAGATAAATATAGATGAGGATAAAATGACTATTCAATTTACTTCTAAAAAGGTTGGAGAACTACTGAAAGAAGGGGAATTGCGGATTCCTTCTTATCAAAGACCTTATAAATGGAACAGAAGACATATTCGTAATCTTTTTTATGATTTACGAGATGCTATGGGGAAAAAGGAATATCAGATTGGTTCTGTTATCCTGCATGAAAATGATGGACACTTAGATATTGTCGATGGACAGCAACGGCTAATTTCTATTTCCTTGTTTCTGCATTTATTAGATGATTTAGAGAATTATAAGGGTGCTAATCAACTGTTGAGTGCTGAATTTGGAGAACTATCTTGCTATCATGCGAGTGAAAATTATAATGAGTGGGAAAAATTTGACTCAATTGGTTGGGCGAAAAATGAGGCAAAAGATATTTGCAACTTTTTATTGGAAAACTGTGCTGTCTCTGTGATTACTATGCCCCAAGAACGATTATCAGAAGCCTTTCAGTTATTTGATTCTCAGAATAATCGTGGAAAATCTCTAGAACCTCATGATTTGCTCAAAGCCTATCATCTTCGTAAGCAAGATTCAGAAGATGAAAAAGATTGTTGAAAAGTGGGAGCAATTTGTAGAAGATAAAGATTTAAGTCTCAAAGAGTTGTTTGATAAACATCTTTTTCCGTATGAGACGTTGGTCGCGAGGAGAGACAGGATTGACAAACAAGCGTTATGGTTCTTATCTCCGTTTTACAGAGGATTTTATTGACGACTTTAAAGGCGTTGATTTGAATCAAAACTTTCCGTATCTAGAATTGTATCGTCATATTGAAAAAAATCTCCCCTATGTCAATTACTATGCCAATCATTGATGGAAGTAAATTTTTTGAGTATATTGAATCTGCTCATGAAACTATTAGAGTTCATAAAAAATTTTTAAATAAAGAGTTAGGACTTTCTAATGAGTCAGAGGAGGAAGAACAAAATTTAGCTTACCCAGAAGGTATGTTAAACATTTACAATAGCTCAAAGGGGCGCTATCTCAAATGTCTACAATCTATTTCTAAATATTTGCTCGCTTTTTCGCAGATAGATTTGGAAAAGATGAGCTATCAAAGGAGATAATAGAGACCTTGTTTATTTGGTCTTATTACCCTCGAGTTAAGTCTAAAGCTATATATGATGCAACGGTTGGGAAACTATGCTGCTGGTGGAAGGTTTAGACAAAAAGAGGTTCAAAAGCTATTTCAACTTTTATCCCATGCTGTCACTCCGAATGATTTCATGATAAAGATAGATAGAGAATTATTTGAAAATTATACTGTGGACAGGATTATAGAAGAGGAAAAAGATAAATGGTAGAAACACATATAAGCTTATCAGTTAATCGTTTGTTAAATGAAGATACCTATGCTATTCCCTCTTTATCAGAGAAATTTTGCTTGGACTTATGATGAAATTGAGCAGTTATTGAACGACGTAGCAGATGCTTTTCAAGAAAATAGAGACAATTATTATATTGGAACATTAGTCGTTAATAAAGAGAATGACATTTTCAAAATCATAGATGGGCAACAACGAACAACAGCCCTTAATTTGATTGCCTTAGCTTTGAAACATGAGTTTGGTTTTGATAGATTGAAAGCTGTCAATCTTATCTTCCCAGCTCGGAAGAAATCAAATGAGAATATTCAAAAGCTATTTACCAAGCAAAAAATTTCAGAGGGAGATGAAAATGAGTTGACTAGAGGTTACGGACATGCTAAAGAGGCCTTGAAAAAAGTGCTAGAGGAGCGCCAGCTTAATCCTCAGTCTTTCATTGATTATCTTTTTGAGAAAGTTATCATTTTTCGAAGTATACTTCCTGAAGATTTAGATTTGAATCTTTATTTCGAACGTTTCAACTCTTGAGGAGAACAACTAGAGGCTCATGAGATTCTTAAGGCACAAATGATGTCTAAATTTGGTGAAGATCAAGAAATGGCACAAAAATTTGCAAGAATTTGGGATGCCTGTGCAGAGTTTGATAAACCTGTAATCAATGCATTTACAAAAAAAGCAAAGAAAAAGCATCCTGATGCAGAAACGAGAAACAAATATTTCTTTTGAATTGGATTAAAGGAAATAATTATCAGAATAGCTTTTCTAAACATTGATAAGTTCTTAAGTCAAATAGAAGTTCAGTCAACTAATAAGAAATCTTTTATTATCTAGTATAGAAAAATAAAGAATCTACAACAGTTAAAGTAATATCACATACGAATGAAGTGGAAAAAAATACAGAACGATTATAAACTTTGAAACATTTTTTTATTTTTCGTATATTATATAACATTTGGGAATGTATCACTTCTGATATACAGCTAGATGATAAGAAATTATTAGAAACATTTGAAAATGTAACTAGTGTTAATACAAACATAGAAGATATTAGATTATTTATTAGGAATTTATTGAGAATTAAAAATTTATATTTGATAATTTGATCGTTACGAAATGTCACAAGAGACTAATAATAGAAGACAAGAAAATGATTGGTTTTCTGCAGAAGAGATTTATCGTGAATGATTATAATAATGAAAAAACTAGAGGAGATTTATTTGTTCAAAGATATTATGATAATAATACTTTTTTGAAAAAAAAGTTAACAATGATGATATTTCTAATGCTTCAATCTATGTTTGCTGTGACCTTCACGGCCAATCGTGACAGTCGTTGGTTATATGAGATCTTGCAATTCCTATTTAACCATATTGAAGAGTTAGATCAGCCAGAATTTGGTAGCTCATTTTAAAGAATTTTCTTGAGAAAACATGGCAGTGACGTATGCAGAAGAAAGATTGTTTACTGAGGATAGAAGAATTAAGAAATATGGTGCAATTCCTGTTTATGCTTTTAACTTTGTAGATTATGTTTTATGGAAAAATCGTGAAGAATTGAAGAAAGAGTACAAGGATATTAATTTTGATCATTTCAAATTTGCATATCGTCGTTCTATAGAGCATTGGTTTCCACAACAACCAAATAGTGATGAAAGAGTTGAAAAAGATTGATGATAAATTTTTTTGCACTCCTTTGGGAATCTCTGTATCATTACAGATAGTCAAAATTCGAAGTTTGGAAATTTAGTTCCAAGTGCAAAATATAAACAGTGGGAAGGAATTTTCAATCGCCAGAGTTTAAAATTACAGATGATGGCAGATGTAACGGTAAAGAATGATAAATGGGGTATTTGTGAGATTCAAGTTATGGAAAAAGAAGTGGAAAGATATGTATATGACTTTTTGTGATAGTTAAATAAAAAAACAAGCTTTTAATGAGCTTGTTTTTTTAAAAATGCTAATATATGTGATATACTAGTAAGGGAAGAATTTTGAGTAAGAAAAAAATATGCTCAAAGATTTGAAATAAAAAAATAGAAAAAGAGAAAACAAAATGGTTTTTACCAAATTTTTAAAGAAAATCTAGAAAAATACGCTAAGCTTTTTGGTTGCAAACGGAGTGAACGTGCAACCTGGTCATACCTTGGCTCTCTCAATCGATGTGGAGCAACGTGAGTTGGCTCACTTAATCGTCAAAGAAGCCTATGCACTTGGAGCGCACGAAGTTATCGTTCAATGGGCAGATGACTTTGTAAACCGTGAGAAATTCCTTCACGCGCCGATGGAGCGTTTGGACAATGTACCAGAATATAAGATTGCTGAGATGAACTACCTACTTGAAAACAAAGCAAGTCGTCTCGGTGTTCGTTCTTCTGACCCAGGTGCCTTGAACGGAGTAGATGCAGAAAAACTTTCAGCTTCTGCCAAGGCTATGGGAATTGCCATGAAGCCAATGCGTATCGCAACTCAATCTAACAAGGTTAGCTGGACTGTAGCAGCTGCTGCTGGACTAGAGTGGGCTAAGAAGGTCTTTCCAAATGCTGCAAGCGACGAAGAAGCAGTCGATCTCCTTTGGGACCAAATCTTCAAGACTTGCCGTGTCTACGAAGAAGATCCAGTTAAGGCTTGGGAAAAACATGCAGCTATCTTGAAGAGCAAGGCGGAAATGCTCAACAAAGAGCAATTTTCAGCTCTTCACTACACTGCTCCTGGAACAGACTTGACACTTGGCTTGCCTAAGAACCACGTTTGGGAATCTGCCGGAGCGATCAATGCCCAAGGCGAAGGTTTCTTGCCAAATATGCCAACAGAAGAGGTCTTTACAGCCCCTGACTTCCGTCGCGCAGATGGTTATGTCACTTCTACAAAACCTCTTAGCTACAATGGAAACATCATCGAAGGTATCAAGGTGACCTTTGAAAATGGTCAAATTGTTGATATTTCGGCTGAGAAGGGTGATCAAGTAATGAAGGACCTTGTCTTTAAGAATGCTGGTGCGCGTGCCTTGGGCGAATGTGCCTTGGTACCAGATCCAAGCCCAATTTCACAGTCAGGCATTACCTTCTTTAACACCCTTTTCGATGAAAATGCTTCTAACCACTTGGCTATTGGTGCAGCCTATGCAACGAGCGTCGTTGGTGGAGCAGAGATGAGTGAAGAAGAGCTTGAAGCTGCAGGACTTAACCGTTCAGACGTCCACGTTGACTTTATGATTGGTTCGAACCAAATGGATATCGATGGTATCCGTGAGGATGGAACACGCGTACCACTCTTCCGCAATGGAGATTGGGCAATTTAAGGAGAAACTATGCTTGGAAGTATGTTTGTCGGTCTTTTGATCGGACTATTAGCTGGAGCGATCACCAATCGTGGAGAACGTATGGGATGCTTTGGGAAAATGTTTCTCGGCTGGATTGGTGCCTTTTTAGTCAATTACTCTTTGGTGCATGGGGGCCAAGCCTAAACGGTACAGCCATTATCCCATCAGTTCTCGGGGCCATGATTTTATTAGCCATCTTCTGGGAAAGAGGAAGCTAAGTTTCGATTTGAAAGCTTATTTAACTATAAAGATAAAAAGAGGTTGGAACACTTCCAACCTCTTTTAAGATTCACAGCGGATAATATGACTTGCAGTGACTGGTTCTTTTTATATTGCGTCAAGTATGGTACAATAAAAGCATGAGAATTCAACAATTACACTATATTATCAAAATTGTAGAGACTGGTTCGATGAATGAGGCTGCCAAGCAACTCTTCATTACACAGCCCAGTCTATCAAATGCAGTTCGTGACCTAGAAAATGAGATGGGGATTGAGATTTTTATACGAAATCCTAAGGGAATTACCCTCACACGTGATGGGATGGAGTTTTTATCCTATGCCCGTCAGGTTGTCGAACAAACCCAACTACTAGAAGAACGTTATAAGAATCCAATCGCTCATCGCGAGCTTTTTAGTGTGTCTTCGCAGCACTATGCCTTCGTAGTCAATGCTTTTGTTTCCTTGCTCAAGAAAAGCGATATGGAAAAGTACGAGCTTTTTTTACGTGAAACCAGAACCTGGGAAATCATTGACGACGTCAAGAACTTCCGAAGTGAAGTCGGAGTCCTCTTTTAAATAGCTATAACCGGGATGTCCTTTCGAAGATGTTGGATGACAACCATCTCGTTGCCCACCATCTCTTTACAGCCCAACCCCATATCTTTGTCAGCAAGTCCAACCCTCTTGCTAAAAGAGACAAGGTGCAGTTATCAGATCTAGAAGACTTCCCATATTTGAGCTATGACCAAGGTACTCATAATTCCTTCTACTTCTCAGAAGAGATTTTGTCTCAGGAACACCACAAGAAATCCATCGTTGTTAGTGACCGTGCGACCTTGTTCAATCTCTTGATTGGTTTGGACGGCTATACCATCGCGACTGGTATCCTCAATAGTAACCTTAATGGGGACAATATCGTTTCGATTCCACTTGATATTGATGATCCCATTGAACTGGTTTATATCCAGCATGAGAAAACTAGCTTGTCTAAGATGGGTGAACGCTTCATCGAATACCTACTTGAAGAAGTTCGCTTTGATAAGTAATTTGAATAAATGAGAAGAGAAAAGAAGAATGACGACATTAAATACCAATGATTTTGATTTCCACTTGCCGGAGGAATTGATTGCTCAGACTCCTTTGGAAAAGCGCGATGCCTCTAAACTCTTGATGGTCAATCGCAAAACAGGTGAATTTCAAGATCGCCACTTTCACTCTATTATCGAAATGCTAGAGCCAGGTGATGCCCTGGTTATGAATGACACCCGCGTTTTGCCAGCTCGACTTCATGGTCAAAAAGAAGAAACAGGGGGCCATGTTGAACTCTTGCTTTTGAAAAATACAGCAGGAGACGAATGGGAGGTCTTGGCAAAGCCAGCTAAGCGTCTCAAGGTCGGGGCCCGTGTTGTCTTTGGGGATGGTCGCCTGAGCGCAGTCGTGACTGAGGAATTAACCCATGGCGGTCGTATTGTCCGTTTTGAGTATGAAGGAATTTTCCTAGAAGTACTTGAAAGTCTTGGAGAAATGCCTTTGCCTCCTTATATCCACGAAAAATTGGATGACCGTGAACGTTACCAGACCGTCTATGCCAAGGAGAGTGGATCAGCCGCTGCCCCAACTGCAGGTTTGCATTTTACTAAGGAATTACTAGAAGAAATCCAGCAAAAAGGCGTTCATCTAGTCTACCTGACCTTGCACGTTGGACTTGGGACCTTTAGACCTGTTTCAGTAGATAATCTGGATGAACACGAGATGCACTCAGAGTTTTATCAATTGTCTGAGGAAGCTGCAGCGACCTTGCGTCAGGTCAAAGAAAATGGTGGCCGTGTCATTGCTGTGGGGACTACCTCTATCCGTACGCTAGAGACTATCGGAAGCAAGTTTGACGGCCAAATCCAGGCCGACTCTGGCTGGACCAATATCTTTATCAAGCCAGGCTATGACTGGAAGGTGGTGGATGCTTTTTCTACTAACTTCCATTTGCCGAAGTCTACCTTGGTCATGCTTGTCTCAGCTTTTGCAGGCCGTGAATTGGTTCTCCAAGCCTACCAGCATGCTATCGATGAAAAAAATACCGTTTCTTTAGCTTTGGCGATGCCATGTTTATCTACTAAAAAACGAGTAAATCAAAACTAGAAATAAAAGGGCTAATTCCTAATAGGATGAGCCTTTTTTCTATGTAGGATAGTTATTGAATAAAAATGAAATAAATGATACACTGAAGACTACGATACAGCCGTCAAATATATGCAAAATCTGACGAGCTACTTTTATCTGTGTCTATTTCAAAGGAGATTTTTATGAAAAACAAAACATTGCGCTATACGAGCCTATCAGTCCTGACCTTGTTGACTGCCTTGACCTTGGTTGCCTGTGGTGGAAAGACTGACAAGAATACGTCATCTTCAAACCAAAAGGAGACAACAAGCAAGGTGACTACAGAGTCCGCAAGTAAAACTGAAGCAGGCCAAAAAGAGGAGCAGAAGTCAGAAACAAATAGTGCGACAGAAGCTACAACCACTCAAGCAGAACAAAAGGAAGATAAGCAAAAATCACAAGAGGTTTACGCTAAGTTTGTAGGGACTTGGGAAAACTACGCGGGAACAACTGCAACAGTCACAGTAGATGGAATTGTAACGATCCAAAGTTCAAATGGAACCTTTAAATACGAGATGGGTCAAGTAGTGGAAAAAAAGACGGCTACTACTCAACAGCTATCCATCTTGTCGGTGGTGGGCAAGGGGCACGACTGATCTTTACCCCAGCTGGAGTCCAAAATGAAGTGACAGGTACAGATGGCAGTCAAGATGTCTTGTCTATCGGTCAATCTGTAAGCGACAAAGATAACCAGTTTTACCGCAACTAAGAACATCAATCAGAAGTAAGGGTGGAGAAACGTTCTTGCTTTTTTTACAAGTTTTCGAAGCATAAAAATTTTAAGCATTCAACTTTACAAGACGTTTAAGTTGGCTAATTAGCAAGCTCGCGTTAAAGTGAAAGATAATATGA
>BNJV01002406.1_pt1 | contig 33365 bp, 48 predicted proteins | sample 8540591 | NCBI WGS metagenome assembly BNJV01 (sample SAMD00202457, study PRJDB9452) | human saliva metagenome | host: Homo sapiens | reverse complement strand
TTTTATGTTCACAGCACACGGAGTTCTTGATTGGCCATTTATATAGTGATTGCCCAGCTGTTGTTTTGCTCAGCCTGTTACGCCTCGAGTCGGTCTACAATGTAACATTCACTGAATACCAGATTTCCCAGAAGTTTCCATCAATCTTTCATCGTTACCTGCACCACAACCAGGAGTCACTTATACCCAAACAAATGACACGATTACAGTGCCTACCGTAGTTTCTACAGATACAACTGTATTCAAAAGGGCAATCTTTTCAGTTGGAGTAGCAATGTCATATTTTTGAGTTTGTGCCTTACATAACACGGAATGAACCTGGGTCCGTCGTGTTTGAGCTGCCTATTACTTTTATTCTCAATTTTCGCACCATCTGTATCCGTTGCAGTTGCATAACGCCAGCCTAAAAGCTACACTTTGGATTTTCACCTCTAGTGCAGCATCTAAGTCGTTTTGTGTAAATTTCCTCTGGTGCTGGAGTACCTGAATAAGTAATGACTGCTGGGGCATCTGCTGTTGCTGGGGTTTCAGTAGAGATTACATTTGCTTTTGAAATCCAAAATTGAGTGTTAATTTTATTTTTCTTCACCTTTAACTGGTTTAAATGTTGGTTTCTCCAGCGCTTTACAGTAGCACTTGCAATTTTTCCGCTATCATCTTTTTGAATTTGATATCGAATGAGTTTGCTTTCTCCAGTCAGACATAAAACTTTTTCAGCTTTATTAGAATAAGGAATCTCTACTGTTGGAGTTACTACTGGAGTTGCTGATGTCGCAACTTTAGGATCACTTGCTACTGATGTATTACCTGCCGCATCAGTTGCTTTGGCTGTTACAGGACCTGCTGGAATATCGACTGTTGGTGTGATTGTAGCTTGCCATTTTCTCCTGCAGTTGCTTCACCGATTTTGTTGTTATCTTTATCGTAAAGGGCAACAGTTGAACTCTTTTCTGCAGTCAACTTCAACTGGTGTCTTAGTGCCTGCTTTATCTGTAAGGTCTGTGTTCACAACTGGTTTATCTGGAGCTGTTGTGTCTTTTCGTGGTTAACGAGATATGCTGCTGCAACCTTATCTGTTGACTCCATCAGGATAAGTGATGGTAAGGTTCCCTTTGTCATCTACACTGTATGTCGCATTTGCTGGAAGACTTGGGTTGGCAGTTTTAACTGAGTCGATGATCTTGTTCTTTTTCATCTTCACTAACCTTGTTAGATCTGCAACATCTACTTTTGTACCTGCAACTGGTTCATACTTTCTTTAGCAGTCTCAAGAACAACAACTCTAATAACATCTGTAAATTGGTTACCCTTTTATTACGAGCAACGAATCCAACATCTACAGTGCCTGCCTTTGTGTCTCAGCAACTGTACCAATGTATTTATTTTTGTTTCTCCAGGTTTTTGAACCTGCAGTTTGGAAGAAGTGACCTCTGTGGGAACACCCTGCGACCCCAGTTGGATTTTTGATAAGCATCGAATTTCTCAAGAGAAGGTGTCCCATCTGCCCAAACGTCAATATCAATCTTATCTCCAGGATAAACTGTTACAAGGTTCTTAGACACTATAAGAACCAGAGAACCATTAGATTGTTGACTTACTTTTCCTTCAGTCAATGGTGTTTTTGTAACCGTAATCGGTGCACTCTTAGCTGACTCTGTTCCACCTGCTGGTGTTGAAGTCGCAGTAATCTCTCCTTCAGGAAGGCTGTTTGTAGGGTGAACAGTTGCTACACCTTGGTCGTTAGCTACAGCTTCACCAATCACAACGCCATCTTTGTTGTAAAGTTTAACAGTTGAACCTGCTGGTGCTTTCACTGTTACATCAGCTGGAGTACTTGCTTTACCTGCCAAATCATTGACAATTTCTGGACCACTAGTTGCAGTTGCAGAATCTACTGCTGGAGCGGTTGGTTTTGATGGTTCTGGTTGTGGTGCAACTGGTGCTGGAGTTTCTTCTTTTGGAGTCTCTGCTTTTGGAGCTTCTTCAACGTTACGTGTTTGCCATCCTTGAAGACTTGAGTAGCTACCTTCTTGCATGTTAGAGATAACTCGTGCTGTTGTTCCAGCTTTCATATCTTTGTTCAAGGTCAAGTTGATCGTTGAGTAGAACTTTACCATCTTCACTTGAAGCAACGCTTGCAAGTGCACTGCTTGAAGAGTTTACTTGCCACTTACCTGGAACAGCCGTACGCTTGAGTCCAACTTCTTGCGCCTTGCCATCTGTATCTGTGAATTGAAGTATGTTGCTCCCGCATCATGTGGCACTTTCAAGGTAACATTTCTATCATTTTCAACAAGATTATTCTGTTGTTTTGATTTAGACGATGGTACGATCTCTGAGTGACCTAGAGAGATGTTTACAGGTGTAGCAGCACTTTCTTGACCATTAACTGTTTGAGTAACGCTAATGCTATCTCCAGTAACTAACTGTGGACCACCAGAAACGCTACTATTCAAACCAAAATCAAGTGGGATTGACCATTGGCCGTTTGGTGCAACTTGGGTTTGCTTAGCAAATTTACCATCTTTCTTGAGCTTGATGATAGCACCTGGCTTACCTGTACCTGATACAGTTGTATCTGTAGAAGCTACAGTAGGCACTGTAATCGTGTCATTTGTTTGGGCATAAGTGTTGTTGACTCCTGGTTGTGGTGCAAGTCTTGATGAAAGATTGATACCGACTTCTGGGAAATCTGAAGTACGATTTGGAACAGATGTTTTACCATTTAGCCCGTTATTTTCAAGTGTTAACATCACAGGAGCTGTTGCAAAACGAGCAAACAGATTGTGTTTGGTCCCTTTAGTCACTACTCTATAGGTAAGCGAATCAGGAACTCCCGCATTGATAACCCCTGTATAATGAGACGTCAAAGCTTTGACATTGCTCATAGCAGGGAGATTTTTGAAACTTTTATTAACGTAATGTTCATCAGTAAGTTTTCCAGCTTTAGGACCACGGTCTATGACAGTAATACTTTCGATGGTATCATCTGATGCGACCAACAATCCACCTGATTGGTGGTTCTTATGATTCGGTATAACACCGATTGTCCGTTGTTGTGTCTCCATCAACACTGTAGCGAACAGAGGTGAACTGCTTAACTTCGTTATTAGCATTTGCAAAATCACCTTCAGCAAGTGAGCCATCAACTGAACGGTATGCTGCACGTGAACTCAAATCACGTTTCCTCTTGGACGAGCTACTTCGGTTTCCACTGCTGCTGTTTCAGCTTTTAGCTTCTGTCGCTACAGCTTTTTCTTCTGTTGCTACTGCTGTGCTTTTTCTTCTTTGGTAGCAAGTTGAGCTACTGCCTCTTTGAGACTAGCGACTGCTGCATCCACTTGGTCTTGGCTAGCTTCTGCATTTGCCAAAAACATTTTGTGCTTGTTCAAGTGCTGTGTTCAAGCGAGAAAGAGAGTCTTCTGTCTTGCCTGCTTTGTCCAAGCTCTTTTACTTCTTCGACCAACTGGGTCAAAGCTTCCTTGTTAGCTGTTTTAGCAGTAGTGTTTTCCGCTACCACTGCTTTTTCAACTGTTGCTGGCTGAGTCTCTGCTACAGCAGCGGGAGCTTCATAAGTCCCTCGTTTCTCCACCATATCCAGGCTTAGCCTCATTAGCTTTTTGAACCACTCTCAACTGTAGATTCCGATGCTGTGTCTGCATGGACCGTTTGAGTAGCTGTTAGCTCCGACCGCAAAAACAAGCGAACAACCAAAAAGGAAATGTTTTCCTTTTTAATCATACGCCAGTTCTTCTGCTCTGCATTTTTACGATTAAAAATACATTCTTGTCTCCTATTTATTTTTATTAGAGTCGCATGTGTTTTTACATACATTACCATTATAAAAATATAGAGTCAAAATAGTCAATTACTTTTGTTTGTTTAGAAAAAATCCTCGGTACAAATCATTTCCAAATTTACTCTTTTTAGTAAAATTATTATAAAATTTTGATAATTTATAAACGATTTTAAAAAGTTTTTCGAAAACATGCTATAATAGAGAAAAAGCCCTGATAATTTTTATCTTTTTGTTTATAATACTTTTATATTTTCAAGGAGTATTTCCCATGAGAGAACTATTATCTCACAAAGAACAGAGACAATTAAAAATTCTAGAATACTTATTTGAGAACCAAGAATGGATTCATATCGACACCTTGGCTGATATTCTAGATTTGAATGGACGCATCATCAAAAGTGATATCAAAAGAAATGCAGGAGCAACTTTCTTGCTTTGATATTTTATCATCAACTGCTGGTATCCGACTGACGAACGAACAGAACTTTTGGTATTGAGCGAATTTATAGACACATTTTGCAAGAGTCTGTTAATTTTCAGGTACTCAAAGCTTTCTTCCTATTAGAAGAGCCATTTACTTTCGAGCACCTAGTCCAAACGCTTGATATTTCTCTTCCCTCACTTCGTAAGAAGGTTGCTGAGATCAATAATATTTTGCAATCAAAGTATAAATTCAAGCTCAAGGTGACGCCTATTTCAATTATTGGAGACGAAAGAGACATTCGCTTCTTTTTGCCCAATATTTCCATGAAGCCTATGGTTTCTTCAAATGGCCATTTAATATGTCTTCTGAAGATGTAGATGAGTTTGTGACTTTTTATCAAGGTCACAGGCTATCCTATCACCTACCAAAATATGTTTCAGCTGAAGACACAAATTGCAGTCAATCTCCATCGAGCAAAGATTTTACCGAGACCTAAAGGGGAAATCGAGTTTGACTCTCTTCGCTCTATTTTTAGTCAACTTTCAAACTTCCAGCAGGAATTGCAATCTCTTGGTGAGCGTCTTGGAATCACGCTCGATTTTACAACCATTGACCAAATTTTCAGCTCCTATACTCAAGAGGGATTTTCTTCACGGTCGAGGATTTCCTAGAGGCGCGGAAAGACAATGAGAAAGTCGATCACTCCTATCACTCCGCTCGAGATGTCCTAGACAATCTTACCCGACAGTTTGATGTCCACTTTTCAAATACCGATCAATTGATTTGGCACTTGCATAACACTGCATTTCTAGAACGTCAAGAAATCAACTCAGAATCTATCATTTCTCATAACAAATCTTATGCACTGAATAAGATTAAAAAGTTCTTCCCAGATTTTTACGAAGCAGCTAGTTTTGAAATGATGCGCTATAAGTCTAGCTTGGGGCAAAAGGAGCAACTTCACGCTGTAATCCATCTAGTCTATACTCTTTTAACCCACGCAACTGATCTAATGGAACAACTCCTAAAGCACCAAACCAAGGTTCGTGTTCTTGTTTTGAGTGAGTTTGACTTTGCCCATCCTCAGGCTTTGATTTCACTCTATCAATTTTACACCTCTAGAAACATCCACTTTGAAACATGGGATAAAGCGACACTAAAATGTCAATGAAATCATGGAAGCGGGTTTATGATGCCATCATTACCAACTTTGATATTGAAGGATTGGTTCATCCGAAACTTATGAACGTCGGTCGCATGGCTAATCTACAAGTCGTCAATGAACTCAATACTCTTTCCATTAGTAAACTTTAAAAAAGCCTCTGTTTTATAACCAAGTAAGCAAGCTAAAACATATACAAACGCATAATGTCAGTTATCTTAAAAACTTGATATTATGCGTTTTTATACTCTTCGAAAATCTCTTCAAACCGCGTCAACGTCGCCTTGCTGCTACTTCAAGTACAGCCTGCGGCTAGTTTCCTAGTTTGCTCTTTGATTTTCATTGAGTATTACTTTCAACAATGGATTCGCACTTGTCGATAAATTTTTGCTCATTTACAATAATTTTTGTTGTATGATAAATTGAATATAAAAACACTATAGTAGATTGAAATAAGGTATGAACAATTCGATTAGGAAAGTCAAACTAATTTCTAGAAATATTTTTTTAGCAGTCGTAGTGTGCTGTTCTAGATTCAATACGCTATAATTTTGTTGTGTAGCAGATTAAATAGAAAACACTATAGTAGATTCAAATAAGATATGAACAAATAGATTAGGAAAATCAAACTTATTTCTAGAAATATTTTTAGCAGCTGTTATGTACTATTCTAGATTCAATCTACTATAATTTTTGTTGTGTAGCAGATTGAATAGAAAAACACTATAGTAGATTCAAATAAGATATAAACAAATAGATTAGGAAAATCAAACTTATTTCTAGAAATATTTTTAGCAGCCGTTATGTACTATTCTAGATTCAATCTACTCTGCATTGAATTCAAAAAATTGCTAGAAATTACTTAACTCTCTAGTAAATTTATTCAGATTTTTATTTAACTATAACCTATCTATTTCAGTCTAACAAAAAGACTTTTTCCTTGCTTTGCTAGAATATAGCAAGATCTACTGATTAGCTGGTCAATTTCAATGTTTTTACTCAGGCTAGGATATTTCTTCAGTAGACTATCAACAAAAAGGGATTTTGATTTTAATGGAGGTTGATTTTTCACATAGTCTGATTTCTCATCTACAAAACAAAAGAAAACGATTGCATAAACTCTTACTCCATGATATACTAGGATAAAAATAAATAATAGGAGAGTGTCTATGAAAAACACGTCATCTCAACCAGATAAAAAATGATTTACAGCATCCGTTCTCTGAAAAACGGAACTGGCTCTGTCCTTATTGGAGCAAGCTTTTATCCTCCTTGCCTTAACAGCACCTTCTGTATCTGCAGCTGAAACTAGTCTTGGCACACAAGAAAAATGTAAGCGCTATTAGTGCAGGCCCAGTTACTACAGAAACCAGCCAAGCTGAGGAAAAACGCCTATTTTGGCTCCAAAAGATGCAAACGCTTCCTCGAATCTAAAACATCTGACTCAGTAGCAGTTTCTGAAATAACTACAACTGAAGCTACTCCAAACCTTCCAAACAACAAAGACGAGAAAAACAGAAGTATCAAGTCTAGCCACTGAGAAAGCTTCGCCAGCAGACACTGTATCTGAAACACCAATCGAAGACAACTACTTCCGTATCCATGTCAAAAAAACTTCCTCAAGAAAACCAAGATTCGCAAGGTCTTTGGACTTGGGATGATGTTGAAAAACCATCTGAGAACTGGCCAAATGGCGCCCAGTCCTTCAAGGATGCCAAGAAAGACGACTACGGCTACTACCTAGATGTCAAACTAAAAAATGAGCAAGCCAAGAAAATCAGCTTCCTCATTAACAACACCAAAGGGGACAACCTTACTGGAGATCGTCTCAGTAGAGCGCCTCTCTCCAAAGATGAATGAAGCTTGGCTAGACGAGGACTACAAAGTCCACAACTATCAACCTCAGCCAGCGGGAACGATCCGCGTCAACTATTTCCGCACCGATGGCAACTATGACAAGAAATCCCTCTGGTACTGGGGAGATGTGAAGACTCCAAGCAATGGTGAATGGCCTGACGGTACAGACTTTACTGCAAGTGGAAAACACGGACGCTACATCGATATTCCACTCAATGAAGCCGCAAGAGAATTTGGATTTTTACTATTAGATGAGAGCAAGAAAGGCGATGATGTGAAAATCAGAAAAGAAGATTATAAATTTACTGACCTGAAAAACCATAGTCAAATCTTCCTTAAGGATGATGACGAAACCATCTACACCAACCCTTACTATGTACACGATATCCGTATGACTGGTGCCCAACATGTGGCTAAATCTCGTATTGAAAGCAGTTTTTCTACCTTGGTTGGGGCTAAAAAAGAAGACATCCTTAAACATTCCAACATCACTGACCACCAAGGAAATAAAGTGACTATCACGATGTTACAATGATGAAGCAGGTAAGAAAGGTAACCTACATCGGTGATTTTTCTGACACTCAAAAACCCTTACACCGTTGCCTATGATTCAGACCGTTTTACAACTCGTTCAAGCTGGCGTCTCAAAGACGAGACTTACAGTTACGACGGTCCACTCGGTGCAAATCTTAAAGAAGATGGCAAACTTGTTGATCTGACTCTCTGGTCTCCAAGTGCCGATAAGGTTTCAGTTGTCGTCTACGACAAGAATGACCCTGAAAAAGTAGTTGGAACTGTCGCTCTTGAAAAAGGGGAAAGAGGAACTTGGAAACAAACTCTAGATAGCACAAACAAACTAGGCATCACAGATTTCACTGGCTACTATTATCAATACCAAATCGAGCGTCAAGGTAAAACTGTTCTTGCACTCGATCCTTACGCTAAATCCCTCGCTGCTTGGAATAGTGACGATGCTAAGATTGACGATGCCCATAAAGTGGCTAAAGCTGCCTTTGTAGATCCAGCTAAACTAGGACCTCAAGACTTGACTTATGGTAAGATTCGCAACTTCAAATCGCGCGAAGATGCTGTCATCTATGAAGCTCATGTGCGTGACTTCACTTCAGATCCTGCCATCGCAAAAGATTTGACTAAGCCATTTGGTACCTTTGAAGCCTTTATCGAAAAACTAGACTACCTCAAAAACTTGGGTGTAACCCACATCCAGCTCCTTCCAGTCTTGTCTTACTACTTTGTCAATGAGTTGAAGAACCAAGAACGCTTGTCTGACTATGCTTCAAGCAACAGCAACTACAACTGGGGATATGACCCTCAAAACTACTTCTCCTTGACTGGTATGTACTCAAGCGATCCTAAGAATCCAGAAAAACGAATCGCAGAATTTAAAAACCTCATCAACGAAATCCACAAACGTGGCATGGGAGCTATCCTGGACGTAGTTTATAACCATACAGCCAAGGTCGATATCTTTGAAGATTTAGAACCAAACTACTACCACTTTATGGATGCTGATGGAACACCTCGAACTAGCTTTGGTGGTGGACGTTTGGGGACAACCCACCATATGACCAAACGACTCCTAGTTGACTCTATCAAATATCTAGTTGATACCTACAAAGTGGATGGCTTCCGTTTCGATATGATGGGAGACCATGATGCGGCTTCTATCGAAGAAGCTTACAAGGCTGCACGCGCCCTCAATCCAAACCTCATCATGCTTGGTGAAGGTTGGAGAACCTATGCTGGTGATGAAAACATGCCTACTAGAGCTGCTGACCAAGATTGGATGAAACATACCGATACTGTCGCTGTCTTTTCAGACGACATCCGTAACAACCTCAAGTCTGGTTATCCAAACGAAGGTCAACCTGCCTTTATCACAGGTGGCAAGCGTGATATCAACACTATCTTCAAAAATCTCATTGCTCAACCAACCAACTTTGAAGCAGACAGTCCTGGAGATGTGATCCAATACATCGCAGCCCATGATAACTTGACCCTCTTTGACATCATCGCCCAGTCTATCAAAAAAGACCCAAGCAAGGCTGAGAACTATGCTGAAATCCACCGTCGTTTGCGACTTGGAAACCTCATGGTCTTGACAGCTCAAGGAACTCCATTTATCCACTCTGGTCAGGAATACGGACGTACCAAACAATTCCGTGACCCAGCCTACAAGACTCCAGTAGCAGAGGACAAACAACCAAACAAATCTCACTTGTTGCGTGATAAGGACGGCAATCCCATTTGACTATCCTTACTTCATCCATGACTCTTACGATTCTAGCGATGCAGTCAACAAGTTTGACTGGACTAAGGCTACAGATGGAAAAGCCTATCCTGAAAATGTCAAGAGTCGTGATTATATGAAAGGGTTGATTGCCCTTCGTCAATCTACAGATGCCTTCCGACTTAAGAGTCTCCAAGATATCAAAGACCGTGTCCACCTCATCACTGTCCCAGGCCAAAATGGCGTGGAAAAAGAGGATGTAGTGATTGGCTACCAAATCACTGCTCCAAACGGAGATATCTACGCAGTCTTTGTCAATGCGGATGAAAAAGCTCGTGAATTTAATTTGGGAACTGCCTTTGCACATCTCAGAAATGCTGAAGTTTTAGCAGATGAAAACCAAGCAGGACCAGTCGGAATTGCCAACCCTCAAGGACTTGAATGGACTGAAAAAGGCTTGAAATTGAATGCCCTTACAGCTACTGTTCTTCGAGTCGCACAAGGTGGTGCCATCGTCGCTCCAGCTGTGGAAGAAAAACCAGAATTTGATCTTTCTAGCTTGAATGTCGAACAAGAACAAGGTCAAGCCCAAAACCTAGCAGCAAATCCTGAAACCCAAGAAACTGCTGCAGAGGCTCTTTCTCAGAAAGTCCTTCCAAACACAGGAACTGAGAGCAAATCTCTTCTTACTCTTGCAGGAAATCAGCCTCCTAGCCCTCCTTGGACTTGGTAGTTTCCTCAAATCAAGAAAGGAAACAAATAAACCAAGATTTCTATAAATCCAGCAACTTGATAGAAAAGACATGTAAAAAGCAAGAACTAAAAAATTCTTGCTTTTTACATTAGCGAGTCAAAATAGTGACTTTTATTACCATAGAATTCCCTTATAGGATAAAAGAAAGATAGGAATAATAATCTGTAGAAGAACAGAAAAGAGCTCACTTCAATTTCACACACAGAGCTACATATTCACTGGATAAAAGGCTAATAAAAATTCCTATAACGAGATACATTTTTCCTTCTTTAATGGCTACATTTTATCATCATTATCCACATAGAAAAAGAGGAACTAAGGTCCTCTTAAACTTTAGATTCTTGCTTCTGCATCTGCTACTACTTGGGCAAGACTGGTTTGACTGAGTTCCTGCTCCATGGCTAGCTGAATCTTTTGTAATTTCTCATCTAAAACCCCATGGATATTTGCGCCAACTGGACAGGCTGGATTGGGATTGTCATGAAAAACTAAAGAGTTGACCTGTCTTTCCTAGACATTCAACTGCTTGGTAAACATCTAATAGACTGATGTCCTCTGGGTCTTTGATAATCTCTGCTCCACCAGTTCCACGCGCGACTGAGATTAACTCTGCCTTTTTCAGTTGGGACAGGGTCTTTACGGATAATAACCGGATTCACTCCGACGCTACTAGCAAGAAAATCACTAGTCACCTTACTTTCTTTCCCTTTTTAAGGCTATGATAATCAACATATGGGTCGCGATGGTAAATCGACTTGAAATTTGCATCAGGTTCTCCTTTTCTATTAGATTAGTTCGTTTTTTACTTATAGTTTATTATATCTCTTGTAGTTGTAATGTCAAGAGTTACCACTCAACCAGTCATCTAGTTCTGCATCATGCCCTTGACTTTGGGCAATTTCATGAAGTAATTCTTGATTATGGGTATGGTGAATCCCATTAACCAAACTTTCATAATAAACTTGGTAGTAGGGTAATTGTAACTCTTTGGCTAGCTGTAATTCTGCCTCAATATCATAATCAACCCGACGAAAATCAGCATCTTTCAAGCCTTTTTCATCAAATTCTAAGATCATGTACTGGGCCCGCAAGTCCTTGCGTAAATTCTCAGATAAAAAGAAGGGTTGCCCAATGGAACCTGGATTCAGGATGAGCTGGCCACCACTACCATACCGAAGAAACTGTTGATGGATATGCCCGTATATGGCAACATCGCAGTCTGGATTGGTGACAAGACGGTCAAAGTCCTCTTGCTTCCCAAGATGAATCAGCTCTCGTCCCCAATTTTTATCAGGCAAGTGGTGGCTAATCCCTAGCTTCAAATCTCCAAACTGACGATGCACTTGCAAGGGATAGTTCTGTAGCGCCTCAATCTCCTCGATGCTGAGTTCTTCCATAATATACTGACACTGGCGTATGAGATAACGATGACTGGGTCTACTTTCATCTAACTGACGATGGCAGGCGCGCCATAAGCTCTCCTCCCAATTTCCCAAAACTCTAAGGGTGATGGGTAAAGTGTCCAAGCTCTGGAGAATATTTTTTCGTCCTGTTCCAGGCATGAGGATATCTCCCAAAAGCCAATACTCATCAACCTCCGCCTTCTGCGCATCTGTCAGAACAGCCTCCAAAGCTGTCGTATTGCCATGTATATCCGATAATACTGCAATTTTTGTCATATCTCTTCCTCTTAGCTTTTCTCTTTTTATTATAACAAACTCCAAGTCAAAGTCAAAAAGCATCTATATTCCTATCGTTTTTTACTTTACTTTTTTAGTGAAAAGGAATACAATGAAGGTAATAAGAATGAGGAGGTTTTTGCTATGGCACAACGTTATGAAAACATCATGGTAGCGGTTGACGGTTCTAAGGAAGCTGACTTGGCTTTCATCAAAGGGGTTCATTCAGCACTACGTAACCAGGCAAAACTAACGATTGCCCATGTCATTGACACACGTGCTCTTCAAAGCATCTCAACATTTGATGCCGAAGTTTACGAAGAATTGCAAGTCGAGGCCAACGATTTGATGGCTGAATATGAAAAACGTGCAAAAGATGCTGGGCTCACAGACATTAAAGTTGTTATTGAGATGGGAAATCCTAAAACTCTCTTAGCTAAAACAATTCCAGACAAAGAAAAGGTTGATTTGATTTTAGTTGGAGCAACAGGACTCAATGCCTTTGAGCGCCTACTAGTTGGTTCTTCATCAGAATATATCCTACGCCATACCAGCGTTGACCTTCTCGTCGTTAGAGATAAGGATAAAACTTTGTAATAAAAACAGAAATGAGGTTGGGATTTTTCTCCTAACCTCATTTTTTTATATAATAGATTGAAGTAAGGTGTGAACAAAGAGATTGGGAAAGCCAACTTAATTTCTAGAAGTTTTTAGAATCCGTAGTGTACTATTCTAGATTCAACCAACTATAAATTGTTGATGTCGTAGTTGGAGCTAGGAAATCAAAAACATCATTCCAGGCTTCCTTTCCTACCGCCTATTTCTTATCTGGCTCTTTCCTTGTGGCGCTCATAGGCCTTTATCTGGCGCTCAATTTCCTTTTTAATAGCAGGCTCTGGAGCGTATTTTTCTTCCAGTCATCTGGTTTTAGGATTTTTGTGGGTCACTGGATCAAAATGAGCTTTTTCCATCAGGGAAACATTTTACCCATATTGGCTTGATGGACAATGTCAAAAAAATCCGTTCTGGATCCACCCCATCAAAACAAAAACTACCATAGGTGAAGTATAGGGTGTCAATCAAGGCATCCACTTGCCCCACCAAATCTTGTTGAGCAGGTGTCTTCTTGACTACCTTATCTGCTGCCTTATCAAGAGCCTGATGAAGTTGCGATAGAGCTTGATCAAAATCCTCTTCAGAAGGGCTAGCAGCTCGAACAAATTCTACCAATTCTTCAATCTTAAAGTCCGCACGATGAGTTGCCCTTCTAAATCCCAAGCCTTTGGTTCTTCCTGAGTTCGTTCATCCATCATGTGGTGGAAGGTCTTGACCTTATTGAAAATGATAGTCACGGCTGACAAAGACTTTCTCTGAAGCCAAAACACCAAAGTGTTCCAAGGCCTTGTGAATCCCATCTTGCTGGTTGCTGGTTGTGATATGCTTCGCCACTTCCTTGACACTGCTACTACCATTGCCCATAGCAACTGACATCCCAACACCCGCCAACATTTCTAGGTCATTATCCGAATCACCAAAGGCCATGACTTGATTGAGATCAAAACCATACTCTTTTCCGACTCGGCGAATGCCTTCTAACTTGGAATTTCCTTGGTTGATGACATCGGCTGCAAAAAGGATTACTACGAGTTAATTTCAAGTCTTTAAAAATCAGCTGCCGCTTTCTCAGATTCTTCTGGCGTCATTAGCATCAAAACTTGATAAATGGGCTGATTCATCAAGTGAAGCAAGTCTTCTTCCTTCTGAGGAACAACCTTACTCACCATTCGATTAAAGGAATGACTAACTGTACGAGTCAACATAGAGGGACAAAACGACTCACCCTTTGTGAGAAAAAGAACCTAGGCCAAAAGACATGATTTTTCAGAACCCAGCATGGCATCCTTGGTCCCAAGAGCAATCTCCTTGCCTCTTTTTGGCATAGGTGATCAACTGCCGTAAATGAGACTTTGGAAAGAGGACTTGTAAACAAGACTCTGTCTTTTATTAAAGATATATTGGCCGTTATAGGTTACGGCAAAATCCAGATCTAAATCTTCCATTAAATCCTTAACAAAAAGGTCCTCGCCCTGTCGCTACTCCAACAAGCACCCCTGGTCCTTCACAATCTTAATCGCGTCCTTAGTGGTTTCAAAAACACTCTTTGCGATCGTTGACTAGTGTTCCATCGATATCAAAAAAACAGCTTTGACTTCCATCCTACCTCATTCTCCCTTTTTGTGATACAATGATTATACCACATTTCAGAAAAGAGTGAGTAAATCATGCCTAAGAAAATCCTTGTTTTACATACGGGTGGTACTATTTCCATGCAAGCCGATGACTCTGGCGCTGTTGTAACTAGCCAAGAAAACCCTATGAATCATGTATCCAATCCACTTGGAGGAGTTGAAGTCCACTCGCTCGACTTTTTAATCTGCCAAGTCCCCATATTAAACCCAAAGCATATGCTGGCCCTCTATCAAAAATCAAGAGAGGCTAGATCATTATGACGGTTTCGTGATTACACATGGGACAGATACCTTGGAGAAACTGCCTATTTCCTCGATACCATGGAGGTTCCTCACAAACCGATCGTACTAACAGGGGCCATGCGTAGTTCCAACGAACTCGGAAGCGATGGTGTTTATAACTATCTGAGTGCTTTACGGGTGGCCAGTGACGATAAGGCTGCTGATAAGGGTGTCTTGGTCGTGATGAATGATGAAATCCACGCTGCTAAATATGTGACCAAGACGCACACGACCAATGTCAGCACCTTCCAGACTCCTACCCACGGCCCCTTGGTCTCATCATGAAACAGGAAATTCTCTACTTTAAAACAGCTGAACCTCGTGTTCGTTTTGACCTAGATAGGATCCAAGGCTTGGTTCCAATTATTCCAGTCTATGCTGGCATGACAGAAGAACTCCTTGATTTGCTTCCTGTTGACCAGCTAGATGGTCTTATTATCCAGGCCTTTGGTGCTGGAAATGTCCCCAAGGAAACATCACAAAAATTGAACGCCCTTATCCAAGAAGGACTCCCAATCGCCTTGGTTTCTCGTTGTTTTAACGGGATTTGCTGAACCTGTTTATGCCTATGAGGCGGTGGCGTTTGTCTACAAAATGCTGGTGTCTTCTTTGTCAAAGAGCTCAATGCTCAAAAAGGCCCGTCTCAAACTCCTCATTGCTATCAATGCTGGCCTTGCAGGAGGAATTACGAGCCCTATATGGAAGGATAATACTCTTCGAAAATCAAATTCAAACCTCGTCAACATCGCCTTGCCGTGGGTATATATTACTGACTTCGTCAGTTCTATCTGCAACCTCAAAACAGTGTTTTGAGCTGACTTCGTCAGTTTCATCTACAACCTCAAAGCAGTGCTTTGAGCAACCTGCAACTAGTTTCTTAGTTTGCTCTTTGATTTTCATTGAGTATAAAAAAGTCGGTGAGATAGAAATTACTAGATCAAGTCTTGTTTTCTAGTCATCCCCGCAAGCCTTCTACCATCAACTTGATGCTTGAACTATTGGCTAAAAAGTTTTTACTACTAAAAGCGAGGTCGGGATTTTTATCCCGACCTCTTCTTAATCTTTTACGAGTTGAATGACGTTCTACCAAACCATGTGGCAAAAAGAACTCACGCTCTTCTAACTCTTCCTTTATGCATAATCTTCGTCAACATACGCATACTAATAGCACCAAGGGTCATACAAAGGTTGCGCAATGGTGGTTAGAGTTTGGACGAGTGTAACGCATGATTTGCGAATCATCACTGGTGATGATTTCAAAAGTCTTCTGGTACAGAAACTCCCTTGTCAGCAAGTCCGTTCAACACACCTGCTGCTAGTTCATCTCCTGTTACAATCGCTGCGGTTGCTTTAGAAGAAATCAAACGTTCTGCCAAGGCATAGCCATCATCATAACGGTATTTTGATTCGAAAAACAAGACCTTCACTGTAGTTAATTCCCGCTTCTTTCAAAGCATCTTTGTAACCAGATAAGCGAATCTTGCCATTAATATCATCCACTAATGGTCCACTAACGAAGGCAATTTTTATTTCGTTTCAAGAGATGCCGGACTGCATCAACCGTAGCATGTTTATAGTCAATATTGACACTTGGAAGTTGGTGCTCCACATCCACTGTTCCTGCAAGAACCACAGGGTGCGTGAGCGTGAAAACTCTGAGCGAGATCTTCTCAGTTAAATGATAACCCATGAAGATAACGCCATCCACCTGTTTAGAAAAGAGGTATTGACCACAGATACTTCCTTTTCATCATCCTCATCACTGTTAGCAAGGACGATGTTGTATTTGTACATCTCCGCGATATCGTCAATCCCTTTAGCAAGGGCAGAGAAATAAGTATTTGTGATATCTGGAATGACGACTCAACTGTTGTCGTTTTTCTTGCTTGCTAGACCACGTGCTACTGCATTTGGGACGATAATCTAGACGTTCAATAACCTCTAAGACTTTCTTTCGAGTATTTTCTTTAACATTTTTATTGCCATTGACAACACGGCTGACAGTCGCCATTGACACTCCCGCTTCTCGGGCAACGTCATAAATTGTTACTGTATCATCTGTGTTCATTCCGTTTCCTTTCTACTTTGAAAATTTTGTTTTCATGATTCCACTGTTCTCATTTTCTACCACTAATTGTAAGCATTTTCAAGCGTTTGATGAAGATTCGTTGAAAAAATTTCAAAATCATTCTCATCTTTTTAAAAGGTAGTTGACTTTTCTTGATTTTTCTTGCAGTTTGCAGTATGATAATAAGAAAATCAATCAGGAGATAGGGATGGCTTTTACAGATTCTCATAGACGATGTGCCAGTTTCGGTGTGGTGACCAATCTACCCGATGATGTTATCGACTCAATCTGGTATATAATCGATCATTTTTTAAAGCATGTTTTTGAGCTAGAAGATGAATTGGAATTTCGACTTTTGAATCATGAAGGCTCCATCACTTTTCGTTTTTCTAGTCAACATCTACCAACTACGATTGACTTTGATTTTAATCATCCCTTTGATCCACTCTACCCACCAAAAGTTCTGGTGCTAGATATGGATGGCAGGAAACCATTCTCCTCCCAGAAGAAAATGATCTATTTTAAAAACTCTAGTCTCCTCTGTAAATACTTCGGAAACTAGAGTTTTCTTATTTTTTCAATTCTTGATACAAGTGACGAATTGGTTGTCCCAAGACTGGATGGATGAAATGAGGTGCAATTTCCTGCAGAGACTCTAAGACAAAGAGTCGCTCAGCGATATAAGGATGCGGGCAAGATGAGGTCGTCTGTATAGATGATCTGATCCTCTACAAAGAGCAAATCTAGGTCAATCAAGCGAGGTCCCCAATGACCTCTCTGATCCGTCCCATTTCTGTCCTCAATAGCTAACAAGGTTTCTAACAAGATTGGAGCAGGCAACCAGGTTTCCACTTCAATAACCTGATTGACAAAACTATCTTGCTCTACACCGCCCCATGGATCAGTTGTAATCACACTGGACTCTTTGAGAATACGAATCCCGCGAGCACTCATGTTGTCAATAGCTTGCTTGAGATTAGCCTTTTTATCCCCCATATTACTGCCCAAGGCAATAAAAGGCCCGCTGCTTGCAGCGATGGATGGTTACTGAACAAGTATCTAGCGGTAGATGAACAGGCGCTCAAGGTTTTTAGTTCCAGCTCAATATCTTGAACGATAGGGTAGAGTCTCAAATGTACGCTCTACTAGTTTGTAGGCTACTGTTTCAATCAAGTCTTCAGTATTTTTCCTGAAACCATGTCGTCCATTGCTGGCAAAGTTCTCCGTAATGGACAGAAGCAGTTAAATCCAAGTCTGTCGCAGCCTTGGTCATATCATAGGATAGGGTGGCTGAAACGACAAACTTCTGCCCCAGTTCTTTCTCACTAGGAAAAGAGCCCCATGGAAAGGCAAAAATTTCTAGAATCTTTTAATTCTGCAATTGATCCATAACTAGTCCTTTCTAGAAAAATCCGCTCCAAAGCGGATTCTTTTTATACTCAATGAAAATCAAAGTGCAAACTAGGAAGCTAATCGCAGTCTGCTCAAAACACTGTTTTGAGGTTGCAGATGAAGCTGACGTGGTTTTGAGTTTGATTTTTCGAAAGATATTATAGTCCCATTAAACGATAAGCCTGATCACGAAGATCCTTATCTGTCTCAAATGAGACCACGAGCCACTGTTGTCAAGGTTGCAGTTCCTGGTTTTCCGAACACCGCGCATACTCATACACATATGTTCTGCTTCAATGACAACGAAAGGCTCACTGGCTCTAAATACTCCATCAGGCATCAGCCACTTCGATATTCAAACGCTCTTGAATCTGTGGCTTTTCTAGAGTGAACTTCAACCGTACGAGCTAACTTTGGACAAACCTGCAACACGACCATCTGGTATATAGGCAATGTGGGCACGACCATAAAATGGCAGAAGTGGTGTTCACACATGGTATGGAAAAAGATATCCTTTTTCCACTACCATATTGTCATCGATAATTTCAAAGGATTTTTGACAAAGTGCTCTTCAACAGTTTGCCCAAGACCTGAAAAATCTCTTGGTACATACGAGCAACACGGGCAGGTGTTTCCTGCAAAGCCTTCATGATTTGCATCCTCACCAACTGCCTCGATAATCATTTTACAGCTTCTTCAATCTTTTTGTGTATCCATTCTAATTTTTCCTCTCCATTAGGTAGGCTCTCACTTGGGCTAAAAAGTATAATGAACCCGTGATAATCCTAACTGTTTTTTTCTCTTCATTTTCTGATAATTTTTGGTCTAGAAATTCTTTGCCAATCTTGGTAGTTGAGATTTCTAGAATCAGACATCTCTTTCAAGACTTTTTCATCCGTCGCCTGACTATCCTCAAAATGAGTTAGCGTAATCTTAGTATCGGGCAAGGTTTCTAGCAAGTCCAACATATCCTCCAAGGCCTTGGTTTTGATACAAGTAAAGAGGATTTCCTTCTGATAGTCCGTAAAGCGTTCTTTCAAGGTAGCCAACAAGGCCTTGATGGCATGAGGATTGTGTGCTCCATCTAAAATCATCAAGGGTTCTCAGAAACAACTTCCAAGCGTCCAGGCCAGCTTGTTTCTTCTAAAAGCTTGAGCCACTAAAGCATTATCTGGCAATTTCTCGACCAGTCGCTTTGGCAATAGCTATCTAACAAGGCTAGAGCCATTCCAGCATTCTCTATCTGGTGCAAACCAAGCAATCCTGTCTGGAAAGCGACCTTGTCTAACAGAACTTGTATAGTCAAATGCCTCTCCAGTGACAATACTCTCATGATGGCTTACCTGATAATATCTTCCATAAACAATTCTAGTAGCCTGTTTTCCCTCTGCAATCTGGTCAATAACCGCCAAGGCTTCTGGGACAATGCGACCAGTCACTAGAGGAACTCCTTTGTTTGATAATTCCCTGCTTTCTGCTCTGCTATGGCTTCCAAGCTATCTCCTAAAAGCGCTACATGATCCAACCCGATGGTCGTGATACCTGTTAGGATGGGTTGACATACATTGGTGCTATCCAAAAGTCCGCCCATACCAACTTCCATAATCGCCACATCGACTTGTTCAAAGCAAAATAGTCATAGGCTATAGCAGTGATAATCTCGAAATTCTGTCGTTCCTTGCAAGGCATGAGCATGCTCCCCTTCAAGTAGTAAACGATAATCCGCCATCAAGTACTCTAATCTCGCTTCTGGGATGGATTCGCCGTTAATGGCAATCTGATCGTTATAATGAATCAGATAGGGTGAGCTAAAGACTCCCACTCTTAGCCCCATCTTTTCCAGCATATTTTTCAAAAAGGCTATAGTAGAGCCCTTTTGCCATTGGTTCCACCGATGTGGATAACCTTAAGCTTAAGATGGGGATTGCCTCGTAAAGCTAAAAGCTCTACCATTCTTTCCAAACCAAAAGTGCGGTTGGTCTGTGCGGTAGTGGGCAATCCACTGATTGGTTTCGTTTTTATTCATCTTACTTATATTGTTTCAAATCTAAATTTTTCCGCATGGTCTGCCAGACGGATAGCAGACGCAATTTCGACTGCCATCTTGTGACTGACTACATCGTGCACGCGCACCACTTCCACACCTTGTCTAGCGGCAATACTGGTTACATGAGCCGAAGCAATATCACGATTGCGGAAACCTACTTCTGTATCTGGATTGACTTCAAATCCATTTTCTTCAAGGATATTGATGACAAAAGCGCTTGCGAGACTCCTAAAAAGATAGGATAGCCCATCTCGTGCAATTTATCAAGGTCACGTAGGAGGATGAGATTTTCCTTTTTGGTCAAGCCAAAGCCAATCCCAGAATCTAGCATGATCTTTTCTTTCGAAATTCCTGCTTTTTCCGCTCTTACTAGAGCACGGTCAAAAAAGCTGTCATCAATTCTTCTACTGGTAGTTGTTCAAATCAGCCAAGTCTTCCTTTGTGAAAGTCTCTCCAAATCCAAAATGAGGGAAGATAAGTGAACTAGGGTGCTGAGGGCGTGCCATGACTGGATTAAACATGATGACTACCTGAGCTCCAGCCCTGGCAACCACCTCTGCCATCTTCTCATCCCCATGAGGCCTGTAATGTCATTGACTATATTGGCACCAGCATTTAAAGCTGCTTCTGCAACCTGACTTTTCCAAGTGTCTACCGAAATCAGAACATCACTTTCTTGACGGATAGCCTGAATGACTGGAACCACACGCTGGATTTCCTCTTCAATCTCAACATAGCTACTTCCAGGTCGAGTAGATTCTCCACCGATATCTAAGATAGTGGCTCCTTCAGCTATTAATTTTCTAGCCTGCTTCAAAGGCTTCCTCAATAGCAAAAAATTGGCCCCGTCAGAAAAAGAATCTGGGGTGACATTGATAATTCCACAAATAGATGTTTTTCTAAGATTCTCTCTTTTTATCACACTAGTCTCTCAAATTTTCATTTAGATTGGTATCTCTCTATTTTACTGTTTTTGGATTCTGTCCAATTATCTCTCAGTTCATTAATATCATTAGACTACAAAGAGCGCAAAAAGAGTGGGACGAGAAATCGGTAATTCGTTTAGAATCGATTTCGTCATCCTACCTCCGCACGGTTAGTAGGGGTTGTAAAGCTGATGAAATCAGCGTAGTAGAGCCACTCAACCACTGCGTCCTGCTCGACAATCAAAGACAATTGAGGCTAGAACTTTTGTCCCAGCCTCTATATTCTTATTTTTCAGTCAAGGCGCAAGTCCTGGAAGAACTTTTACCTTCAAGGAGTTCCATTGAGCTCACCACCAGTAGAGATCCATGAGAATTTATCTGCACGTCCAAGGTTGATTGCTGCGGCAGCTGAGTCACCACCACCGATGATTGATTTAACGCCTGGTTGTTTCACGATAGCGTCCATCACACCAATTGTACCAGCTTGGAAGTCAGGGTTTTCAAATACACCCATAGGACCATTCCATACAACTGTTTTACGCACCAGTCAAGGCTTTATCGAATTCAGCAATTGATTTAGGACCGATATCCAAACCAAGGAAACCTGGGTCTACTGCTTCACCTTCAGTGTCTTTAACTTCAGTGTAGTCAGCAAATGCATTAGCTTCTTTTGAGTCAACTGGCAAGATCAATTTACCGTTTGATTTTTCAAGAAGAGCTTTAGCAACATCAAGTTTATCTTCTTCTACAAGTGAGTTACCGATTTCGATACCTTGTGCTTTGTAGAATGTGTAAGTCATACCACCACCGATAAGAACTTTATCAGCTTTTGCAAGAAGGTTTTCGATAACACCAATCTTATCAGATACTTTAGAACCACCAAGGATAGCTACGAATGGACGCTCTGGAGTTTCAACTGCTTCTTTGATGTAAGCAATTTCGTTTTCAAGAAGGAAACCAGCAACAGCTTTAGTCAACGTTTGCTGAGATACCAACGTTAGATGCGTGTGCACGGTGAGCTGTACCGAATGCATCGTTTACGAAGATACCATCTCCAAGTGATGCCCAGTATTTACCAAGTTCAGGATCATTTTTAGATTCTTTCTTGCCATCAACATCTTCAAAACGAGTGTTTTCAACCAAGAGAACTTGTCCATCTTCAAGAGCGTTAACAGCTGCTTCCAATTCAGCACCACGTGTAACACCTGGGATAAATTTAACGTCTTGACCCAATTTAGCAGCCAAGTCAGCAGCTACAGGAGCAAGTGATTTACCTTCTTTGTCAGCTTCTTCTTTTACACGTCCAAGGTGAGAGAAGAGGATTGCACGTCCACCTTGTTCAAGGATATACTTGATTGTTGGAAGAGCAGCAGTGATACGGTTATCATTAGTGATCACGCCATCTTTTACAGGAACGTTGAAGTCAACACGAACGAGAACTTTTTTCCCTTTCAAGTCAACATCTTTAACAGTCAATTTAGCCATTTGATCAGACTCCTTAATTTTTTAATACGTTTTCATTATATCACAAAATACATAAAAGAGATAGCAAAATCAGAAGGCTTTTTATCTTGAAACAGGTCTCTCTAGTAATTAAAACTCAATCTTTACTCTCTGTGAAAATTCCTCACTGTTTTTATCTTCATCTATGGCATGCTGCTCATCTATAAAGGAAGAGCTATTGTCTGAGTTGTGTCTTTATTTTTCTTAACTCACTCTTCAGAAACTGCTCAATTTTTCAAAAATCTATTTTGAAAGTTTTGCATTAGATAGAAAAACTCTCAGAAATATCAGCATCACATTTCTAAGAGTTCAATCACTTTTTGTTCAGTTTAATTTCAAATTAAAGACCTATCTGCATCTCTAATTAAACCTATCCTGATACTTCATATTAAACAACCATTGAAGATTGATGACGGGGTTTAGATTGTACATCAAGTATGGGTTTGAACGGGTTTCTCTAATCTCTCCTTTTAATCTTTTTTTTCATCAATTGTAGCAAGATCAATTTCTTTATACTGTTTATCAATAGCCCACTCCAGAGCTCAAAAATTTCTTTATTAACTTATAGGTTACATCGTTTTTGATCGCTATAGCCATAACCTCCATCAAACTCATCAAAAATTTGTTGGTTTACCACTTAGATAGATAGAATTTTCGATAAAATTCCTACCATCATCATCATAGCGAATACCCTTTCAATTTTCGGAGTATAAATAGACTCCCATATTTTCAATCAACATGACTAAGTCGGGCTCTGTTCCCTCCTTATGAGGCATCCGTTGCGCATAATAGACTGAGTTAGATAGCAAATTGATCGTAGTAACAGCATACATACTCGCTCCTATAAATACTACTAAGCCATAGCTCACTACTACAAATGTTTACAGCAATGACTACTTTTAATGCTTTCATCTTCTTTTTCCTTTCTTATTCTCAAAACCAATTCTTGATGAGAGTTACTAGAAATAACTCTATAAACAGACACAACCAAAAAATTAAAAAGCAGAACATACAAACATTTCATTACAAGGTTTCTTATAAAATAATAAAAATCTTAACACAAACATTCTAAGAATGCAAAAGGCAGGAGCCAAAAATGATGGTCCTTGCCTTTTTAAACTATTGTTGTTTCAAACTTTCGGATGTATTATCCAGTTTTGAATTCATCTATCATAAACATGTTTGTCCTATCAGACGGTAAATTAAGAAGTTTAAGTTAATCTTCTTTTTCTTTTGAGCGAGTAGCCCAAAAGCCACCTAGAACTCCAACCAAGCCTAAAAGCAAGGAGATTTTGCATCTACTTCTTTCACCCGTACTTGGAAGTTGTTTTTCCTTCAGTTTTTCAGCTTGTGCTTCTGCTTTTGCTGGTTCCTGCTTAGCTGCTTGTGCTACTGGAGCAGGTGCAAGAGGTTTGTCATCTTGGACATCCACTTTTTGGCCCAATCTCAACAATCTCAGTAACAGTTTCTTTGATAAAGCTCTGTTCCCTTTAAGACTGCGGTTGCCTTCAGTGTCAACTCTCTACTAGATTTCTGACGAAGTCCTTCAACTCCTGCTTGAACCAGGCGACGTTCTCCTGCTTTTAGACTAGGATTTACTCGTTCTTCATGGCCGTATGCAACTTTTTCTTCTTCAATCACCAATGCTGGATTGCTAATTGTCAAATCTTTGACTCCATCTAGTGGCTGAACACGGCTTTCTACCTTAGTACCGACTTCAGTAATCTCTGCCACAGCTTCCTTGACTACCTCTGTCTTAAGAAGTGTGCGACTGCCTTTAGCATCTACCTCAATCAAGTGACGGTTTGCCCTGTCTCACCTGCTTGAACCAGACGGCGTTCACCTAGTAAAAGATCTGCTGTCGGACGCTCTTGGTGTTTGAAGGCTACGACTTCTTCCTTCACTTCAATTCTGGTTTTTCGAGAACAAGTTCTCCAGAACCGTCAAGCGGTTGAACACGGCTTTCTACCTTAGTACCAACTTCAGTGATTTCTGCAACTGCTTCCTTGACGACTTCTGTCTGAAGAGAGTACGATTGCCTTTGGCATCGACTTCAATCAAATGATGGTTGTCCTTCTGCACCAGCCTGAACAAGACGTCGTTCACCCAACAAGAGGTCTCCTGACGGACGTTCTTGACGCTCGAAGGCTTGAGTTTCTGTCTCAACCACTAACTCAGGTAGTGCTTCAACTGTTGGAGCAGTTTCGCCTTCTTCTAAGCTACCTACATGATGGCTTTCTTTAACAAGGAGTTTTTGTTGAGTTCTTCCTTGAGGTTGGCAAATGCTTCTGGACTTGGATTTGTTGAGCCAATAAGAGTTTCTGCTTGAGCGATAATTGGATCGTCTGAATTTTTCTCACGAACTTTTCCTAGAAAGTTTCAAGCTCTTCCTTAGCTGTTTGATAAAGCTGTACACCATTCAAGTCAGAACCTGCTTGTTTCAAAGTCGTTCAAGGCTTGGTTGACTGCTTCTTGACTAGCGTCGTGGTTTTCTAGGACAGCTTTTGCTACATCAATCTTCCTCAACTAGAGCTGCTTGTTTTGCTGCATCAGCAAATGTATAAGCTAATGTTTCTTTGCGTCCTTGGGCAGATGTGATTTCTTGTTTCAGGTATTCGTCGTTACTGGCTGCCTTAGGTGATACTAGAACATCAAAGTCGACAGTTTGTCCTTGATAGTGCAACTCAAGTTTTTGACGGCCTGTTTTTTGAGCATCATAACCTGTAATTTCGACTCCTTGGTCTGTAAAGCTATGTTCTGTCTCAGTTTCATCATCATACAAGACCTTGAAGCGTCCTTCTGATAAGTCAAGAGCATCGCCTACAAAGTAATCAATCTTCGGTTGTTTACTAATATACAAGGCTGCTACTTCTTTTGGACCAGCTTCTTCACCAGTCACTTGAACCTTGAAGCTTCCTGTAACTTGAAGACCAAGATAGGTTACTGTTAACTCTTGTTCACCATGATGGTGAGCATCGTAGCCGTTAACAACTACACCTGCATGACTGAGGTTGATGACTTCATCTGCTTCTTCACCTTCGTATTTGACACGGAGAAGACCACCTTTGAGATTCAATTCCTCACCATCTTGGTAACTTGTCTTTTTAGGTGCTACTTCTAGACTGACAGCCTTAATCTTTCTCTCATCCTGAGGAATCGTTACAGCAAGGGTATTACTGATTTCTTTACCTGGCAATTGTGTACGGTAGTAAAGAAGGCTCGGACGTTTTTCAAAGCTCAATGGATCTGTCGCCAAATCTCCTCCAACTGCTGTATTTAAGGTAGCGATTGAGTTTGTGAATCTGCCTTTGTCATAGAACTGTGACGGTAGCTCCAGCAGGAACTTCTGAGAATCCAAGCTGAATCTTATTGCCCGTTAGGACACGCGCCGCTACTTTAGCTCATTGGAATGTTTTTGGCTCTCCGTATCAAGAGCTTCATACATCTTCCAGTTGTAGATACGGATAGCTTTCCATGGTGTTCCATTGTCAGATGTGATAACAGTTCAAACGCCAGTCTTGGGCCGTAATTGGACTATCAAGGTAATATCTGAAACATGGGCTTTATTTGCCACGAACTTCTTTAGCTAGTTTCCATTCTCCAGCTTCATCCTTGTAGTAGAGGTCGAAGTCCTTCGTATTCATCAAGCCGTCATTAACAGATTCTCCACCAGCACCTGCATGGTCCATGACCCATCTAACAACACGGCGTGGTTGTGTCAATCGAATATCAACGCTACCACTCAACTGAGCAGAAGACCATTTGTCAGATAGGCTGGTGATTGTACCATTCAACATACCTTCGATGCCTTCTCCGCCTTCTGTATTTGGGAAGGTACTTCCGATAACAGTCGCTCCTGGAACGATGTTTTCTGCTAGAGGTCTTGGAAGACTTGTATCTTGAACCGTCATGCCCCATTCAAAGTTTGTAGTTGCTGCTTCAGAGCGAAGACCATTCTTACCAACTGCGACAACCTTCAACTCTTGACTGGTTCCAGTTGCACTAGCTGAACGGCTAACTTTTGGTAGGTAGATAGTAGTGGCAGAGGAGCCTGTCAATAGGCGCCAAGCATCGCCATCCTTCTCATAAACTTCATAGAAATCAGCATCTTTATTTCCAGTAAATTGGACAATGGCTTCCGCTTCTTGGGCATTTTTAAGGGATTGTTTAGCTACTTTAAGAGCTGTTGGTGCTTGAGGAGCCTCTTGATTATCTGTTACAGTCAACTCACCCAAGTTAAATTGATATCCCTTAAGAGCAGCAGTATTTTCAAAAGTGAGCTTGATACCGTAAATAGTCTGACCTGCCAAGGCACTCAAGTCAAATTCGTCTTTTGTCCAATCGTCAGATAGAGTCAGCTCTTTACGAGCATTCTCGCCACCATAGGTATAGTTTTTCTGAGTCGCAAATTCTACATAGACCTTGCTTCCCTTACCACCTTTATGAGCAAACCCGAAGTTTTGTTTTTATCCGTTACTTCCAGTTTGGTAGAGTAAAGACGAACGTCTTGGTTGGTATTTTCAGCTAAATCACCCGCAAACTTAAGTGAGTTACCACCATTGTAGGCATCTTCAAAGTCATAGTCAGCTTGGAGTTTAGCAGCTGAAGATGTTTGCCACCAGCGCCATGTAGGCAAGATACCTGATACAGAGCGATAGTTCCATTCAGAATCCTTAGAGACTTTACCGTCCACAAACCATTTTTTCCCATGTCCTGTGTTAAAGGATGTTGTAAAAGTACGGCCTACTGCTGGTGTACGGTCAGCTACGAGGTTGGCAATCCTGTACCAGTCCTTGTCATCAGGTTTTTGACCAGTTGGATCTCCTTTGGTAACCTGTGAAGAAGATATTTTCATTCTTATGATAGTCTTCACCTGTCTTCCCAAGACTCGTGATAGTATCTGGGGCAAAAAGTCCAAGTGATAAGCGAAGTTTGCCATTTTCATCAAAAAGGGCATCCCATTTCACTTTTGTCTTGTAAGAACCACCTTGTTGCAATTCCAAACCTGCAAAAACATCATACTGACTGCGTTCTAGCCATTTAGCCATAGCTACAGAGTAATCATTTTTCTCTTTAGTCCAGTTAAAGTTGGCAAAGAAGTGATCTGCAGGAACCTTGTCTCCTTCTTTTTGCATGAATGGATAGTTATACTCGCCTAGTCCGTCTTCGTGATAACGACCATATTCATAGGTCATAGCATCGTACCAAGAATACTTGACAGGATGGTTGACTTTAGCAGCATATTCCTTGGTATAGAGCATGAAGTCACGCATTTTCTTACCAAGAGGCGTTACGATATCACCTGTTGTTTCTTGGTTGATAAAGTAGCCATCAAATCCATAATATTTAGCTAAATCAACTAGCTTGCGAGCGATAGGGAAAGTACCGTCTTCGTCTTGTTGAAGAGCTGCAGCAAATTTTTCTTGGTCTGCAATGCTATTTGACCAGTTGAAGAAGAGTGTACCCAATACAGGAACACCATTACGGTGACCAGCATCAATCACATCCGGAGTTGGAACGAGCCCTTCCCAGAAGACCATGGAATTCAAGTATTGCCAGTAGTCAAAAGCATAGGCTTTAAACTCTTCACCACCTACAGAAGCGTGGTCTTTAGCCTTAGAGTTGGTATTAGCAAGAGCTTCAACCTTGGCATCCTTATTAGCTTTTTCATTGACAACATGTCCACGATAGCGCTTTGGCTAGTTCTACTGAAGATCGGTTAATAGCATCGTCTTCACGGGCACCTGGTTCCCATTTTAACAAATCTCCCAGGTGTCAAACTTAATTTCTTTTGGTCGAAGACTTTTTCTTCTTTCTTAGGAACGTCTGCGACAGTTGCTTTCTCTTCAGGCTTGTTTTCTGTAGCTACAGGTGTTTCTTCAGCCTTAGGCGCTTCAGCAACCGGACTAGCTACTTCCTTATCAGTTGCAGTCAATTGGTCCATGGTTGGTTTTTCTTCTGAAATAGGTTGTTCACTAACCTTGTCTTCCTCGCTTCTAGCTCTTTCAATACTTCTGGTGCTGGTGTAGTTGCTTCTGCTGGAGTAGTGGTTGACGGTTGCTCTGAAGCTACTGCTGTAGTTGTTGTCCCATTTTCTGGAACGACAGACTCTTCAGCCAAAGCTGGACCTGCAAATAGAACTGAACCAATCATCAATGAGCAGGCACCCACTGACAATTTTCGAATACTATAGCGACAACGTTTTTCAAAAATGGATTCTTCATCTTTTTCTCCTTTGACTTTCTCCTGAAAGTAAGCGCTTTATTTTGAATTAAAAAAGTAGCTGTTCCAAAAATACACAGAACAGGTCATTTTTATTTTACGATATTTAGAAAAAGAGTCAACACTAGCCCTTTAAGAACTATAAAGAAGTGAAGAATTAATATAAATTAGACAATCATCTGCCATTTTTCGAATAAAATCAACATTTTTCTAAAAAAGAGCATTTACTACTTGTTAGATTGCTATTAATCCTTTAAAATAGAATGGGAGAAATTCCGTGATTATTTTTCGGAGGAAAAAGGAAATGTCCATTAATTGGCAGGAAATTATTTTTCACTTTTTAGGTGGTCTGGGACTATTTTTGTATAGTATCAAGACCATGGGAGACGGTTTGCAACAAGCTGCTGGAGATCGTCTTCGATATTACATTGATAAGTACACAAGTAATCCCTTCTTAGGGGTCTTAGTGGGGATTGTCGTCACTGCCCTCATCCAGTCAAGTACAGGTGTAACGGTTATTACGGTTGGACTGGTTAGTGCTAGTCTCCTCACCCTTAGACAGGCCATCGGGATTATCATGGGAGCCAATATTGGAACGACCGTAACGTCCTTCATCATCGGTTTCAAACTTGGCGAGTATGCCCTACCCTTGATTTTCCTTGGAACCATGTTCTTATTCTTTACAAAAACCGTACTGCAAATAATATTGGACGTATCCTTTTTGGTGTGGGTGGTATCTTCTATGCACTCAACCTCATTAGTGCTGGGATGAGCCCTCTTAAAGACTTGCCTCAGTTCAAGGAATACATGGTTACCTTGGGGCAAAATCCTATCTTGGGAGTTGTGGCTGGTGCAGTCATTACCGTTTTGATTCAGGCATCTTCTGCAACCATCGGGATCCTACAAGGTCTCTATGCAGGTGGATTCCTCGACCTCAAAGGGGCACTACCAGTCCTATTCGGGGATAATATCGGTACAACCTTAACGGTTATTATCGCAGCAGCCGGAGCAAACATCTCTGCTAAACGAGTTGCAGCAACACACGTTACCTTTAACGTTTTAGGAACCATCCTCTGCTTGATCTTGTTAGGCCCATTCACTGCGATGATCGAGTACTTCCAGGCACTTTACTTCACCTCTCACCTGAGATGACGATTGCCTTCTCACACGGTGCCTTTAACGTAAGTAACACCATTGTACAATTCCCATTCATCGGTGCCTTGGCTTACTTTTGTTACTAAGCTAATCCCTGGTGAAGACGAAGTTGTTAAAATACGAACCTCTTTACTTGGATGAACAACTCATCAACAAGCTCCTTCTATCGCCCTAGGAAATGCCAAGAAAGAACTCTTGCACTTAGGAAAACTATGCGGTTAAAGCATTTTGACCTTTCTTATGACTACATTATCAATTCTGACGAAAAGTAGCTGAAAAAGGACACAAGACTCGAAGAAGCTATCAATACAATCGATGAGAAATTAACACGTTACCTCATCAGCCTTTCTAGTGAAGCATTGAGTCAAAAAGAGAGTGAAGTCTTAACCAACATCCTTGACTCTTCTCGAGACTTGGAACGTATCGGTGACCACGCTGAAGCTTTTGATTAATCTTAACGACTACTTGCAACGCAGAAGTTCAAATTTCTGTCCTAATTAAGAGTGGAGACATTACCAAACAAACATTGCCAGTGTCGATAAGAAGACCTTGAAAAAGTCAATGTTGGCTGAACACATAGATGAAGATAAGACACAAATTAAAAATAAACTTACTTATATTATTTCAAGATATACTACAGAACCCCGATGAAAAGTTATCAATAAAATCTGAAGAACAAAGAGAATAATAAATGACGAAGAATAGCTTTAAATAGTTTTGATAGGAAGGGATTGAGAATCAAGTGAGATTCTGAAAGCTGAATGTCATTAGCGGCAACTGCTAGCAGCCAGAGGCATGAAATCACCAAGCTTAGTATTGCACAGCCCGTAAAGTTTGGTTCTTCCATACCTATCACCTCCATCTTTTTCAGTTTAATAATTTTTGATCAAATCTACAGTAGAGCAGATCTAATTTTTAACCAAGGCTTGTAGGGAAAGCTTGAGCTTCTAAGAAGTCATCCATGGCATAAAAGTGTTTGGTGAGTGGATATCGAGCGCAGACACCGATTGTTGTAGATGGAACACCACCATTTTTCAAATGAGCTGCTCCTGCATCTGTACCACCTTTTCCACATAGTATTGGTATTTTGAGTTCTAGCTTCTTCAGCAGCTGTCAAAAGAAAATCTTTCATGCCTGGGAGAAGCAAGTGACCTGGATCGTAGAAACGAATCAAGGTTCCATCACCAATCTTCCCTTGACCACCATAAACATCACCTGCTGGTGAGCAATCCACTGCAAGAAATACTTCTGGGATCAAATTTTGTTGTAGATGCATGGGCTACCACGAAGTCCAACTTCTTCTTGGACGTTAGCACCAAGGTAAAGTTCATTTCTAGTTTTTGGCCTGACAAGTTTTTCCAGCCAACTCGCTAATCATGAGCACACCGTAACGGTTATCCCATGCTTTTTGAGATGATATTTTTCATTAGCAGTTAGGATTGCGCTACTATCTGGAACAATTGTATCTCCAGGACGGATACCAAAACTTTCAGCCTCAGCCTTATCTGCAAAAACCACCGTCAAAAACGATATCTGAAAATAGCTGGCATGGTTGGTCCACCTGTGCCACGAGTCAAATGTGGAGGAACTGAACCTGAAATTACGGAATCCACGGCCTTCAGCGAGTGAAAGAGTTTAAAAACGTTGGCTGCTGACAACCATCGGGTTCCAACCACCGATTTCCAACTACTCGGAAGGTTCCATCTGGTTTGATTTCGCTAACCATAAAACCAACTTCATCCATGTGAGATGCTACTAAAACACGAGGTGCATTGACTGCTTCTGAGTGCTTAACCCCAAAAATGCCACCCAAGCCATCGAGTCACCACTTCATCCACGTGGAGGTGTTAATCTTTTTCACGAAGATAAGCGCAACAGGTGCTTCATGACCTGAGATAGCGGAAAGTTCTGTTACTTCTTTGATTTTCAGAAAATAATGTTGTCATTTCTATCCTTCTTTCTTTCAACCATTTTACCACTTTATAGGAGAAGGGTAGTGGAAATCAACATACTGCAAAGTAACTTACTCTAGGTAATTTCTCAAAGTAACTTCCACTTTACCTGACCAAAGTGGAAATTAGTCTAAAAACGGATTTTTTTATGGTGGAATTAAGTGTGAGACGTTTGAGTTAGAAATGAGGTCTACTATGACAAAACATAAACACCTTACCCTTTCAGACCGTAATGATATCCAATTAGGCTTAGAGCGCGGTGAAACCTTCAAAGCTATCGGGCAACTTATTCTAAAAGACCCGACTACTATTTCTAAAGAAGTCAAACGAAACAAACAAGTCCGAGAGTATACCTCTAATAACCTTCCTTGTCCCTCTACTCGATAAGGCTCCCTTTGTCTGTAATGGATGCCCTAAAAGAAGACAAAATTGTGGATTTAAAAAAATCTTCTACCTCGCTAAACAAGCTCAAAAGCAGTACGAACAAACTCTTGTCGAAGCTCGTGAAGGAACTCCCCTCAATTCCAAGACCTTCTGGGACATGGACAAAATCATTTCTGATGGTGTTAAAAAGGGACAACACATCTATCATATCCTCAAAACTCACAATCTTGATGTCAGCTCCTCAACTGTCTATCGACACATCCGAAAAGGATACCTATCTATCGCTCCTATTGACCTAGCCAGAGCCGTTAAATTCAAAGAAAGACGGAAAAGTAAGCTACCTTCCATCCCTAAAGAAGCTAAAAAAGGCCGTTCCTATGAGGATTTCCAAAACTATTTAGTCCTTAATCAACTAAACTCTTGGCTGGAAATGGACACCGTTATGGGCAGGATGGGAGGTAAAGTCCTACTCACCTTCAATCTCTCTTTCTGTAACTTTATCTTCGCTAGACTACTGGATAATAAAACTGCCCTTGAGGTTACCAAACACCTCTATGATATCAAGAACACTCTTCACCAAGCGGACAAAGATTTCTTCCAACTTTTTCCTGTCATCCTAACAGATAATGGTGGAGAGTTTGCCAGGGTTGATGACATCGAAATGGATGTTCGAGGAGAGAGTAAACTCTTCTTTTGTGATCCCTAATCGCTCTGACCAGAAAGGGAGAATTGAGAAAAATCACACGCTGATTCGCGACATTCTACCTAAAGGAACTTCTTTTGACAATTTAACTCAAGAGGACATCAATCTCGTCTGTTCGCATGTCAACAGTGTCAAACGTGCTGCTTTGAATGGAAAGTCAGCCTATGAACTCTTTGCCTTTACTTACGGAGAAGAGATTCCTAAACTTCTCGGCATTTCTAAAATACCTGCAGAAGACGTTTGCCAGTCTTCTAAATTACTCCAACATAAGTTCTAAAAACTAACCTTTAACCCGCATTCAAACGTCTCATACTAACTTCCACCATAGCGGAACTTAATCTGAAACGCTTTCAGATGAGGGGATTTTGTGCGCTCTTTTTTTCGATTCATTTTTGCTTACAGAAAGCGATGAAATCAAGATGAGTAAAACCAGTGGAACTTTACCCTGACACGGATTTCCACTGGTTTTTAGAATTTTTTTATCAGACTAACTTCCACTTGGATTAGCAGTGGAACTTAGTTTTGGGAATTTAGCTAACTTACTCTTATAACAATA
>BNJV01001902.1_pt1 | contig 33398 bp, 59 predicted proteins | sample 8540591 | NCBI WGS metagenome assembly BNJV01 (sample SAMD00202457, study PRJDB9452) | human saliva metagenome | host: Homo sapiens | reverse complement strand
ATTCCTCAGGGTGGATATTTTACCTAGAGAACTTGCAAAATCTGTAGATAAAAGCTGTGAGGATTCCGGGCTCCATAATATTTCTGATGGAGTAAAATTCCCTAAAGATATTATGGAGCCAATTTCTAATGTTGAGGTTTGCTTTTACCTTGGTTTCAGTCTAGATCTTTTGATAATCGGAAAAGCCTCTGTAAGGACATCCTCCCAAAATTTAATTCCCTGATACTTGGTAGTGATAGATGGGGTCCAGGATCAAAAGCTTTTGAACTCTCTGTTTTAAGGTGGTGTCTTTCATTTTCAAGTAAAATCCCATCTGATAAATAGGGGTTTCTGGTCCCTCGAGTCGATCTTCTTCTAGTAAATTCAGGTTCCACCCTCATCAATAGATCTGCGAAAAGAATCTTGCAAAATCAATACGGTATTTTAACTTTTGATTCTTTAAGCCCTCAGAAAAATTTTGCAGATGATTTTCTTGAAAGGTTGACTCTACCGTAATTCATACCAATCATACTCTGTTTCCTCACCAATATGAACCCACTTCATTTTTAACCAACCTCTTCTATCCTTATCACTCACTCTTGATTTTTATAAGAACTGAAGTCAAAAACTAGATTCTTTGCGCAAATACGAAAATGAACCAAGAGTCTTCTTCAGCAAAACTCCACCCGCCCTATGAGATCGCTACCTGTAATTGGGCTACTGAGTCTCCTGGCACCACAAAGATTTGACGAAACTAGGAATCTTATAGAAAGAGCATCAAATAAGTTTTCTATCTCGCAGCAGTGATGAAAAATGACAGAGAAATTTCAATCGAGATCAGATGTTTCTTTCCCTTCAAAGTCGTCGTAGAAATCTCGTAATGATTCTATTTTCGCTAAAAAGCTTGCACTAACTTCCTCGTCATCCTCTGGTACAGATTTCCACTCTAGCATTAAATCTCTCTCCACTATTTTCCAATCATCTCGGTAATTTTCGGTTTTCATCTCACATTCTTTAGAAACTCTCACGATTAACTGCTTCAAAATAGTCATCCAGATGATGGTGGTAGTTTGCATATCTTCTTCTGAACCAGCTTGCAAAACTGCGAATACCTATGCACTGTCATCTGTTGACAAATACGAGATTATGTTTCGCAAAATAAAGCCTGACACCCTTGTCAACTAAAAGTCCAAAGTTCATCTAACCATATCTACCGAGATAGGGTTTCCCGATTCCATTTTCATGATGAGACCTTCTTTAAAATACTATTCCATCATTTATTATTTTCTAGTATTCCAATTAATCAACTAAGCACTACTGCTACCTTTTAATGTATCAATTACTTCCAGCAAGTGGGCTTTCCTTTAAATATGCACACGATAAACTTCAGCTACATTCAACTTAATAATATAAACGGGACTCAATTCCAAAGGTTTTACCTGTAAAACATCTCCATGGTCACAGAACCAAAGTCGAGGGTCTGTTTCTGACTCGAGTTGGCATCACAAAGAAATTTTTCACGCTAGATCTTTCTGCGGGCAGAAACACGTCTTTATAAGCTAATTGATACAAGAAATTTGCTTCAGTGACATCCCCAATCCTGGATTATTTGTATAGTCCCTTTGGCTGGCAGCTTTTAGAGATAATACTTGGCATCGGTAATCATAAATAATGAGATCTTGCCTATAGATGTTGTATCGGGTTCGAGAGTTTTTAGAACTATACTGAGATATTCCTTTTAGATGTCCATTTTGGTTTTCTAAAATTCCTTCAAGGATTTGTGCTGCTCACAGTCCAAGAGACTCAGTGAATGATCAAGATGGTTTTCAAAGCTGCTACTGAGCTTTTCTCTAGGCTTCACATAGAATGAGTTCGTTCCAAAAGAAACTTGATGTCACTTTTCTGATTGATGTATCCTTCTTATCAACATAGATATAAAGAGCTTTCCGGTAACAGGTGAGGACTTTCTAGTATTAAGAAACTCTACTGAAAGTTGCTGCTCCTGATGAGTAAAGATATAGTCCTTTTCGGCAAAATCATCAGCTCCTCACTACTGTCAAAGTTCCTGGTAAGCCCTAACAAATCGATCCAAATTAGCATCCTGCAAGAATCTTGATAGCGAGTCAAAACAATTTCGTGAGATTGTTTTGTAAAAGTGTGTCTCATCATCAATCTTCCGTTGAGTAACCAACTCACCTTGGATAATAAGGTCGATTATTCGAAATAATGGTAAAAAGTGTCATTAACAGTTTTATCGGGTTAACAATATCCCATAGCCGTTGATTTCTAGATTGTATCCTCCGGCATTATGCAAACCATACTCAAATAATCATTCAAAGAGATACATAATTAGAGCTAGTTCATTGAAAGAGCTACCAAGAATCATACTCTGGGTAAATCAATATTTCTTGTTCCTTCTGGTCAGCTTTCTCCATTGACTTGGATCACTCCTTTTGAGCTTGGTATCGAGATGCTTCTTCCTTATCTATATGCTTAGGATAACATTTAAGAACGAAATGAATCACTCCACCAAAACCCGACATAAGTAAAGACATAGAGTGACTCCTCCCACGCGAAAGAAAGTTCCTCAGATTCGCATCTTCTTCAAACAGAGATCTGATGAGTTTCCTGTTGGGCTTCATAAGTGTACAGTTTTAAGATGCCAAAGGATTTCAGCGGTCCGAGTAATTTTGAAGTGGCTCTTTATCTAGATGATCGGAGTGAAGTTCATGAGGGCTATATCTTTTTCTTTATTTACGATAAACACTGATTTCATATAAGTCTGTTCCTTATCGTTTGAAAGCAAACAATTCATGTTTTTAGAGACTTCATGATCGAAAATTTGTAACCCTCTGTTCACGCTCTCTTTGCAGATGGCTGAGTATCTGTTTTGATTCTCTACTCCCTTGGAAGAAATTTTCCTCTCTTCTGCTTGGCGGCATCATCAAAGAGCCCACATCAAAGACCTTGTTCTTGAGGAACGTGAGGAACTTGTCATAGTATAGAGCAAGCAAAAGATTTCTTATCTGACTCTGCTGGATTACTAGCATCTGGTTAACCTCAATCTTACTTGTGAATCAAGTTTAATGAAGAATGGACCCATCAACATAACTTCATTGACGTGTATATCTTCAGATAAAACTTCATTGAGAGTGCCTTACGAAGTGCATTCGCTCATAAGTTTGACGCAACATTAGAGTTTACTATCCTTCATATTATCAGCTTCTCCGCCATCTAGTTCTGAGATACTCAAAAATCCCAGCGTCTCTTAAAGGCGGTATCCGCCAGGAAAACACCTGTGGTCCAGCACTATTCGAGCTGTGGCTCAAATATATGGGTTGTCTGGCAAAGTCAATGTAGCTTCACACTGTCTTCTGAAACTTTTCAGTTCGTTTGCAAGATAATGTCTCAAAATCCTCAGAAGTACGAATTGGATACTCACTAACACCATTTTTCTGTCCAATAATTGGAAAATGTCACCAAAGACTGCTGCAACCTTAGCTCGGTTAATCTCTCAATTAGCAAAAGATAAGGTTTAGGATTACCTGTTTGAGCACTCTTAAGTGCTACATGAGAACGGATGAATGGCCCAGGGACATATTGATAAGAGATTTCTTCTTTTTCCATCCTTATTTATAATAGGAACCGGTTTATAAGTGCAACAAACTGAGAATAGGTATAATCTGGATGGAAAGTTACCCTCTCATAGTCTTTTTCAGCATTTTCAAGTAATCGACCATATCTTTACCTACCTTATGACTCTTACCAGTACCAGGTGCACCAAAAAGAATGCGATTTAGTGACTTATCTGAATACACTGGTTCAGTTTCATATTTTAGTGAATTTAAAACAAGTTGTTTCTTGAATTTTCAACTGTAGTAGGAACTTTTTGGTTTGCTACTTCAAAATACTTATTTAATCTGTTTCTTGTAGCTAGTAAGTAAAGAAATATCTGAAGCTGAAGTTACATACCTTTTGTACTCAGCAAATACTGGTTAAGCCCTTCATTTGTTATTGAGACCTGAGACTCTTAATGAACCTTTAGCTTCTACGTCCTTGCGATATCTACTTCAGTCGCGTTGGCCAACAAATCAGAGATGCCATGTGTGTGAGTAGCATCATCTCCGTTATTCTCTAATTTATAAATTGCTTTTTCGATCAGAGATTAAAAGTTAATTAATTTTTCTTCAAGTATCACTTGAGTCAGAAATTTCATATCCTAGCAATTCAAAAAGAACTCGATTGAGAGATGACAAATCATCAGCAAAAGTGGTGTGAGAAGTCAGTTTAGTGAACGTAGCACAGACTTTTCAAATCGACTACCACCTCGCTATCGTTCTGCACTAAAGATTTCGATGAATCAACAAAAGTAAATCTTGCTAGTTCATAGCACTGATTTCAAAGTGACAATCAACGCGCTTCCGATTTGAGAGAGCAGTAAAGATTGGAGTTTAGGTATCACTGCAAGCCTGAACTATCAATGCCTTCAGCACTAAATATTTCTTGTGCCTGGCTAAACGCTTTGCTATAAACTATGGATTTTGGGATTCTGATTTTATTCTGACCTTCATTAGAAGAATACTCAATATCATATTTATTGTCTGATGCCTGCCATAAGTAATAACAAAGGGCCACGCTTAACTTTGAGGCATCGAAGATGATACCTAATTTTACGTCAATTGGTGAGTAATATTTTAAATTATCTGTAACCATTTTTCAATCTCCCATATCTTTTTAATTAATTCTGCAATTGCATTGGCTGGTTTTGGAGAGACTGCAGTTTCCCACCTGTTTCATTTGCGTGTCTTGGTCCCATATAAAATCATCTGGAAAGGACTGTCAATCTCTTGCTGCGCACAGTGAGTAGCTCTGTGCATGGATGTGTAGACTTTCCAGAGGAGGATGATATCAAAGACAGGTAATGTTTAGCAACTGCCTGTTTCTGTACTATACGATCCCAAAGTGCCACTACTAAATAAGGTTGGTCAGATGCTCTTTGGGTAAAAGCCACCTTGCCCTGAATTTTCAGGTATCATCCTCAAAGCGACTCCGCCAATTTTGGGTGGTTGTCCTTTTATGATTATAAAGAATAGTTTGACTTGACGCATTTCTTCTTGATATTTAGTTAGAGCAGGTAATCTATAATTTTGCTTTTCATCTCCCTCACCAGAGTTTAGCTAAATCACTAATTTGCATCCCAAAGTAGTAACCGAGATCAACATTTTGCTTGAAATCAACTGCTTTATGCACCTTTGTTTTACCAATACACGCGCTCTCTGACGTTTCTGGGTACTCCAGCCCTGCTAGAATCTACGACATCCATTGCCGAGACTATGGCCTAAAATGCTCAAAGAGGTTCAACTCACTCTGAAATAACCTTTTTCTGCGGTTAGTGGGTCTGGAACATTTTTCCATAACAAAGTGTCAAGGAGATACTGACTCTACAACCTTTACAAAATAACTTCAGCAGAAATTGCGTTCGTCATTAATTTTGCCACTTCCTTTTGAGAGTAGCCTTGGCGTGGCCTCAATGATAATTTCATTTGTCCTTTTGAGGTTCAAACTCTTTTCTAAGTCAGTGGTTATATCCCTAATCATGTGGTAGTAGGATGATTCTTTTGTAAAGCCGCAGCTATACTCTCCCATCAAACTCGTTTTTGCAACAAGTGTATTAAAACCTGCTTTGTTTCAAAACCAAGTGACAAACCACCTACACCAACAAAAAGATCCAGTGGGTTGTTATTCATTATCCAATTCCTCAATTCTTTGGTGGCAATGTTAAAATATTCACTCTCAAGTTCAATACCAATGAAATCTCTTCCCATGCTTTTGAGACAACTCCAGTTGTTCCAATCATAAACGGATCAACAATTAAATCGCCTTTTGATTTGATAACACAACTCAACAAAATGGCTACTAAGTTGGACAGGTTTTTGAGCAGGATGTTTCCCAAATAATCATTCTTTGTAACGAGTGATGTCTCTATGAAATCATGAGTACAACTTCCTTCATTATTAAAGGTACCTGTTCTTGTTTTATAAGTGAAATACAAAGCCACAGACTGTGGGAGTTCACGAAGTGAAGATTCATATTTCGTGACATTAGATCGCTCTTTATGCCAAATACCTAAGTTGTTTTATAATAAAATCCATGCTTTTCACTGCTAACTGAGTTACTGTTTCCAATTTTATGATGACTTTATAAACATGATCATGCTAGCAACCTTTTAGAGATTCTAGCTGACTCTTCAGTTGTCCATGGACATTAACCACTCTTCATAACCTCAAATCACATCCCAACCTGCAGCACCAAAGAAATTATCCTCTCATTTATGGCAGATTAGTATCACGATTTTTCATGAACATTCCTCAAATGGTGTGGTGGATCAGTCAAAATCAAGTCAATAGCTATATCTGACTCAATCTCTGTTTCAAATAGGTAGCACAATCGCCATTATACAACGTAATTTTTCAGACATACCAATCACCACTCTCAATTATCTCTGATACATCACAAGATAAATAGAGTTTGACATGTTTTAGCGAAGGTGGTATCGGTCGTTACACTCTGATTCTCAACTAATACCTTGAATAAGTACTTGAACCTAGTTTTTACAGCTTCTCTCAACTCATAGTTCTTAGAAATATTCTTTTCTTTTAATTTCTTCTACAAAGCGTTATAGCTTCAATATCTACATTTTAACTCCAACTATTATATTCTTATAAATTATATCACATAAGTGCTAAAACGGTACATTCAGCTCTGCCATTGTCAAATTAAATATTTTGACAAACTATAGTCAGTTCTGAAACAAGAACAAGACAAAAGATCCTCGAAAAAGTATTGCAGCTTGGTATCACCTTTTGAGGTGCTGATATGAGCCCATGTTTTCTATACTCGTACAAGCAATCCTACCGACTCCACATGCTGTGAGTCACATGGGACTCAAAAGGTTTGGGTGAACGCTTTGAGGGATTAACTGCGTTTTACCAACAAGCTTTCACATTCGACGTGGTGCGTCTGTGGAAATAAATCCACTGGCTGGATTTTCTTCAATTCAAAGCCCAACTCTTGATAGAGTTTGATATCACGTGCCATGGTTGCGACGTTACAGGAGATATAGGCGATGCGTTCAGCTCCTGTTTGGGCGCTTGCTTTGATAAAGCTTTCGGTCAAGCCCTTGCGTGGTGGATCGACCAGGATGGCAGTTGGTTGGATGCCTTCCTTGAGCCAATTCTTCATGGCATTTTCAGCTGTGTCACAGACATAGTGGGCATTGGTGATATTGTTTAAGCCAGCATTCTTCTGGCTATTTTCTACTGCTTCTGGGATAACCTCTACTCCATAGACTTCCTTGACATGCTTAGCGACAGATAAGCCAATAGTCCCAATGCCTGAGTAGGCATCAATCACCACATCATCTGACTTCAACTCTGCAAAAGTCAATAGCTGTCTGATAAAGCTTTCTCTGCCATTTCTGTATTGACCTGGTAAAAGCTGGTCCAGAGATTTGGAAATCATTGCCCAACATTTGATCAGTAATGTAATCTTGACCATAAATCGTACGCCATTCTTTCCCGAAAATGGCATTGGTATTTTGGTCATTGATATTCTGCATAACAGACTACAATTTCTGTAAATTGCTTGATTAGTTGTTCAATCAATTGTTCTACTCGGAAAGGCTTTAGGACGAGTTGTTACCACAAATGACCATGATTTGTCCTGAATGGTGACCACGACGGACTACAAGATTGCGAATCAAACCAGATTGTTCTTTTTCATCATAAGGCTTCAAATCATAGCGGCGAAGCAAATCTCGTAAAAGCCACAATAACCTGGTCAATAACTGGATCCTGAATGTAAAAATCTTCCAATGGCATAAGGTCATGAGAATTCTTACGGAAGAAAACCAGTTTCTAGAACACCATTAACTACGACGAACAGGTACCTGAGCCTTGTTACGATACTTGATAGGATTTTCCATACCAAGAGTATCAGCAACCTCTGCATCTGAAATTCCAGCAATCTTATAAAGACTGTCTTTTACTTGTTTTAGTTTTAAACTTAGTTGCTCTGGATAAGCTAGATGACCTAGGGTCAGCGATTCCAGAACGCAAGTAAGCCAAATCTAAGTCTTGATTACGATGTGGAGATTGCGCAAGGTATTCCTCAACCTTACCAAAAGCCAATTTTCTTGTTGACTTTAAGGACACGCATGAGGATTTTCTCAGTCGGTAGAGCATTCTCTACAAAAAAGACCAAGCCATCTACCTTGGCAACACCTGCTCCTTCATGTGTCAAATCGACAATCTCTACTTCTACAATATCATTTTTCTTTAACATCATTTTTCACTTTCTATCAGTCGACAAAAAAAGACGGCAACTGTTCTGTTACCATCTATTATACCATGAATTACCCTAAGCACCAAAACTCTTGAAAAAGTTTACAATTGCTTGCCAAATAGCACTGAGGATATTGCCACCGTCTTGAATAGCTTTATTAGCATCAAAGTTAAAGGTCTATATTGCTAAAACTATCTCTGCTTGCGCGACGATACTTTGTTTCAGATCCTTTAGAGTCTTTGTGAAATCTTCGTTATTGAGAATATCACTCTTGGAAAGATTGAAGCAAAGTTGATGATGATATTAATCTGATTTCCTGTTATAACCTGATCCAACTTATAATTTTTCAACGTATCTTCAACAATCTTACGAACATCATCTTCAGTAAGCTCACCCTTAGACTCTTTAGCTTTAGCGATAGCAGATTTGATATCGGCAAGGGCTACATTGAGTTTATTGGCATCATAGCCTGATTTGTCCTTGTTTTCATCGTTAATGTCTGACAAGGCTTTTTAGCTCTTCCTGAGCTAGGTCTTTATTTTCTTGAGGAAGTTGAACACCATTAGCTTCTAATGAATAGTAAATACCTGCTAGGGCACTTTCACCTGTTACAGGGGATTGGAGCAGCTACGGTTATACGAGCATGTTCCACACCCAAGGTAACGGCCGCATTACGGTACATGTCTTGGGTCACTTTAGTGATATTTTTCAGGGGTTTCAATCTTCACTTCAAGTGAGATTTTTCACCTAATTTTGAATTTTGGCAGACGAATAGAGCTGGAGACTAGAGTCATTGGCGACATTCATAGTCTTTGAGTAGACATCTGGCGTCATAGTCTTCAGTTCTTTGGTATCTGTAGAGGCGTTATAGCCAGAGTTTTTAATGTTTGATGATCTTCAGTAAGAGAAGAACCCAAGACGTACTCAGGTTGAACATAAGTTTCATCAATTACTTTTTGAACATCAGTGGCTGCTTGAGCGCTTTGCAAAGTTGCAACTGCTAAAAGAACTGCAGCACTAGTCAGAAAAGAATTTCTTTCGCATGAGACGTTCCTCCTTTTTCCTATCTAGGATAGTCTATTAGCCTTAAAGAAAGCTTATAAAAACACCTAGAATTTTCTAAGTGCTTAAAATAGATTAAAAAATTTAATAATATAGAGATTTAGTTGAACCTGTCTAGAGTAATAATAGTTCCTCCATCTACATAAAGTTCTCCACCTGTGAAAGATGGAAATTGGATTGACATATCGATAGGTTTTTCCAGTTGTATTTCCTAAAATCAGACAACGGTATCTCTTGAGTATTGTTTAGCTAGAGCAAGGGTATTTTCTTTCCCATTTTGAGCGATAAAAATCAATATATGCAGGCCCAAAGTTATAAGCCTGTACAGCAGTCCAAGCATCTACATCCTTTTCTTGTGCTAAATAAAAGATTTCTCTGTCAAGGTTTGAATTCCCTGACGAATACTGCTCCTATTGTCAGAAAATCGTATTTGTAGTACCGCTGGCAGACTCACTAGACTGCATCACGTCACTTTCTTTTACCTTTGGTTTCGGTATAAATCATGGCCAAGACTAGTTCTTCATTTGCTGGTGTATCTTGCTCACTTAAAACTTTCTCGTACCAAGGATTGATAAGTCATGACCTGCTTAACATCCTGATACATGTGAAAAAATTTATAGCCAGTAAATAAGATAAGAACAAGTAGCAAGACCCTTCTTATAAATTTAAACATTATTTGCTTTGTATATCCTCAATGTTTTTGATTAAGATAGAGTAGGTTCCATTATCATTTTGGATAAATTCGACCGACTCAGCATCTTGATAAATATTATTAGGTACGATTAACTCAATACCCATTTGACAGGGAAAGCTTTTTGGTTTTCAAATTTCTTTAATTGGCGACTTGCATCGATTTCATCAAACTGAACTGGCTCTGGCACTGCTTCCTTGACCTGATCAATAAAAGCTAAGACGTGCAGTGAGATTGTTGTCAAAAAGGTCATTAGCCAATTTTTCAGGAGACAATTCATTGCTTTTCTTCAAGATTGTTGAAAATAGCAGACTTGACCTTAGATTGAAATTGAAAATCATCTGTATTAAATGTTTCAGCAATTCTCTGAGCCGTTTTTCAAGTTCCTTGATAGACTTTTTAGGTGAAATCTTTAGCTGAGCCTGGATCAGATTCTCAGAAAAAAATAGTTTCAAAAAGTCCCGTTATACTTGATTCGTTTTTCAATCAGATGGTACTTTTGCGACTTTGAAGATTGACGACCAAGGCTTCATCAGCCCCTGTACCAAAACCTGGAAGATTGTTTTTGAGTTAGCTTGATTGGATTATCAACTTCTCCACCGAGGTGGGTCAAGGTCTCACGCAGTGCAATTCTAGAAAAGCAAAAATGTTCCACTCCTTCTTTAGAAAACTGCACAAAAAATCAAGTCATTGGTCTTGAGATTTTTCGAAATGCTGAATTCCTCTTTCCAGAGGTTTAGCCAGTGTCACCGACGTCTCCAATAAGTCGTCTGTGATGTGATTGAAGAAGGGATTTTCTTCTTCGAAAATCCCAGTCTTAGCTTCATCTGAATACACACGCTCCACTTTTTTACGCAAGTATTCCTCGATTTTTGGAGTGATATTGAGAAATTTATCCGCTAGAAACAACTCTGTGTCATCAGGGCTGAACTGATGGATAATAGCTTTCTTAATATAAATGTCCATAATAGTATTAGTCCTCATACAATGGGAAGGCATCTGTCAAGGCTTTGACTTCTCTTCTCACTTCTTCTAAGACAGCTTCATTTTCTGCATTTTTAAGGGCTTTAATGATAAGCTCAGCCACTTTACGACTTTCTTCTTCACCAAAATCCACGTGCAGTTGTTGCTGCTGCACCGATACGAATACCACTTGTCTTAAATGGTGACAAAGTTTCGTAAGGGATTGAGTTTTTATTTAGGGTAATATTGACCTCATCTAGCAAGTTTTGAGCAACTTTTCCGTTTTCTACAACCTTGGTTACATCCACTAGGAAGAGGTGATTTTCTGTACCACCAGAGATAATGCAAATCAGGATCTTGCAAGAAGACATCTGCCATAGCCTTGCTGTTCTTGATAACATTGTGCAGCATATTCCTTGAAGGCTGGGTCCAATACCTCTTTAGAAGGCAACAGCCTTAGCAGCAACAACGATGCTCTAATGGTCCCACCTTGGATACCTGGGAAAAATAGCAGAATTGATCTTCTTAGCAAGATCTTCGTCATTAGTCAAAATCAAACCACCACGTGGTCCACGAAGTGTTTTGTGGGTCGTTGTCGTTGTGATATGTGCGTATGGTACTGGACTTGGATGAAGACCAGCTGCAACCAAACCAGCAATATGAGCCATATCGACCATGAGTTTAGCACCAACAGCATCAGCAATTCTCACGGAATTTCGAAAAAGTCGATAATTTGAGAATAAGCTGAAGCACCAGCAACGATGAGTTTAGGTTTTCACTTCTTGGGCTTGTTTCAAGATAGCGTCAAAGTCCAAGAGCTCTGTTTCTGGATCTACGCTATAAGAAACAAAGTTGTAGGTTTGACCAGAGAAGCTTACTGGAGCTCCGTGGGTCAAGTGACCACCCGCTGCCAAATCCATCCCCATAACGGTATCACCTGGCTCAATCAAAGCCATGTAAGCCGCACAGTTGACTTGGCTTCCTGAGTGGGGTTGGACATTGGCGAATTTAGCACCGAAAATTTCTTTTGCACGTTCAATAGCTAGAGTTTCTACCACGTCTACTACATCAGTACCACCGTAATAACGACGTCCTGGGTAACCTTCGGCGTATTTATTGGTCAAGATAGACCCTTGAGCTGCCATAACAGCCTTGGAAACCACGTTTTCAGAGCAATCAACTCGATGTTATTTTGTTGGCGTTCTTCTTCCTTTAGCAATGGCATTCAAAGTTCAACATCATAAAGCTTTAAAAATCATCTTTGTCAAAAAATCATAGGTCTTCTCCTTTATAGTCTGACAGGTCTTTTAGTTTACAGAAAATATACTAAAAGATGCGAATAAACCGTTTCTGCACTTTTATCACAAGTATAACCAACTTTTTCGTAAAATGCATGGGCACCCAGACGATGGTCTGCAGAATTTAAGCGAATAAAGTTACAGCCTCGTTTTTTGCTTCTTGTTCCAATCCTTGAGCAAAAGTTTTTCCGATACCCTGACCCTGTGTTTGAGGCAAAACAGCTAAAGCTAGAATATTAAAACCTGGTTTTGAATAAAGGGATTCATAAACCTCGGCATGAACATAACCAACTAAGTCATGGCTGGTCAGAATCCTCGAAACCCAGTAGGTAATGATGTGAGTCTTGAGATAACTTAGCTAGTTGACTAGCCGTTTCCTCTAAACTAAACGAATAGCCTAAAGTTTCTTTGTTAATCTCACAAATAGCTGCAACATCTGTTGTTTTCAAATCACGTAGCATATCATACCTCCTCAAAAGGAATTGTTGGTATCTTGGCAAGGATATCTTCTCGAGTAATCGCTCCTTGGCGTAGAATCTTCACCTTGTCACGCAGATAGGGTCTAAAAATAGTCGAATCCTGACCTGTTAAAAAAAGCATCGTCTTCTAGTCCCAAGACCTCTTGGTCAAAATCTTGAAGAATCTTGTGAAAATCTACTCCACTTGATTGCCCTGAGATATTGGCAGAAGGTCCTATTAAGGGGCCAAACTCACGAATCAAGTCCAGAGTTACTGGATGACTCGGCATGCGAAATCCAACAGTCATCAAATCTGAATTGACCCAGTAAGGAACCTTGTTATTAGCTTCTAAAATAATGGTCAAAGGGCCTGGCAAAAAAACTTTCAACCAGTTTATTGAGATAAAGGTGGCTGATTCTTAGAAAAGTTCAAGATATCGTCTAAACTTGCGACATTGAGATTAAGTGCCTTGTCTCTTGGGCGACGTTTAAGCTGATAAACATGGTCAACTGCCTTTTTATCCAAAGCTTTTGCAAAGAGACCATAAACTGTTTCTGTCGGCAAAACTACAGCTCCACCTTTTTCCACTCTTGCTTAATCTTCTCAATCATCAATGACAACCATCCTATCTTGGCCAAATTGGTCTTTCAGAGTTCGAACTCGCTTCTCGGGAAAATTTTCCTTAAAGAGAGCAGGTACACTTTGTCCTTGTTTGTAGCCAATTTCAAGATAAATCTTACCACCATCATTTAGGAAGTCCTTTGATTCTTCTGCAATTCTACGATAGATCGCTAGACCATCCTCATCTGCAAAGAGGGCTAAATGTGGCTCTGAATGGAGAACATTCAAACCTACTTCTGCCTCATCTACTCGAGATATGTAAGGTGGATTGGATACAATTATATCATATTTTGAAGAAATTTCGGAGAAAACAGTCAGATTTAATAAAGGATAATGTTAGACCTTGATTTATTAGCGTTTTCCATCGCCAAATCCAAAGCATCCTGAGAAATATCGGCAGCTGTGATTGTCCAATCTGGTCTATTTTTTTAGCTAAAGCAAAAGCAATAGCACCACTCCTGTTCCGATATCCAGAACTTTGAGGTTTTCCTTTGGATTTCTCAGCCAAAATGAGTTCCACCAACTCTTCTGTCTCTGGTCGAGGAATCAAGACCCGCTCATCTACTCTTTAACTGCATCCCAAAAGAAATTCAGCATGACCGATAATGTACTGGGCAGGTATATGATTTGCTAGTTTCGTGTAAAATCTCTCTAAAAACTTGCTTTCCTCCTCTGAGCTTCATGCTGAAAAAGCAAAGACAGAAGTCTGTAAAAGATAGATTTTTCTGGCTACGATAGAACAAAGAGAGGCTTTCTGCTTCCTCTCCCTGTGCTATCAACTTTTCCTCAAAATCCTTAAAAATTTGAGCTAATTTCATTATTTGTTTAATTCTTCCAATTTTTGAGTTTGGTCGTAAAGAACCAAGGCGTCCACAACTTCATCTAGTTTACCAGACAAAAATCGTATCTAGTTTTTGAAGAGTCAAGCCAATACGGTGGTCGGTAACACGGTTTTGTGGGAAGTTATAAGTACGGATACGTTCTGAACGGTCACCAGTACCGATAGTAGACTTACGCTCTGCGTCCTGCTCGTCTTGGGCAATCTGTGCAAAGTGGTCAGCAACACGCGCACGAATAATCTTCATAGCCTTCTCACGGTTTTTCTGCTGGGTACGTTCTTCCTGCATTTCAACCTTGATATTGGTTGGCAAGTGAACGATACGGACGGCTGTCGCAACTTTATTGACGTTCTGTCCACCAGCACCAGATGCGTGGTAGATATCCACACGAAGGTCTTTTCGGATCAATATCGTACTCTACTTCTTCCACTTCAGGGCATAACAAGAACTGTTGCTGTAGAGGTATGAACACGACCCTTGGCTTTTCTGTCACAGGGACACGTTGAACACGGTGGGCACCAGACTCATACTTGAGTTTAGAGTAAACTGACTGACCGAAACCATGGCAACCACTTCTTTAAAACCACCAACACCGTTCATAGATGCTTCCATAACTTCAAAACGCCAGCCCTGGGCTTCAGCATATTTTTGGTACATAGTTAATAAATCGCCAGCAAAGAGGGCTGCATCATCCACCTGCAGCTCCACGGATTTCAAGGATAATATTCTTGTCATCGTTTGGATCTTTAGGAAGGACAAGATTTTCAGTTTTTCTTCATATTCTTCTTTTTCAGCCTTGGCATCTTTGAGTTCTTGCTTGGCCATTTCTTCCAAGTCCGCATCTCCGCCTGATTCTTTAATCATCTCTTCAGCATCAACGATGTTTTGAAGGACTTGTTTGTACTCACGATAGGCTAGTTACCGTGTCACGAGTTGAAGCCTCCTCTTTTGAAAGTTCCATGAAACGCTTGTGTCCGAAACCACATCTGGGTCACTGAGCAATTCTCCTAATTCTTCATAACGGTCTTCTACAGCTTGTAGTTGATCATAGATGTTCATTTTTCTCCTTATTTCTCAATTGTTAAATCATAGATTGCTACTACTTCGTTCTCAAATATTTCCCCAGTTTCTTTAAATCCATGACTGAGGTAACAATATCTTGCATGTTCATTTTCTGGTTCATAAGACAACCAAAGTTTATTGGATAAACCTGCTGGCGCTGTTCGAACATAGTCTAGCACTTTATCCATAATTGGTTTAAAATATCCTTGATCTTGAAAAATGCTTATCAATCATGAAACGAAAAAAAGTAAATAATTTCCATTACTAATTCCGATTTTTATCATATGCTAACATCACAAAACCTATGATTGCATTATTATCGTAAACTGCCAATGGAGCTACAAAATCTCCATTTTTTTGTGTAGACATATGCTTCAGCTAAACTAATTACGTTAGTAGCAATAAATTGTTTTTGATATTCCTAACATCCAAATTTCAGAACATCAAAATAATTTTCCATTGTAACATCTCTTAGTTCAATTGTCATTAGTCTTGTTCCTTTTTAGGGTGTTATCAGTGGTGCAAAATAATGTTTACGGCAAACCGAGATATAGGTTTCATTGCCACCTATCTGGATCTGCTCACCATCATAAACTGGCAGACCATTCTGCGTACGCAAGACCATAGTCGCTTTTTCTTGCAATACTGGCAAATGGTCTTGATTTCGTCAATCTTATCTGCTAAGAGCAAAGGTGTTTTGAACCTTCGAAACAGCTCATTACGAAAGTCATTTTTAAACCAAATGCCATGACCGGTATATCTAACTCATCCACAACACGAGCTAGAGTCGTAAACATGGTGACGCTTTAAAAACTGGGCTTCATCGACAAGTACACAGTAAGGCTTTTTCAGGTAAATCTCGGATGAACCCAAAAGATATCCGTCGTTTCCTCAATAGCAACTGCTGGTCGTTTTCATCCCAATTCGACTTGAAACATAGCCAACACCGTCTCGCGTATCCAGAGCCGAAGTCATAATCACAACTCCCTTTCCTTGCTCCTCATAGTTATAGGCTACCTTGAGAATCTCAATCGTCTTGCCTGAGTTCATGGTCCCATAACGATAATACAACTGTAGCCATGCTTCTATTTCACGTCCATTTCTAAATTTTTTTGCTACATTCTAGTATACCATATTTTCTCAAAGCTTTAAACGGCAAATTGTGGTAAAATAAAAGAAATCAAATAACTAGTGGAGGACGCAATTATGCCATTTGTACGCATCGATTTATTTGAAGGACGCACGTTAGAGCAAAAAGAAAGCCCTAGCTAAGGAAGTAACGGAGGCTGTTGTTCGTAACACTGGAGCACCTCAGTCTGCTGTTCATGTCATTATCAACGATATGCCTGAAGGAACCTATTTCCCACAAGGTGAAATGCGCACTAAGTAAAGCTTAAGCAATCTGCTTAGGCTTTTTCTTTTTATAAGTGGCATTCGTTGAATAAAACAGCTAGATTTTTGTTACAATTTTGAAGTGATATTTGTATATAAATTGTAAAAAAGGAAATGAAATGATTACACGTGAATTTGATACCATCGCAGCAATCTCCACTCCACTAGGTGAAGGGGCTATTGGGATTGTTCGCTTTAAGCGGAACGGATAGTTTTGCCATTGCGCAGAAAAATCTTTAAAGGCAAGGACTTGAGCAAGGTTGCTAGCCACACTCTTAACTACGGTCACATTGTTGATCCTCAGTCAGGCAAGGTCATGGATGAGGTTATGGTTGGGAGCTATGAAATCTCCAAAGACTTTCACTCGTGAAGACATTATCGAGATTAACACCCATGGTGGAATCGCCGTGACCAATGAAATCCTACATTGGCTATCCGTGAAGGGGCTCGTATGGCAGAGCCTGGTGAATTTACTAAGCGTGCCTTTCTTAACGGTCAGTAGATTTGACGCAGGCTGAAGCTGTTGATGGATATCATCCGTGCCAAGACCGATACAGGCCATGAATATTGCAGTCAAGCAACTAGACGGTTCTCTATCAGACTTGATTAACAATACTCGTCAAGAAATCCTCAATACACTAGCACAAGTAGAGGTTAATATCGACTATCCTGAGTATGACGATGTGGAAGAAGCCACTACTGCCGTTGTCCGAGAGAAGACATTGGAATTTGAGCAATTACTTAACCAATCTCCTTAGAACAGCCGTCGTGGGTAAAATCCTCACGTGAAGGGATTTCAACGGCTATCATTGGTCGTCCCAACGTTGGGAAATCCAGTCTACTCAACAACCTCCTACGTGAAGACAAGGCTATTGTAACGGATATTGCAGGTACTACCCGAGATGTCATCGAAGAATACGTCAACATCAATGGTGTACCACTTAAGTTGATTGATACTGCGGGTATCCGTGAAACAGATGACATCGTCGAACAAATCGGTGTCGAGCGCTCCAAAAAAGCTCTCAAGGAAGCTGACTTGGTACTACTTGTCTTAAACGCCAGTGAACCTCTAACTACCCAAGACCGACAACTTCTTGAAATCAGTCAAGATACCAATCGAATCATTCTTCTCAACAAAACTGACCTGCCAGAGGCGATTGAAACTCTGAACTTCCAGATGATGTCATTCGTATTTCAGTCCTTAAAAATCAAAACATTGATAAGATTGAAGATAGAATCAACAACCTCTTTCTTTGAGAATGCTGGGTTGGTTGAGCAAGATGCTACCTACCTGTCCAACGCTCGTCATATTTCCTTGATTGAGAAGGCTGTCTGAAAGCCTACAAGCTGTTAACGAAGGTCTTGAGCTGGGCATGCCAGTTGATCTGCTTCAAGTTGATTTAACTCGAACCTGGGAAATCCTCGGAGAAATCACTGGTGATGCTGCACCAGATGAACTCATTACACAGTTGTTCAGCCAATTTTGTCTGGGTAAAATAAGAAAAAAACTAGGTCAAAATGCTAGTCACCTAAAAGAGGTTGGGACAAAAAGATCCCGACCTCACTTTTTATTATCAATCATAATTTGACGCGGTAGCTGATTGAACTTTTGTTCGTCTTTTAGACTCCAAAAAGCTCCTAATCATCCTCGCGGGGCTGGGACTACGAAAATCAAGACTTTGTCTATCGATTTCTGTCCCACCGCCTTTTTCTTTCACATTCTAAGTTATATCCTCACCTTAGCAGATATTGAAAACAAAAACTTACCAGTTCTTTTCTATTTTTCACTTAGTCTTTTAGGTAATTTGCCAGCTTTTTCAAGCATTTTTTTGATTAAATAAGGCATCTTGACATTTTCACGACCTTTTTCTCAATTAATTTTTTTAACAAATTCTGGCATTTTGTAAGTCTTGTGATTCATCTAAAAATATTCTTAGTGTCATCCGAAGGGACTAATTCATCAAAGGTTTCTTCTTCTGGGAGGAATTCTCTAAATTCTTTATGTTCGTTAGCTCGGATAATATTGACCAAGGCATCAATCAAACGAGAATCTGTATTTGGCATTGGTGGACGATGGTAGTTCACCTCAATTCCTGACACAAGTCATGACATTCCACATCGTTGTCAAACAAGACTTCAATATGCTCACTGATAAAACTAATAGGCACAAAAATATAATGCTCTGGATGTTCTTCCTGTTCTCTAAGATACTCCAATACATCTGGTTTAATCCAAGGAATACCAATATCACTTTCGCTCTGCCAAGTGTTGGTATATTGCTCTGGTTTCAAGCCTAATTTCTCAGCAATTAACTTGCTATTTTCGAAAATCTGGTCGATATAGGGATCACCAAAAATCCAAAGGCAAAAAAATGGGTACGCTGTGGGCAGAAAAAGATGACTTTAAAGCTATCCTGTTTTCACCTTTTCTTTTAAAATCTTAGCAATTTCAGCTGTCCAATAGTTTAATAGTGCTTCTTCTTGATACCAGTCCTTAATAACTAAAAACTGAATTTGTTTGCTTTCCAGAAACTTTTCGTACCCCATGACAGAGTAAAAGGAATAGTGTGGCTCCAAAATCAAGCAAATACACTTTTTCAATTCCATCTGCTTCCATTTGCCGAATTATATCTGGAAATAAAAGGTTTTGAAAATTTATTGGCAAAATAGACACTATATTCATTTCCCAATCTAGCTTCTACCAAGGCAACTTCTTCACGGGTAATTTTTTGAAGTGGAGTTCCTCCAATTCGAACATAATTATCATAAAGTGTTTGAATCTCGTGGTCTTGAGGTCGAACTCCTCGACGAATGTTGGTAAAAAGTCGGCTACTCCTTCAAAGGTAATCTCTTCTGGTGAACCAAATGTCATCATTAAAAATCGCTTTTTCATCTCTGCATCCTTGTGATATTTTTTTATCTTTTTTTATTGTATCACTAAAGAAGCTCATAAGTAAAACGATAACATAAGGATTTTATCTCCCTTCTGACTTTTGTTTTTCTCTTCTTTCTATGATACAATGGTTTTAAAAGAAGGAAAAAGGAGTTACGATGAAATATCCAACATTGTTGGAGCGTTTTTTGACTTATGTCAAAGTCAATACACGTTCTGACGAACATTCAACCACTACACCAAGTACCCAAAGTCAAGTAGACTTCGCAACCAATGTCCTCATCCCAGAGATGAAACGTGTTGGACTGCAAAACGTCTACTACCTTCCAAATGGTTTTTGCTATTGGTACCTTGCCAGCCAATGATCCATCTTTAACTCGTAAAATTGGCTTTATCTCCCATATGGATACTGCTGACTTTTAATGCCGAAGGAGTCAATCCACAGGTAATTGAAAAACTACGATGGTGGTGTGATTGAACTAGGTAATTCTGGTTTCAAACTCGATCCAGCGGATTTCAAGAGCCTAGAGAAATATCCTGGGCCAAACCTTAATTACTACAGATGGAACTACCCTTTCTCGGGGCTGATGATAAATCTGGTATCGCTGAAATCATGACAGCTATCGAATACTTGACTGCTCATCCTGAAATTAAACACTGTGAAATCCGTGTTGGCTTCGGACCAGATGAAGAAATCGGTGTCGGTGCCAATAAATTTGATGCAGAAGACTTTCGATGTCAACTTTGCTTATACAGTTGACGGTGGACCTCTTGGTGAACTGCAATACGAAACCTTCTCTGCTGCAGGTGCAGAACTTCACTTCCAAGGTCGTAATGTTCACCCAGGAACAGCTAAAGGGCAAATGGTTAATGCGCTCCAATTAGCCATTAACTTCCACAATCAACTTCCTGCAGACCGACCGTCCAGAGTTGACTGAGGGTTACCAAGGTTTCTACCACCTCATGGATGTAACAGGTACTGTTGAGGAAGCGCGTGCCAGTTATATCATCCGTGACTTTGAAAAAGAAAACTTTGAAGCGCGTAAAGCTGCTATGCAAGCTATCGCTGATAAGATGAACCAAGAACTTGGTAGTGATCGTGTTACTTTTGACTTTGACAGACCAGTACTACAACATGAAAGAAGTCATTGAAAAGGATATGACACCAGTAACCATTGCTAAAGCGGTAATGGAAGACCTTGTTATCACACCTATTATCGAACCTATCCGTGGTGGAACAGACGGATCTAAGATTTCCTTTGTAGAATTCCAACGCCAAATATCTTCGCTGGTGGCGAGAATATGCATGATCGTTTTGAATACGTTAGCCTTCAAACTATGGAGCGTGCTGTTGACACTATTATTGGAATTGTAGCTTATAAAGACTAAAGAGATCGGGAAAAAAATTCCCGACCTCTTTTTATCAACATCCCTACTTTTGACACGGTAGCTGTCTGAACTTTTTATTATTCTGCTACTTTTTCTCTTGTTTCTGGAGAGCTAGTTGCAGGAGTTAAGTTTGACTCAGCTTGTTTATCGTTTGTTTTCTGTATTGGCTGTTTCCGTGTTAGCTTCAGCTGGCTTTTACTTTGGATTGAAATTCTTGGTTTAACAAAACGATTTCTTGAGCAAGAGCCAAAGAGCTTGCTTGTCTTTGCTTACGGCACTAAGCTTATCAAATAAGGCATCCACTTTTTCAAAGTCAGCATCAGACCCATTATTCATTTCTAAATAAGTATGAAGGGCAATGACACCATTATAAAGTTTTTGGTAGAGAACTAAAACCTCTGGGTCTTGTTTTGACATTCTCACGTTCATTCTGAATGGTTAGTGAAATACGTTTTCAGAAGATCTTGGACCTGCGTATTTAATTCATCAAGGTCTGCGTCATCTTTTCATCTAGATGCAGCTTTCAGATTTTTAACTTCGTCAGCAAGTGAAGCTTTAACTCCTTCTTCTTTGACTTGAGCCACTAATTCTTCAGCTTTTGTTAAAAGTTCTTCTACTTGACCTTTTTCGAACATGATTGCTTTGTTCCTCAGGTTGAATATCATCAAACAAACCTTTCAAGAATTCATAGACTGCTGTCTTAGCACTATGACCATCCACTTTTTTCAGTGTCTAGGATCGTTTCAGAAGGTTTACTGAGCAACTGATTCATTCTCCCTGACTTCTTCTACCTCTAATTTTTGTTTGATAGATTTCAGGGAAGAGTTTGTTCAAGTCAGTTGCCTTAAGGAAAGAGTTGTGACTGATAAAGAGTCCAAGTTAAGTTAGCAACTTTATTTCTAAGAGTGTCATTTAAACGACCATCTGACAGATGTTGATAGAAATACTTAATGTATTCGACTGTCGTAACACCAGTACGATCATTAAAATCTTGCAGAGCTTGTGGTTTAGCTTCAACTGCATCTAAACCAGCCTCATCTTGAGCCAATTTATTTTTCTTGGAGTTGAGCCAATAGATCCTTTTAGGAAGTCCATAAGCATCCGTATCCAAGGTATTAATCTTATCTACTAAAAGCTTGATATTTCTTGTCTAAAGGACTGATTTCTGTTGGTTTTACACTAGAGTCAACGTGGATATACTGCTTGTCAAAGAGATCTAAAAGCAGCCAGATAACCAGCTGTTGAGTTGGTTGAGAGCTTCTTCATATTTTCAGAGAATTGTCCCAAAGCAAGCTCAATTTGTCTTTGTAAAATTGGTTTATCTTTATAGACTTCACGACTTTCTGCTAGAAGTTGATCAACCTTATTTTGAACAGTAGCTTTCATCAAAAGCACCAGGTTGGTAAGTTGACTGTAATGCAGGAATTTTTGTTTTTCAAAGCGACTTCATAACCTTTAGTTTGAACCTTGATGTAGTGATTATGGTCTCCATGAGGAATGACGAAGCTGCCATTTTCAACCTGCAAACTATAAGGAGAAACGCCATCACGTAAAGCAGTTGTGTAGAGTTCGTTTAGGAAATCAAGCTCTGCATCTCCTGTTTGAAGAGGAATACGAACAGTGTTCCTTTTCGAACTGCATAAGGGTGAATGTGAGTTGGGTCGTAAGCCTGGTCTGGATTTCCAAATACAAAGAATCCATTTGAGATTCGAATCGCTTCAAGCGGAACACCATATGTTGTAGAGATATAAGCTATCTTTTTCTTCATCGCTGGCATCTCGAGAAAAGTTTCTACATCTTTTGCAAGTGGTTTAACAGGTTCTACCTGATGATGTTCCGTCCAGTGCTCCTGAGCAGCCTTAATCTGCTCTGTTGATAAATCCTTTTTAAAGAAATAGTGATTGTGATCTCCATGTGAAACGACGAAAACCTTCCTCATCTTCACTTATCACTCGATCAGCATCAGAATCCGTGATCGTGGTCTTCACCATGGTCGTGATCATGCCCGTCTTCATCATGGTGCTCATCTGATGGATTAGGTTTAACTTCGGTTTTACCTTTCAAGTGTTCCTGAGCTTCTTTTAATCTGTTGAGCCGTCACATCTTTCTTGTAAAAAATAATGATCTGTGGTCCCCATGAGAAACGATAAAAACCTTGCTCATCTTCACTTATAACACGATTAGTATCGAATCCGTGATCGTGGGGATTGTCATGATTGTGGTCATGGTCATGGCCTTGTCCTTCTCCTTCCTGACCATGATGACCCGGCTCTTCTTGGTCGTGTCCATGGTGGTCATGATCATGATTCTCCCATCTTCATGGTCATGGTTGTGCTCATGATCTTCACTAGGTTTACTTGGAGTTTCTACAGGATTTGATGGTGTTACAAGACCTGAAAGTGGCATCAAACAGAGCAATCTTTTTGTTCCAAAGCAGACATACTACTATAGGGAATGAAATGGTAGTGATTACCGTGTGGAATGGCCACCCCTGATGGTGTACGACTGGTAATTTTTAGCTGGGTCAAATACCAAAACCATCAGATTCTCGATAGCGTTGACTAACTGGTAAAAGCATATAACTGAGCAAGAAGACTTTTGAAGGTCGTCCGCTTTGAGCTACTGGTTTTGTTTGTAGCTGAGTTATCTGCTTGAGGACTTGGTTCGACACTTGGATTCGGTTTTATAGTCCGTCACACTCGGTTGACTTCTCCTGCCAGCCAGATGAAAGCTTGTGCGGCAGCCAACTCGCTTGAGGAAAGTGCACTCTTTGGAACGTAGTGATAATGTCCACCGTGAGAACGATATAGGCATCACCTGTATCTTCAATGATATCTGCAGCATTAAAGACATAACCATCATCCGTTGTATATCGGCCTTGAGCTCGTGCAGCAAGGACTTCCTTAGTTTCATTTCCTCTGTCTGATGTGCCTTCCCGTTTCTGACGCTCAATTTGGTCTTTGGTACGAACATTATCTGCATGGCTAGCATCTTTTAGATAGACATAGTATTTTGCCATCAACTTTTGATGATATAGCCACCTTTTAATCTCATTGACAATATCTTCATCCTTCAGCTGATAGTTTGGATCTTTCATGACCAGTTCTTCACTAAAGATAGCATCATAGGCACCTTACCATTATAGTAATGGAAATGGTCGCCGTGTGAAGTCACATAACCTTGATCAGTGATTTTGGTAACAATCTGTTCAGCTTCTATGCCTTCCTTCTTGCTAACTTGGTCTGGTGTCAGAGTTTCATTCTTTTTAGCTTCAGACTCTTTACCATCAACAGTAGGGATACACGGTTGTCATCTTTTTCTCAGGTGCTTGATGTTGATTTAAAAGCATAGCACAAACACTTAAAACAAGGACCACTGCAGATCCCGCTAGATATTTTTATTAATCTTCATAATCTCCTCATTTCAATTCTTCAGCTAAGATAGCCATATTTTCTTCTAAATTTTTCCAAGTAGGACTTGTCATTTTGTGGGTCTGCTCTCTAAAGGTTGAGGGTTTTTAAGACCCACACCTGTTGATTTGACAAGAGTGTCCGCTACCTTAGATGATGCATTGCTCTCTGTAAAAGATGGTTTTTGACCTTATAAGTCTTTACAAATTCCTGTATTTCTGTTAGCTGTCTTGGGCTTGGTTCTTGGTCAGGAGAAATCCTGCAATCCCAAGCTGATTTAAGTCCAAATCGTTTTTGCCAAATATGAAAAGGCTGTGTGTTGGGTTACAAAAGTCTTTTGATTAGCTTTTTCAAAGATGGGATTGGTATTTCTTAGTTAATTCTTGAGCTTTTTGATAAAGGCTTGCGCATTTTTCTGGTAAGTTTCTTTATGCTCACTATCAACCTCTGAAAGTTTGTCACGATAATTTGCGCTTCTTCGCCAGCTTTTTCAGGATCTAACCAAGTATGAGGATCGTACAAGGTTTTCTCATCAATCCCATCTCAGCCTGCATATCTTCTAATCCAGGGCATGCGCTCAAGGTCATACCTTCTGATGCTTCTAAGACCTTTACCTTGGATTTTTGCAGGCTTGGATCCAAACTTCCCGCCCATGACTCTAGTGTATGAGAATGATAGACAAAAAACATCGGCATCATATATTGCTGCGATATCATTTTGCAGAAAGGTTCAAAGGAATGGATGCCAGAACTAGACTGAATCATTCGAACGTCATTCAAGTCACCAGATATTTCTTTGACCATGGCATAAACAGGATAAAAACTGGTCACAATCTTCATTCCCTCTTTAGTTTCATCACTCTTGTACTTGACTGGTCTTCTGTCCACATGCTCCTAAAACGTAGAGCAAGGAAGGCAAGCATGAGCCATAGGATACTTCTTTTTCATAACAACTCCTTAACTAGTATTTAACCATTTAATTAACTAGTAAACATGTTTATCTTTATTTAGAAAATATGTCAATATTTTTACACATTTTCATGAGAGAGAACAGAATTTCATATTCTGCTCACTAGTTATTTATCCTCTATTTTAATAGCTGTACTAGTTTTGACTTACTCTTTTTAACAAGAGCTATGAGATTTTCAGCTTCTGCCATAATACCATTGTTGTCCATGAGTACCCAAATGTCAGATTATTTCAAATCCCAACGAGGTTTCGTTAGCATTGGACTTTAAGGCTTGGATCCGTGACATCTTTTAAGTAGCTCCTCTGCCTCTCTTTAGCTTTTCTTCAACCTTTTTCAGTTTCAACCTGTGGTTCCTCTGCTCCGATGGAGATTCTTCTTCTGATTCATCTGGTTCTGTGGTTTAGATATCCTCTGGCTTTCTCATTTTGCGGTTTTCTCCTCAGAGTTTTTTCATCCTCAATTTTTCTGTCTGAGGTTTCTCCTCTGTTGGTTTCTCTGTTTGATTGTTAGCAGCTTGACTATTGTGGTTTCTGTGAACATGGTCGCTCGCATTGCCCCAACCACTATCTGAATGCGGACGTTCGTTTGGATGTTCGACATAATACTTCACAGTTTCAAATAGCTCTTCTAAAGTATACCCCTTAGGTGCCTCCTATAAAGTCCTTCGTCAAAACCACTCAAATTTGATGTTATGGTAATGGTCATAATGAGGTATAATCAAACTTCCATTTTTAACTCACAGTATGTTGTAGATTGTAAGGCATACGGTCAAGTGGTACCTTCTTAGCTGCTTTACTCGATTGTAAATCGCTTCTGCTCCCTTAGCCTCAGTATTTCCTGAACTTTGATGATTTTGTTGAAGGAGGCGTCAAACCTTTCTCTTTAGCATAAACTTGACCTGCTGCTCTTTCAGCTTCAGATAAACTTTCTTTCTTAATCCAATGACTGTGGCTCATATGCGGAGTTACATAGGCATCCCCCTCATCACTGGTGATATCACGGGGTCAAAGATATAGCCATCTTCTGTTGTATACTTGCCTGCCAACTTGGCTGCTGAATCTCATCATCTGTGTAAGCTATTTGTGCATTTGGTTTTCCTAAACGTTCTGGATGACGAATCGGCGCTAGAAAAGCAAGGATATCATCAACTAACTTGACCTTATCACTTGACTCATCGTTGAGACGTTCCAATAGTCTATCCAAAGCGTCAAAAATCAGCCTGGTGCCCTTTATTGGAAATCAAATCTTGATGAACTGTTGCTAGTAAATCATAAACTTTGTTGTAAAATTTTTGATCACCAGATACAAGATTGGTTTTCTTAGCTCCTAACTCATGAGACAAACTTTCTTGTTTGAGCAAGTTTATCATCAATGGCTGCAACAGTTTCTGCTGAAAGTTCCTTGGCAAAAATATAACGCGAAATTCCATTCTCTTCGAAGACATAACCATCAACCACCTTTCGAATCGCCTGTTTTACCAATTTTCCATCAATTGGATTGCTTGAAGCTGGTTGAGGATTTGGTACAGGTTGTGGACTTGGTATTGGGGTAGCTCTGGAGCATCGGGATCGAGTTTGGTTTAATTCTTTACCACCTGCAGTAGTATGATTTTCTTGATAATTTTCAGAAATCATTCTCGCAATCTTCTGCTCTAAATCAGACATTTGAGAATAAGGGATAAAGTGGTAATGATCTCCGTGTGGCACTGCAACACCATTCGCAGTTTTTCTTGTGATTTGCGCTGGATCAAAGACAAGCCCATCTGATTCCACATGTCGTTGGCTGAGTGGCAAGGCATAAAAGTTGTTTTCAAAAGACTAGAATACGTCTTCACTTGGACTTGCTTGATAACTATTATCCACTTGTGGAGCTAACACTTGGGGTCCATCTTCTAGTATTTGCCTCAACATTGCTTTGATTTGTTTTGTCCATATGAACTACTATTCGATGCTCTCTGATGAGCTGCTAGAAGAATTTGTTGACGGACGATAGCTAAGTGAACTTGTTTGACTACCTTTACCAGATAGGAAGGCATGGGCCGCAGCTAATTCACTGGCAGACAAGTCACTCTTAGGAATATAATGGAAGTGATTGCCATGTGGAACGATGTAAGCATCACCAGTATCCTCAATAATATCACTTGCATTAAAAACATAGCCGTCATCCGTTGTATAACGTCCCTGAGCCCTTGCTAGGGTAACTTCATTGCTAACTTTTGTTCCACTACCATGACCATGTTCTTGCTTTCGACGATTGATCTCATCCTTACTACGAATATTTTCTGTATGGGAAGCATCCTTGAGGTAAACATAATAGCGACCATCAACCTTAATGACATAACCACCCTTGATTTCGTTGATAATATCCTCATTTCGAAGTTGATAATTCGGATCCTTCATCAGGAGTTCCTCGCTAATAATAGCATCATAAGGAACCTTGCCATTAAAAGTAATGATAATGGTCTCCATGTGAAGTTACGTAGCCTTGATCGGTAATTTTAACAACAATTTGTTCAGCATTAATCCCTCTCGCTGACTAACCTCATCTGGTGTCAGATTTTTCAGTCTTAGCACTAGCCTGATTTCCTTCTATATAAGACACACGATTAGACTCTTTGCTAGTCTGTACTGCTTGGTAACGCCCCAATTCATAACTTGAAAGGCTTAAAGCCAAAAGAGCTACTGAACCAAGAACATATTTTTTTATTGATTTTCATCATAATACACTTTCTATTTCATTTATTCGTTAAAGAAAGTACTACACTTTTTCCTAACGAACTTCCTTAACCGGTTAAATATCGGTTTAGAAAAAAATAACTCACTTTTTAAAACTCCTCCTTCTATTTTTCTATTTATCAAACAAGATTTGAGCGAGTGAGTTACCTCTTTTATGTACTTAACCAGTTATTTAACTAGTTAATAGTTTACTCCTATAACATAAATCTGTCAAGAATTTTTATCTTTCAGGTAAAATCTAGATAAAAAGAGGAATATCCCCTAGTATGAGATGGATTCCTCTTTATAATATTTTAGTGTTGAAATGGCATAAAATCCGAAACAAAGGAAATGTTATCCTTATCTTCTGCATTGACAAAAATTTAAAAATAGCTTTTTGAAATTCATCAAATTCATAGTCTGAATGACAAATCCACTCCTTACCCGTCGAGACATACCATTTTTCCAAGACTTGCAAGTTGCTCCTTGGTCAAGGATGGTACATGAGAGCAATGTTCAAAGTTAATAATATAAACTTTTTCATAGATTGATTTGATAAAATCTTTGAGCATAAACTTTCCTCACTTAAATTCTATACCTAATAACTAGTTGATACTATTCAATCACTTGGGCTTTCAGCTACTTTCTTGTACCAATGAGCTGATTTCTTAGGATAGCGCTCTTGGGTTTCAAAGTCTACATAGAAGAGACCATAGCGTTTTTCATAACCATTAGACCATGAGAAGACATCCATGAGTGACCAAATGAAGTATCCTTTGACGTTTGCACCATCGGCAATCGCATCAGACAATACTCCCAAATGTTGTTTCACATAATCGATACGGCCATCATCGTAAACAGTGTTGTCCACAAATTCATCTTTGTATCCAAGTCCGTTTTCAGTGATGTAGATTTTCTTATAGTTTGGATAATCTGCTTTTACGCGCATAATTTGATCATACAATCCTTGAGGATAGATGATCCAGTCCCAATCCGTCCGAGGGACATAGTCAGGAGCTACACGACGTCCAACACCTTTGATTTGGTATTTAGAGCTTCCTTTTTCCCCTTTACCATTATGGATGATTTCAGTTTCGCCGTCAAAAGCTTCCATCCAGTCACTCATGTAGTAGTTAATTCCAAGGAAGTCGTTTAGATCTTTAGCTGCTTCAAGCGCTGCAAAGTCTTCCTCACGAAGATCCAAGCTACCACCATTGACGGATAAAATGTGGTTTACACCTTCCATGGTTGCATCTGAATAGTGTCCAAGATAGGTTGCATCTAGAATAAACTTGTTATGGATGATATCTTCCAACTCAGCAGCACGAACGTCTGCAGGATTTTTAGGATCCAATGGATACTTAGTTGGAAGGGCGTGAACAACCCCGATTTCACCTTCATACCCTTTGTCTTTGTACAATTTCACAGCACGTGCATGAGAAACCATCATATTGTGGTGAGATTGGAAGACTTTGGCAAGGTCATATTGAATACCTGGTGGGAATTTACCTACTAAGTATTGACCATCACCGATTGGTCCAATTTCATTAAAGGTTGTCCAATAGTTGACTTCTGGGAATTCTTCAAAACAGAAGGCCGCATAATCTACGAAGTGTTCGATATTTTCACGATTCAAGAAGTCTCCATTTGAGTGAAGAGCTTCAGGAGTATCAAAGTGATGAAGAGTTACGAATGGTTCTACATGACGTTTATGACATTCTGCAAATAACTTATGATAGAATTCTACCCCTTTTGGATTGACTTCACCATAACCAGTTGGGAAAATACGCGACCAGGCAATGGAAATCCGAATACCATTGACACCGTATTCTTCAGCTAATTGAAGGTCTACTGGATATTTGTGGTAGAAATCACTAGCAGGTTCTGCTGTATACCAATAGTTATCAGCTAAGTATTTGTCCCATGCAACAGGGCCTTTCCCATCTGTATGAGTAGCCCCTTCTGCTTGATAGGCGGCTGTAGCGCCACCAAAAATAAAATCTTTAGGAAGTGTTTTTGTCATTTTTTCACCTATTTCTTGATTGGATCAAATGAAAAGTGAGCGGAGAGGAGTTAGTGAGCCATCCATCTCCATCTCACTTCTTGTACCAAGCCACCGAATTGTGACATGAGGAGGTAAAAACGATATCTTTTTACCGACGAATTAACAAGTCGATTAGGAAAATCGCCATAGCGATTTCCGTTACGATAGGAGACTGTTTCACAGTCCCTATCGTTAATCGAATTGAGCTTGAACAAATGCAAGAGCACCTTGTCCATCGCGTGTCAATTTAATGTATTGAGCTCCTTCAGTCTTAGCCAATTTGATTCCAAGTTTATCTGTTTCAGCCTTCATATCTTCATAGTTTGAAGCTACTTGAGGAGCAAGAATAACAAGGTCAAATTCTGGCAACATTTCACGGTGAGCACCGTAACCACCAGCAGCAGCCTTCACAGGAACATTGTATTCTGCAGCAGCTTTATTCAAAGCATTGGCAAGAAGACCACTTGTTCCTCCACCCGCACAAAGAACGAGTACGTTTGTTTCTTCTGTAATTGTATTTTGTAGCTGATTCTACTCCAGCTTTTGCAAGAATAGCATCTGCTTTTGCAGTATTGAAAGTTTGCAGCTACTTTTTTTCTTTTAATTCATCGTTGGCTTTACCAGAACGTTCTTCTTCAAGAATTTGTTCATCATAAACTTTAAGGAATGGATAGTAGATTACAATATCCACTACAATTAAAGTAATGCTGCAAGAGCAAATGATAAGAACTGGAAGTTTGTACCAAGAACAATACCAAGAGGTCCTGGTGTAGTCCATGGAAGGTTGGCAGTAAATGAGTTCATGCCAAGTGTTTCGATAAAGAACTTAAAGATCCATACGTTTGCAATAGGTGCGAAGATAAATGGAATAAAGAAGATTGGGTTCAAAACAAGTGGTGCACCAAACAAGATTGGTTCGTTTACACCGAAGAATGTAGGAACTACTGAAGCACGTCCAATAGCACGATTTTCGTTTTGATTTACATAACCACATAAACATGAATGGAACAACAAGAGTTGCTCCAGTACCACCCATAGTGACGATAAACATTTGTGTACCAGATGTAAGGATCTTATCAGCGTGCATACCTTGTTGAAGAAGGTTCAAGTTGACTTCGGCATTTGCATAAGTAATCGCTGCAATGGCAGGTTCAACGATAGATGGGCCGTGAATACCGACAAACCAGAAGAAGGCAAAAGCACCAAAGATAATCGTAATACCAAGATAACCGTCTGCTGCTGAGAAATAGAGGTGCAAAGAACTTACCGATTGATTCTGCAACGCTTGCACCAACAAATTGACGAGCGAGCAAGTCAAGAGCATAAAGAGAAACAACTGAAAGCGTAAATGGAATAACGTCTTTAAAAGACTTGTGAGATATTTGGGTGGAACTTCGTCAGGCATGCGAATAGTAACATTGTTCTTCACACAAACCTTATAGATAGCTACAGTTACAAATGCTGCTAAGAAAGGCTGAAAAGCAACCTTTTGTTCCAAGAAACCTGTTGCAAATCCACCCTTCGATTGGGTCAGCTGCTAGATCAACAAACCAACAATAGCAGCTAATAGCGTTGACATATAGTTGATTTGGTTGGTTTTTCCATACTACGATTGACAGAGTCTGTTAAAGATTTAGCAGTGGTACCAGCTACCAAGACTGCTAGAATCCCCATAGAGTAGCTGTAAGGTTTCATCAAAAGTGCTACTACTTCATCAGACCATTTAAAGCCCCAAGAGTTTGGAACAAAAGCAATCAAGATAAAAATACTTGAGAAGAGAATGACTGGCATTCCTGCGATAAATCCATCACGAATAGCACGAAGATAGATATTTCGAGATAGTTTTTCAAAGAAAGGCTTCCCTTTCTCGATATATGCAATTAACTTATTCATTATTTAGCTCCTCTTTTATAAAGTTCAATTAAATGATGCATCAAATCTTTTAGCAAGATTGTTGTCATCAGGTGATCTTGACCATGCATCATGGTCACGCTATAGGCTAAATCTTCACCTGCAGCTTCCTTAGTCAATAGAGCTTGTTTGCGCGTGGTGAGCCTCTGCGATACAGCTACCAGCTTCCTCTACCAAGCTGTCCGCTTTTGCAAAATCACCAGCTTCAGCAGCCTTCAAAGGCTTCCAATAGTTTTGAACGAGCATCGCCAGCATAGGCAACAATCTCAAAACCTAACAATGTTACTTCTTCTCTATTCATGATAGACTTTCTCCTTATATTTGTTTTCAGTAAATCGTTATGACAATAAACGTTGGATGTGTAGAACAAGATAAACTCGTTCACTCTTGTAGAGGTCAAGACCAGTTTCCTGAGCAATGACCTCATAAATTTTGCTACCAATCTCGAATGCTTCTGGATAGGTATTCTTTATATGTTCTTCCATATCGAGCAAGGATTGATTATCATCGCGACTACGATCCAGATAATCCAAGAAATAATTTGAGATGAATCATAAAGCGGTCGTAGAAATTATTATTTATCTAGGTGTTCTCTGGATTTTCATAACTCTTCAGAAACGCTTTTCAACACTCTTTTAAAATTTCCTTTTCTCTTATCAATCGACTCAACAACTTCGACTTCATTTTCACCTTCTGCATTGATGAAGTGATAAGCGATACGAATGATCTCGTCTTCAGGAAAATTTTCTGTCAGTTTTTGACGATAAATTTCAAAAGCTTCTTGTGCAATTTGAAAAGCGATAGGATACTTGGCAGAAATATCAGGCAAGTTACTATCCTTATAGCGTCCTTGACTAATAGCCTGATAAGAACAATAGATATGGTCTGTCAGATGTGACGTAGAGATACTCTTGGACTGGATATTGATATTTTTCGAAAGATTATCAATAATCTCATAAGTAACCGTAATAAAAGTCAAGCGGTACATCCTGAGTAAGAGCTATAGAAAGTTTTCTCGAGACTCTTCTGTTTTTCATTCGAAAAGACTTTTCAACCTGATCCTCAGAAATCAAATCTCCCTTCTTCTTACCGAATGAAATACCCTTACCAATTACGATCAACTCCTCTCCCATTTGCTATTACGCACGAGTGAAACATTATTATTCATTGGATTTAATATCCGATACATGGCAACCTCCTTGCTCTATTTCATTTAAGATTTTGTGAGCATAAAAATGACCACAAAATGAACTCAGAAAAATATACATCTGAGTCATCTGTGATCATGCCTAATATTACTTAGTAACACTCACTTTTGTATTAACCTGTGACTTTAAGTATAGCACAAGATTTTTATTTT
>BNJV01000650.1_pt1 | contig 33431 bp, 49 predicted proteins | sample 8540591 | NCBI WGS metagenome assembly BNJV01 (sample SAMD00202457, study PRJDB9452) | human saliva metagenome | host: Homo sapiens | reverse complement strand
CTTGGACGCTGAGGGTACTGCCGCTCGCGTCAGGGAGTTTGTACTCTCGTAGACACGTGCGAGAGCTGTAACGGCAACGCCGCAGGTCAGCGGCGCGTGCGAGCGCGAGTGCGGCGCGGTTGCAGTGATTTCTACCCGGTATCCATTTCGTGTGGATGCCGGGTTTCTTGTGCGGATACGCTGCTGGTGGACGGGTTTCTCGCCAGACAGGCGGTGCGGTACGGCGCGAGCATCAGGTGTACGCTCGCTCGCGCCTGATTTTCTCGCCAAGTCTGAACGATTTGCCGGAAAAAGCACACCATGTCTGAGCTATTTGCCGGTTTTTCTCGCCATGTCTGAGTAAATTTACTCAGACATGATGCAGCTTTCAGGCTCGTAAAATTCTAGGCCACGCAGCCTATCTTCACGCGCCTGATTTTTGCAAAGAATCTGTAACTTTTGCCTAAAAGTGTAAAAGAATCTGTGATTTGCCTGATTTTGTCAAAGAATCGGTGCTGCAATTACAGATTCTTTGCACTTTTCAGGCGTGCGATGGCGAGAAGAGCGCTTGGCGAGAAACTCGAGCGCTCGGGTGTGGGCTGCGGAGTTTCTAGCCATGAAAAGACCTGGCACCATGAGGTACCAGGTCTTTTATGATTGCATGTAAGCTTGCTGTGTCAGCTGTAACTGAACTGCGAGCCAAAGCTACGCCAGGCGAAACCGGCGGACTAGCCAAGGTGCTTGGTGATGGAAGCAGCTGCTACCTTACCAGCGCCCATTGCAAGAATGACGGTTGCAGCACCGGTTACGATGTCGCCACCAGCCCAGATGCGAGGATCGGAAGTACGACCTCTTCGTCGGCCTCAATGTAGCTCCCACTTGTTGAGCTTGATGTCGCCGATCATCTTTGCGAATGGGTTAGCGTTAGTGCCGATTGCAGAAATTGCAACGTCGCAAGGAATGTCCTCGATAGCGCCCTCGATAGCAACTGGACGACGACGTCCGTCAGCGTCAGGCTCGCCGAGCTCCATCTTCTGGACGCGAACTGCGCAAACTGCGCCGTCCTCGCCAGCGACAAACTCGAGAGGGGAGACGAGAGGAGAACCTCAACGCCCTCAGCCTTTGCGTGGTGCAGCTCTGCACGACGAGCAGGCATCTCTTCCTCGGTACGACGGTAAGCAATGATTGCACGCTCAGCGCCAAGACGCTTAGCAGTACGGACAGCGTCCATAGCAACGTTGCCGCCACCAAAAGACAACGACGTTCTTGCCGTGCTTGGTTGGGGGTGTCGTACTCAGGGGAACTTGTTAGCCTTCATGAGGTTAACGCGGGTGAGGTACTCGTTTGCAAAAGAAGACGTTAGGCGGGTTCTCGCCAGGGATGTTGAGAGCTTTGGAAGGCCTGCGCCTGTTGCAATGTAGATTGCGTCAAAGCCCTGCTCAAAGAGCTCGTCTGCATCGGTGATACGACCGACAACAGAGTTGTACTCAAACTTAACGCCCAGCTCCTGGAGGCCGTCAATCTCACGCTTAACAACAGCTTTTGGAAGACGGAACTCAGGAATACCGTAGACCAGAACGCCGCCGCCGGTGAAGAATGCCTCAAAGACGGTAACGTCAAAAGCCGTTACGAGCAAGCTCGCCAGCGCAAGCAATTCCGGAAGGACCGGAGCCTACAACTGCAACCTTCTTGCCGTTCTTTGAGCGATTGCTGGCTTGGAAGAAGCTCAGGGCTGATCGCCAGGGAAAGCTGCTCGAGCGACCAATAGCAACTGGTTCGCTGCGCTTACCCATGATGCAGACGCCCTCGCACTGGTTCTCCTGTAGGGCAAACACGTCCACAAACTGCAGGAAGCATGGAGGACTCACGGATGATATCAAGACCGCGGCCAAACTCCTCTGCACGGATAGCCTCGATGAAGCGAGGAATGTTGATGTTTACAGGGCAGCCCTGAACGCACAGTGGATTCTCACAATCCAGGCAGCGGTTTGCCTCTGCAATTGCCATCTCTTTAGTGAAACCCTTGTCGACAGGGCGGAAGTCTTGTGCGCGCTCTGCAGCTGGCTCTTCGTTGTCAGCTGTACGAGGTGCCTTGACGTTTGGAATGTAGCGACCGTTTACTTGTGGCATGCGCACCTCGTCTCCTCGTAAGCCTTAATCGACTGGCCTTCCTCGGTGAGGTAGGGCTGCCTGACGTGCGCGAAGGTCGTTCCAGTCAACCTTGGTTGCGTCAAAGTCAGGACCGTCAACACAAGCAAACTTGGTCTCGCCGCCAACCTCAACACGGCAGCAACCGCATACCTGTGCCGTCAACCATGATTGGGTTCGAGGGAGCGATGATAGGTGTGTCGTACTCTCGGCGGTGAGGTGGAGAACTTCATCATAGGAACTGGGCCAACGCAGAATACGCGGTCGACCTGCTTTGTCCTGCAGAAGACGCTCGAGAGGTGCAGTTACAACGCCCTTCTCGCCAAGAGAACCGTCATCTGTGGTGATGTGGATGTGATCGTCGTCCAGAATGGAACGGAACTGATCCTCAAGCAGCAGCACTCTTTGGCACGAGCGCCCATGATTGCGTGGACCTCGCGGCCGGCTGCTACGAGCTGACGAGCAACAGGGAAGGCGATAGCCGAGGCCAACGCCGCCGCCGATAACTGCCCATTTGCCCTCGCCCATCTCGGTAGGCTCGCCCAGAGGACCAGTGACGTCCTGCAGGGAATCGCCAGCCTCATAGGTAGAAAGCATCTGGGTGGTCTTGCTGATTACCATGAAGATAAACTCGACCCAACCCTCCTCAGGATTCCAATCGCAAAGGTAAATGGAACGCGCTCGCCACACTCATTTGCGCGGACCATCAGGGAACTGACCAGCATGTGCATGCTTGGCCATCTGTGGTGCCTCGATGCGGAACTTGAAGACCTTCTCGGAGAACTGAGTCTTTTCGAGGATCTTATACATTCAGCGGTACTCCTCTCCTAACACACTACAAACTGCGAGTGAGATGCCGAGCCGCACTACAGCGTGCCTTCTGGTGAGAAGACAGTAGCAGGTGACGCATGCATCTCACGTATACGGGGTCTGGGTAGCCCGTATTCGCAAACAACATATCTATTGTACTATTTGCGCATGATTCAAGTCATGAGTAATTCATGAATGAGCATAAATATTTCGTAGAATGTTTTGCCTGCTAAAAGGCATAGGGCGAGAAACCCGGTGGGCTTGTGTCATGTCGGCTCGAGAGCAGGCTGCGAGGACCGCATCGACCGCTAGCTGCGGAGGAACTGTGATGCGCAAGGATGGCTAGCTGCGTAGAAATTGCTCCACTTGATCGGCAGCCGTCTGGGCGGTGATTAGGAAGTCTTCCAGGTTGTTTCCTTTGAGCCGCGCAGAACAAAGTCCGCTACCGGCATCTTTCCGGGAGGGCGGCCGATGCCAAATTGCAAGCGCATAAAGTCTTTGGTTTGAAGCTTATCGGCAATGGAGCGTAGACCATTGTGCGCGTTGAGTCCGCCTCCTTCTTTGAAGTTGAGCTGGCCTTCTGCAAGGTCAACTTCGTCGTAATAACGAGGATTTGGGCAGGTTGAAGGTGATGTGCGCGAGCAAGTTTGAGAGAGGACCGCCACTGGTGTTCATGAAGTCTTGAGGTTTAGCCAGAAGTACACGGCGTTTCTCAGCAGGTGTGCCGCCAGAAGCTGCTCCTTGAGCTGCGGGAATCGTGATTTCTGCGACTTGGCAGCCAGCCTCACTTTTTCCAGTACGAGACGCCGTGGTGCTCGGCAAGGGCATCGATGACGGCAAAGCCGGCGTTGTGTCTGGTATGCGCGTATTTTCGCCAGGATTTCCTAGACCTGCTACGAGCACAACTTTGTTACGTGCATTAAATGCTCCTTCAGATTGCATTGCGGACGATTATGATGGTAAAGGAAAACGACGAGTTCGACCATCTAGACTTGAAACGTGTGGCAGGTACACAGCGCGCAGCGCGCGGTGGGCGGCGTGCGGTGTGCGGTAACCGACGACAAGCAATAGCGATCAACCGCAACTGAGATGCGGAGGACAAGATGACAAAGATTCTGGTTACCGGATTTGAGCCTTTTGGTGGCGAGAAAATCAATCCAGCTTGGGGAGGCTGTGAAGGCATTGCCTGAGACTATCGGCGGCGCTCAGGTGATAAAACTGCACGTACCTGTTGAGTTTGGAGTCGGTGCGCAGAAAGTTATCAACGCGCTTGAAGCAGAACGCCCCGACATTGTGCTTTGCGTGGGTCAAGCAGGAGGTCGAAGTAAGATTACGCCCGAGTTCGTAGGCATCAACTGAACCACGCGCGCATCCCCGACAATGCGGGTAAGCAGCCGCCTCGCAGCGTATCATCGACGGCGCACCAGACGCGTATTTTGCAACGCTGCCGGTAAATGCCATGGTTGCCGCCATGAACCAGGCGGAGATTCCCGCGGCGGTTTCGTACACTGCGGGCACGTATGTCTGCAATGAAGTCATGTATCAGGTCCTTCACGCGTTGGCCACGAGGTTTCTGGAGACTCGCGGTACGTTTCTGCACGTACCATTTGCAACGGAGCAGGTCGCCGAGAAGAACCGTGCTGTTGGCGAGAAGAATCGCCAGGCACCAAGTATGTCGCTTGAAATGATGACTCGCGGTTTTGCAGGTTGCGCTGGAGGCGGCACTTGCAAACGACGTTGACTTTACGGACTCAGAAAGCGGAACGACCTGCTAGATTGCGCGCCGCTTACGGTGCGTCTGCAAGTGCACGGGTTTCTCGCCCCGCGCACGACCCGGGCTCGTACCGCCCACCTGGCGAGAAACTCGCATCACGAGCAGCGTTTACGTACAAAAAACCCGGCATCCACACAAAGTAGATACCGGGTTGAAATCACTCGCAACTTGTGGCCGTGCGTCTGTATATCTCTGACTTGCAATCTCACAGGTTGAAGTCACCGCCAAAAGATGTCGGAGACAGGACGGTCGGTGTAAACAGCATAAATTGCCTCGGCAAGCTCGTTTGCAATAGTGATCGTCTTGATCTTGGAGCCTTCCTGGTTTGCTGCTGGGCAAGGAATTGCGTCGGTGACCACGCACTCTCAATAGGAGAGTTGTTGAGACGCTCGATTGCAGGACCAGAGAAGATACCGTGGGTTGCGCAGACGTAGATATCACCTGCACCCATTTCCTTCAGCTTAACAACGGATGCGCAAAGCGTACCTGCGGTATCAATCATGTCGTCGTTAACAATGCAGGTCTTGCCCTGATGTCGCCAATGATGCCCATAACAGCACTTTCGTTATGGCGAGGGCGGCTCTTATGTGCACTAGCAAGGCCACAGTCAAGGTAATCAGAGAGCTTCTTAGCAGCCTTTGCGCGACCCATATCGGGGGAGACAACAACGGTATTCTCCCAGTCAAATGGCTTGCTCTTAAAGTAATCGCCCAGAAGGTAAAGAGCAGTCAGGTGAGAAACAGGAATGTCAAAGAAGCCCTGAATCTGGCCCTGGTGCAGGTCAAGTGTGATGACGCGGTCAACGCCAGCGTTCTCAAGCAGGTTTGCCATCAAACGAGCGGTAATAGGCTCGCGAGCAGCGGCTTTGCGGTCCTGGCGAGCATATGCGTAGTGAGGATAACTACGGTAAAGCTGTTAGCAGATGCGCGCTTTGCGGCGTCGGCAACAATCAGCGTTTCCATAACCAGGTCGTTGACGTTGACACCTGCCAAAGTCTGAATGAAGAAGACTTCGTCGCCACGAACAGACTCATCAAAACGGGCGTAAATTTCTCCGTTTGCAAACTTCTCGAGGAGAAGACCTTGCAGCTCTAGGTGAAGAATGTCAGCAACTTTATGAGCCAGCTCTGGGTTGCTGGTACCGGTGTAGAGCTTGATGTTTCTAGCAACTAATAGCGGATCACTCAGATTCTCGAACATCTAGTCCTCTTTCTCAAGCTTGTGACGCCTCTGGGCGGCGTATCCCTCAACAATTTTTCTGCTCAGAGCGCTCGAGTGCAAGCGCATCTGCTGGTACATCCTTTGTGATGCACGAACTTGCCCTCACAAGTGCGCCATCACCAATTGAGACAGGTGCCACCATCATGGTATCGGATCCAACAAAGACGTTGTTGCCAATGTGTGTCTTGAACTTGTGGTAACCGTCGTAATTGCATCGTACTGAACCCTGCGCCAATATTGACGCCGGGTCATGGTAGTGTCACCAATGTAGGGAGAGGTGAGGTACCTTAGAGCCTTCACCGATAGCTGAATTTTTGATTTCAACGTGGGTGCCTGCCTGGCGTGAGGCATGAGGTGTGTCCCTGGGCGCAGGTAAGCGCGAGGACCGCAGGTAGCAAAGTCATCTACCCTGTGCGTTGATAGCTACAGTCTCGTCAACAATAGCGTCGTTGCCAACAAGCGTATCGGTCAGAACGAGTGTTAGGGCCTACCACGCAATTCTCGCCAATTGAGGTCTTGCCGTAGAGCATAGTCTGTGGGAGAACCTCGGTGTCCATACCAAGCGTGACCTCGGACCAATCCAGACGGAAGTTGGGTCCAGCATGGTGACGCCCTGGCTCATCCAGTGCTCGTTAATGCGCTCCTGCATGATGCGGGTAGCAACGGCAAGCTCGGAGCGGGAATTGACGCCTAGCGCCTCTTTGTAGTCGTCAACGTGGACGGCAGCAACAGGCTCGCCCTGGCTGACGTAAAGGCCCACCATGTCAGTGAGGTAGTACTCGCCCTGAACGTTATCATTGCCGAGAAGATCGATGTTTGCGGTCAGTCTTCCGCCACAGAAGCAGTAGACGCCAACGTTGCATTCACGCTCTTGCTCGCGCTGCTCTGGCGTAGCGTCTTTGTGTTCAATAATGGCAGTTACCTGGCCGCTAGAAGAAATGACGCGACCATATCCGGTTGGATCTGGTGGCGTCATCGTAAGTACGGTGCATGCGTTGTGGTGAGCTTTGTTCTCTGCAACAAGGTCACAAATAGACTGTGCGCGTAAAAGTGCTGCGTCACCGTTGATAACAACAACGGGTCCCTTGAGCTCACCAAGAGCATCCTTTACAACCTTGACGGCATGGCCGGTGCCAAGACGCTCGGTCTGGGCAACATACTCAGGTTAGGAGCAAGAAAGTGCAGATTTAACCTCGTCAGCGTGGTTACCAACAACCACAATGACGCGCTCAGCGCCAGCAGTAATTGCGGCGTTAACGCTCCACCAAACAAGGGGTTTATCAAGTAATTTGTGCACAATCTTAGGGGTGGCGGGACTTCATGCGCGTTCCCTCACCTGCAGCGAGGGACAATCGCAGTAAGTGGCATACGTAAGCCTCCAAAGTACTTCGTATTACTCGATACGAGTGCGTCCCTCACAAAAGTTGCGTAAAAAATGGCTGGGGTAGTAGGATTCGAACCCACATTCCAGGCACCAAAAACCCGTGTCCCTAACCGTTGGACGATACCCCAATGTAATCACTACGTTGGTTTTGTCCGCAACTCTAATAAGTGTATCAGCTTAGCGAGGCAAATGCTCCACAAATTGCATCAAGAACAAGAACTGCCAAAGTCTGTGCGTCTGCGGTAGATAAATGAACCGTCAACGTTTGTTCCTTCTGGCAACACAATCTTGATAGGGGAACCCGTTGCATCAGCAGATTCAATAGCAGTGCGAAGTCTTGCTGGCAACGATTCATTTTCTTCCATAGAAACAGAGCCAATGCCTACCTGTCCGCGAGCGGGCATGCTTGGGGCATAAGCCGTAGTCAGAACTAAAACGGTAGCTGCATCAGTAGGAGTCAGCGCGATCAATCATGGTCGCCGCTTGCCTCGGTAGTTGCCTTAGAAAGGTTATAGACGCGAGCAGCCACGTTTCTAGAATGGGATCTTCTCCCGTAATAGCAATGCAGGTGGTCTCAAGAACGTTGGCTGCGCGAGCAAAGCCCATAGGACCCTGTGGATGGGGGCGCTTTTGCCTGCTTACCTGACCAAACGTGACGTAGACGCTCAATAGCGTCGAGGGTGTCCTGAACGCACTACCATCAGCAAGCTCGCCGACACTCTCCTGGAAAAAGCTAACGGCAGCCTCGAGTATGAACACCGTAATGGCCATCAACTTTTCCGCACGAGAAGCTCCAAGATGTTTGAGGCGCTCCTGCAGCTGACGCACGTCATTGCCGTGGAAGTTAGGGAAGACGCAGGTAGAGGGTTCTGTCTCCTGGCTCATAGCCCTCATCGACCATGATTGCCCAAGTAGAGAGCATCTACTTCTTCTCAAGAGAAAGGTCGTGGTCAAGCCTAAAGCGAGCAACCGCGCGAGCAGTTGACTTCGCCAAAGGTGTGACTCTGGCGCTCATCGTCTTCGATGGTATAGCCAAGCTTTACGAGGCGTTCCTGAATGTCTTCAACGGCAGCACCAGTGCTACCAGGAGTAATTGGATCCATAATTACCTTTCTCGGTTCACAAAAGAAGTCTGCCATAGACAAAAGTGTGTCGCGAGCGTCTTCAGTAAGTATCACGTTTTTCAAAAGCACGTGCTTTGCCTCATCGACTAAGGCAAGAGCGTGCGCGCGGACGATCTATCGCATTAGCGCTTTCCGCAAAGCTCCACAGCGCGCTGGAAGGCTTTCAAAGTATCGCTCGTATGCGCAGCAAAAGTATGGAGACAAGCTCTGTCTTTTCTGCTGGGCCAAGATGCTCAAGCGCGTAGACCACGGCGAGCGTGCGCTTGCCCTCAGTGATGTCCGACCCTAAAGTCTTTGCCTTTGCACCTGGCGTTTCCTACTAGGTTGAGAAGATCGTCTTGCAGCTGGAAGGCAAGGCCTACCTTGAGGCCAAAGTCTTTGAGTGCATCAAGCGTCTTCTGGTCGGCACCGCCAATGAGCGCGCCCAGTACCAGGATACGCTGCAGAGTAGTAGGCGGTTTTGGAGAGCGCCATAAAGAGGTACTGGTCAGAGGTAACATCCCAGCGCTCGTTTTGGTCAGCCAAGGTCAAGCGCCTGGCCCTCAAGAGTGTGCTCCTGCATGGCGAGAAAGAGCGTCGATAACGCGAACTTTAAGCTGGTCAGAGAGGTGGTCGGCTACGGTAACGCGTCTGACAACATTGACCAGGGCAGAATCACCAACGTTGATGGCAAGTCCGGTCCCGAGTGTCTTGTAGAGGGCACTTCTCGCCACGGCGCAACTCTGATTTGTCCGCGATGTCGTCGTGGATAAGGGCTGCCGACTGGAAGTCCTCGATGGCGCAGGCCACAGGCAGGGGCGGCTTCTGCTGAGCCGCCGACTCTGCCCGGCGCCCAGGCAGCAGAGGACCGGACGCACGCGTTGCCGCCGCCCGCGCTGAAGCGAGCGGTGGCTGGTAGAGGTGAGGCGTTCAGGTCCGCGCGGGTACGCTCCGAGGGCGCCGCTGCTGGCGCTGCTGGTGCTGCGGGTGCCGCGGGTGCCGCGAGCGCCGCGGGGGATCCGCGCATAATCTCTGCCTCGACGGCGGGAAGCTTTTTGTGTGAGGTAGTCGGTAAAGTTCACGGAAGTCCCTAGCCGCGATAACCGTCTGGATTCATCGACTGCCACTTCCAGGAATCGCGGCACATGTCGGCAAGGTTGTACTGAGCCTTCCAGCCAAACATGTCAGCAGCTTTCTGGCAGTCAGCGTAGTTGGTTTGCAACGTCACCTGCGCGACGAGGCTCAATAACGTAAGAATCTCTTTGCCACAAGCCTTTGAGAAAGCCTTGATAACGTCAAGTACCGAGCTACCGGTGCCAGTGCCCAGGTTGAAGATTTCAACGCCCGTGCGACCGGCCATCCATTTAAGTGCAGCTACGTGGCCGGAGCCAAGGTCGCAAACGTGGATGTGAGTCGCGAACACCGTGCCATCAGGGGTGTTGTAGTCGTCGCCAAAGACGTGAACGAGCTCGCGCTTACCCACAGCAACTGAGCCACATAAGGTACCAGGTTGTTTGGAATGCCTGCAGGATCTTCTCCGATGAGGCCGGATTGGTGAGCTCCAATAGGATTGAAGTATCTGAGCAGGACAACGTTCCATTCTGGATCTGCGGTGTGGACGTCGGTAAGAATCTGCTCGATCATCCACTTGGTCAACCGTAAGGGTTGGTCGCGTTCTTCTTAGGGGCTTTGCTCGGTCAGAGGAGGTTATCTGGGTCTCCGTAAACAGTGGCAGAGGCTCGAGAAAATAATTGACTTGCAGCCATGGTTTCTCATGACATCAAGAAGAGTGAGGGTATTGCCCAGGTTGTTTGTGTAGTACTCGATAGGCTGGTAACCGACTCGCCGACAGCCTTAGAAGCCTGCAAAGTGGATGACCAAAGTTAATGGCGTGCTCGTCAAAGATGCGGTTCAGCGCATCTTTGTCGTTAACGTCTGCCTCGTAGAACGAAAGGCGCTTGGCGTTTTCTTCTCCACAATGGTTTTTGATGCGGTCGACAACCTTTGCCGGAAAGCGTTGGAGGGTCGTCAACAATGACAGCCTCGTAGCCGGAATTGAGCAGCTCAACAACGGTATGGCTGCCAATAAAGCCCGCGCCGCCGGTAACAAGTACGCAGGAATTTTGTGGGATTAGAGCGTCAGACATATCAATCCTTTCGTGGACTTATATCGTCATAAGTATACGGCTTTTCCGCGAAACGTTGGGCGTTGCGAGCGCACGGGTTTCTCGCCAGGTGCGCGGTGCGCGCACGCAGCGCAGCTGCGGGTACGTCGCAAGTGCTCGCTGCTTACGAGCACGCTGGTTTCTCGGCTGGTGCGCCTAAATAGTGCAAAGAATCTGTATTTGAGGTACAGATTCTTTAACAAAATCAGGCAAATCCACAGATTCTTTTATGTATTTAGGCAGAAGTTACAGATTCTTTGAAGGAATCAGGCGCATTCTAACGGGGTAGCTGTCCCAATTTTTGCGAGCCTGAAAACTGCACCATGTCTGAGTAAAAACAGCTCCAGACATGGTAGAAAAACTCGGCACAAATTGTTCAGACATGGTGCGCTTTTTCAGGGCAAATCGTTCAGACTTGGCGAGAAAATCAGGCACACTCCAAGTTCGTTTCGAGAACAGTCCCAGTTCATCCCGGCTCGTACCGCCCGCCTGGCGAGAAACCCGTCCACTCCCAGCGTTTCCCAGCAAGAAACCCGGTATCCACACGAAATAGATACCGGGTGAAATTACTCGCAACCTGCGCTCGCACTTTACTTGAAGTACTCGACGCCGCCCTCGATGAGAGGCTGGAACTGGTCGCCGGCGGTGAGACTCGGGGATGTTCTTGTAGAGGCCTGCACCGGAGCGCTCCGTGTGACCCATCTTGCCCAGGACACGACCATCGGGGCTGGTAATGCCCTCGATAGCCAGGACGGAGCCGTTAGGGTTAACAGAGAAGTCCATGCTTGGAGTGCCTGTTGCGTCAACGTACTGCGTTGCAATCTGGCCGTTTGCCTTGAGCGTCTCAAGCAGCTCGTCGGAGGCAACAAAGCGGCCTTCTCCATGGCTGATGGCAATGGTGTGGATGTTGCTAAGCGCGCGCGGAGAGCCAAGGCGACATCGTGGAGGCAACGCTGGTGCGAACAAGCTGGCTCTGGTGGCGACCAATGGTGTTGAACGTCAGCGTTGGGCGGGTGTCGTCCATAGGGCGAATGTCGCCGTAAGGAACAAGGCCCAGCTTGATGAGTGCCTGGAAGCCGTTGCAGATGCCCAGCATAAGGCCATCGCGCTGCTGCAGAAGCTCACGAACAGCCTCGGTAACCTGAGGAGCGCGGAAGAGCGCGCAGATAAACTTAGCAGATCCGTCTGGCTCGTCTCCGCCGGAGAAGCCGCCTGGAATCATGACAATCTGACTCTTCTTGATGGACTCTGCCAGCGCATTTGCGGACTCAACAATGTCTTGAGGTGTCAGATTGTTAATAACCAGCGTGGTTGGGTCAGCGCCCGCACGCTCAAAGGCGCGCGCGACGTCGTATTCGCAGTTGTTACCAGGGAATACGGGGATGATGACGCGTGGACGAGCAGGTGCGATAAGGGCTGGACCAGCATAGGGAGTGTCGTGTGGATGCACCGTCAGAGCTGATTTTTCTCCACAGCCTCGTCGGAGCCTCCGCGGTGAGGGAAGACCTCCTCAAGTGGGCGCTCCCATGCTTCCTGGAGCTCCGGAGAGGTCGATCTTCTCGCCACACGCGCTAAAGGGTGTACTCGGACGTGGTGACGCCCAGAGGAGCCACGCACACGCCGTCGACGTCGTCAACGGAAAGCGCCATCTGCCAGCTCAACGATGAAGGCACCGTAAGTTGGCGAGAAGAGCGCGTCGGCAGAAATCTCTGGGACCAGCTCAACGCCCAGCTTGTTGCCCAGGCAGCTCTTGAAGAGAGCCTCGGCCACGCCGCCGTAACCTGGCGTAGTAATGGCAAGTGCGCTCTTGGACTGGACCAGGGTGCTGACTAGCTTGTATGCGGTGAGCAGGGACTCGTTATCGGGGAGAAGACCAGACTCGTCGTAGGATGGGACAATAGAGATAAGTCTGTGACCTGCACCCTTGAACTCGTTGGAGACAATCTTGTCCACCTTGGTAAGGCCGGTAGCAAACGAAACTAGCGTTGGTGGAACGTCCAGGTCCTCAAAAGTGCCGGACATGGAATCCTTGCCGCCGACAGCTGCAAGGCCAAGGTTGACCTGGGCCATCAGTGCGCCGAGAAGGGCCGCGGCTGGCTTGCCCCAACGGTTAGGATTCTGACCGAGCTTCTCAAAGTACTCCTGGAAGGTGAGGTAGAGGTCCTGGTACTTAAAGCCGGTAGCAACCAGCTTGGAAACGGACTCAACAACAGAAAGGTAGGCGCCACGGAACTGGTCAGCTTCCATGAGGTAGGGGTTAAAGCCCCAAGCCATGCCCGAGACTGTATTGGTCTGGCCCATAACAGGAAGCTTAGCCACCATAGAAAGGACAGGGGTCAGCTGGCGAGCGCCACCGAATGGCATGAGGACGGTACCTGCGCCAATGGTAGAGTCAAAGCGCTCCGAGAGACCCTTGTTAGATGCAACGTTTGAGATCGCGTACCAGCGAGTGGAGTTTCTCGCCAAGAGTTGTACCTGCCCAGGTGCGCTGGTAGGCAAGAGGCTTGGCCAGGCGCACGGTGATTGATTTAGGTGCACCGTTTGAGGCGAGAAATGCACGGCTAATGTTGACAATCTTTCTGACCGCGCCAGCGCGCTGACCAGGCGAGGGTCCTCGGTGACCGTTGCCACAATGGTTGCCTCGAGGTTTTTCTTCGCGGGCGTATGCGCAGAACTGATCGACGTCTTTTGCCTCAAGCGCAACGGCCATGCGCTCCTGAGACTCGGAGATTGCCAGCTCAGTGCCATCAAGGCCGTCATACTTCTTAGGAACGGCATCAGGTTGACGTCAAGGCCGTCGGCGAGGCTCGCCAATAGCAACAGAGACACCGCCTGCACCAAAGTCGTTGCAGCGCTTAATGAGCTTGCAAGCGTCTTCACGGCGGAAGAGGCGCTGAGCTTGCGCTCAACAGGGGCGTTGCCCTTCTGGACCTCGGCACCGTCGCGCTCAATGGAGCCAGCATCGTGTGCCTTTGAAGGCCGTTGCACCACCAATGCCATCACGTCCAGTGCGGCCGCCGAGAAGAACGATGATGTCGCCATCTTCTGGACGCTCGCGGCGGACGTGGCTTGAGGAGTTGCGCCTACAACAGCACCAATCTCCATGCGCTTTGCAACGTAGCCTGGATGATGAAACCAGAAACCTGGCCGGTAGCAAGGCCAATCTGATTACCGTAGCTGGAATAACCCTGCAGCTGCCGTGCGAACGATGGTGCGCTGGGGAAGCTTTCCAGGAAGTGTCTGAGAAACAGGAACGGTTGGGTCTGCGGCGCCGGTGACGCGCATTGCCTGGTAGACGTAGCTGCGGCCAGAAAGGGGATCGCGGATTGCGCCGCCGATACAGGTAGCTGCGCCACCAAAAGGCTCAATCTCGGTTGGATGGTTGTGAGTCTCGTTCTTGAAGAGGAAGAGCCAGTCTTCATCTTTACCGTCAACGTCCACCTTGACCTTTACGGTACAGGCGTTGATTTCTTCTGACTCATCAAGATTGGTGAGGACGCCCTTCTCGCGAAGGTATTTTGCACCAATGGTTGCCATATCCCAGAGAGAAACCGCACGATCTTCTCGCCCAAGCTCTTTGCGCATGAAGAGATACTTCTCAAACGCGGCCTTTACCAGGTCATCATCAATCTGAACACCGGTAATTCCGGTGTTAAAGGTGGTGTGGCGGCAGTGGTCAGACCAGTAGGTGTCAATGACGCGAATCTCAGTGATGGTAGGATAGCGCTGCTCTTTGGTGAAGTACTGCTGGCAGAAGGTGAGGTCAGCTAGGTCCATTGCAAGACCGTGAGAAGCAATAAACTCCTTGAGGCCATCCTGGTCAAGAGCGTTAAAGCCCTCAAGAACCTCTACGTCTGCAGGCTCTGGAATGGAAATCTTGAGAGTCTCGGGCAGCTCAAGGGAAGCCTCGCGAGCCTCAACGGGGTTGATGAGGTAGTTCTTGATGGCGGCAACGTCTGCCTCTGTGAGGTTTCCGGTTAGCACGTAAAGGCGAGCAGAGCGCACAAGTGGACGCTCTCCCTGGCTGATGAGCTGCACACTCAGCTGCAGAGTCTGCGCGCTGGTCAAACTGGCCAGGCAAAAACTCAACAGCAAACGTATGAACAGCCGCACCTTCAGAAGAAAACTCTGGCATGGTACGGCTGGCAAGATCGGACTGTGGCTCTGAAAAACGGTGGGGATACAGGACTCAAAAGAGTTCCTCTGAAATTCCCTCAACATCATAGCGATTAAGCAGGTCAATGCGTTGTAATTCGAGTAATACCAAGAAGGTCTTTCACTTCTTTGAGCAGGGCTTTTGCCTCGCCCTCGAAACCAGATTTTCTTTGGACGTAGACGCGCAGGACCATGGGGGCCACCTTTCAATGCAAGCCTTTTTACGCTTTTACTGGCTTTATTGTACGTTACTTAGGTGACCAAATTGGCGGTTGTCGAGAAAAAGAAAAATGGGTTGTAACAGAGCGTTAAAAAATACAGATTATTTAGTTAAAAGTTTTTACGCCAGCACAAAGATAAGGGCGATAAAACAAACGGTTGCGCCCAGGGCAGTGCCTCGTGAGCGCCAAAGGTTGGTTGATGCCAACGTGTGCGAGAGCCCCTGCTACATAGTGGCGAGCATCAAGTGCCTTAGATAGGTTGTTGGCATGCCTGAGCGAGCTGGCCAGAGCGCCACCACAATGGAGAAGGTCGCACGGAGTCTTTTTGGGCAGCGAACCTGGAAGCAACGTCTCCTGCGCGAGCAGTTTGAGCCTCGGAAATGGATGCAGCATCGTCCGCAAGTGTTGGAATAAAGCGCAGCATAAGCGAGAAAATCATGGCAATTTCTTTGCCGGGAAGACCAATCTTAGAAAGTGGCGAGCATGCTGCTTCAAAGGCATTGCCTGAGATCCGTTTGAGTTGTGGTAAGCAGGAGTAGTGCACCCATTAAAAATTGCAGCTAAAATGCGTACGGGGTGAGAAAAGCGCTCCATGCTCCCACATCGGTGATGGTAAAGATTGACCAAGAGACAAGCACAGATCCTTCTCGCGTGAGCAACAGTTGAAGAGCGAGAGGAAGATGAGCAGCCAGGCAAGTGGGATGATTGACACAAGTACTTGTTTGACAGGGATTTTTGCCAGAGCCAGCAGGCAAAGCGTGCCTAGTACCAGCAGTGCAAGCTGTGGCGCGTTGCGGATAAAAATGTTGCAAGCATCAGAAGGAGTGCGGCCAGGCATTTAACGTTGGGATTAAGCCTATGGATGAGCGAGTTCCGTGATAGTACTGGCCCACAGAAATCTTAAGCGCCATAGTAACCTCCTTGCGAGAGGTCGTCGGTCTTTGTGGCGCTGGCTCGCGCACCGCCAGAGTTGGTAGGCAGCGCAGCAGCAGTGTGTCTACCAGCTCAGACAGAGTCAAGGTTCTCCCAGGTTGATTCCCGTAGTGTGGAACAGACGTTGCGCCCAAGCAAGCGCATGAGGAATGCCCAGACCAAGTTCCTGGAATTCTGCCTCTGAGAAATGAGTAAATGTTTGTTGCGGCGAGCCTGAGAAAACCAGGTTACCCTCATGAAGCACGATAATCTGGTCAGCTTCCGCCGCATCCTCCATCGAGTGTGTGAGCTCAATGACGGTACAACCATCTTCAAGAACAGCGTTGATAATTTTTCTGAGAACTCAGAGCAATAGTAGGGATCAAGTCCGCTGGTAGGCTCATCGAGTACTAGCACCTTTGGATGCATCGCAATAACGCCTGCAAGTGCGCAAAGTCTCTGCTGGCCACCAGAAAGCTCAAAGGGGATGCATCTGCCTTGTGAGAAAGGCCCACAAGTTCCAGAGCAGCATTCACGGCGCTTGCGACATCGCAGGTAGAAAAGACCTAGGTTAGTAGGGCCAAACGCCACATCTTCTACAACCGTTTGTGCAAAAAGCTGGCGCTCTGGCCGCTGCATGACGTAACCCACAATGCCGTGAAGTTTTCTGCGATTTTGCTTCTCTCAGTATCCAAACCAGTTACACAGAGGCTACCGGCGTCAGGCGTATCAAGTGCGCAAATCAAGCGCGCCAGGGTTGACTGCCGGAACCAGTTGAGCCAATCACGGCAACATGCGAGCCTTTTTGCACGTCAACCGAGATGTTTTTGAGCACGGGTTTCTGGTACGAGAACGTCACGTCGCGCACAGAAACCGCTGCTGGCTCGGACACGCTGTCGGCTGTGGCCACGCCGTCACAACCCGCGGCCATCGCTCCGCAGCTTTCAGCCACGCCGCCCTTCTCGCCTCGCGACCCCGTGGCGAGAAGCCTCGTCAGCTCGTCAAGCACGCGCTGAGCCGAAGGGGATTTGCACACGACAACTCCACGGTTGTTGAGCGCATGCGCTACCTGATAGGCAAACGGCTCTTCAAGATGCAGGCATTCAACTAGCTCGTGCTGCTCAAAGAGGGCTTCAGGTGTTCCCTCAAACGCAACGCGACCGTCGTCTAAGGCAATAACGTGGTCAGCAGAAACCACTTCGTCCATGAAATGTGTCACATGAACGATAGTTTTTCCAGTTGCACGGAGTTTCTCGACAAAGCCCCATAACGTTATTTCTATGAACAACGTCAAAGAGCTGCGGAAGGTTCGTCAAGAATGAGAATCTGGGGCTTCATGACCAGAGCGCCCTGAGATGGCCACGCGCTGCTGCTGGCCGCCCGAGAGCATCTGCGGATTTTTCGGAAGCAAACTCGGTGAGAGTTCCAAGGGTAATCTGCTGTTCTACCAGCGGAGTTATCTGATCGCTGGGCATCTGAAGGTTCTCTAGACCAAAGGCAATATCGTCTGCAACTACGCTGCAAATAATTTGATCCTCAGGATTCTGGAAGACCAGGCCAAGCTGCGGGCGAATGGCCTGGTACGCCCTCAAAGTCAACCTGGCCGTCATTGACAACGGTGGTTCCCAAAAAGATAACAGTTCCCTCGTCGGGGCGGAAAGGCCAGAGAGATTGAGGCAACGGTAGACTTGCCCGAACCGTTTGCGCCAACAATACAGGTACGTTTACCCTGCAGGAATAGAGAATGAGACGTGATCTAAGGCAACCACGCCTTTTGCGTGCACAAAAGTCACGTCCAAAAAGCGTCGCAGCTACAGGCGGGTCCTGAGTTTGTGCGGTGCTTTCAGACGATGCATAAATCAGGGGAATTGTTACCCAGGTTACTCACCGTTTTTGATGCTCTCAAAGAGTGAGGTAGCTGAGCGCATGATAACAACAAAGATGATGCTGTTAATAGCAACCTTCACCACGTTAAAGGGAGAAGTGCTGGGACGATCAGTCCGCTTACTGCTTCTACGCTCATGCCGGTGTAGATTGGAGTGACTACAAGGTTGCCAAGAATGCGAGGCAACAACACTGACAACGCTACCCACAATGAGGGCAAGTACCAGCTGCTTGGTCTTCTCAGAACGGTTATACACAATCAGCGAGACAGGCAAAACGTAGGTAAGCGTTGCCAGGATTGCCATGATAGTGCCGTAAATTCCGGACTCCGTGGTGAGGTGCAGAAGGTAGGGAAGCACCGAAACAATCGCTCCTGCGGCAGGGGCCGAAAAGCTACGCCTGCAAGCAGGGCAAAGACGCCCGATGGATCGTACTTCAAAAAACGTCACGCCTGGGATGAGCGGGGAACTGAAGCACCATGGTGCTTATTGCAGCAACTGCACAAAAGCATGGCGAGAATAGCAATTCTCTTGGTGGACCAGCCGTTAGAAGATGCGGTTGTTGCGTGGGTTGAGTGGGATGAGCCATAAACCTCTCCGTTTCTGACATCCGGACTGTACCGTTGGTCCTGGACTTTAACCAGGTTAACCGCCTTTGCGGGTCGCGGACTTGATGGCTCTTTGAGCTGGGTTGTTACAGACCCTAAAGCTCGGCCACCTTACCACCAGTAGGTAATTGCAACCATTCTTGAAACATATCGATATTCACTATAGCAGAGTTAACAGCTCATAACACGTAAAAACAGGATGAACATTTGTGTTAAAGAAATGCAATTTCGCAGTTTTTGAAGTGGTTTTCTTTTCCAGTATTTGCTGTTTTACCTTTACATAACACTATGTTTTTCTTGCTCCAGAGCCACGTTTTTTTCTCGCTTGCGATAAACTATAAAAAGTAACTTACTAAGGAGCGTGTTACATGTCTGAAAGTGGCTATGACTTACAAAAGCCTGGCCGGAAAGCTTTGCTCGATTGTTGGAGAAAGAGAACGTCCTGGTAGATGAGCCAATGAGCGAGCACACCACCTTTAAAGTGGGTGGACCTGCAGATCTCTATGTCATCCCTGATGACCCCGATGAGGTTAAAGAGATTCTCCTTGCGGTCAAAGCCGCAGAAGCTCCTTATTTTATTCTTGGCTACGGCTCTGACCTGCTTGTTTCTGACGCGGGATATCGTGGCGTGATCATTGCTGTTGCCGATGGACTCACTGGCGTAAGCATCGACGATACCGAGATGATTTGCCAGGCAGGCGTCGGTCTCAAAGAGGCGTCCGAGATGGCCTGTGAGCTGGACTTTTCTGGACTCGAGTTTGCGTGCGGTATCCCAGGTTCTGTGGGTGGCGCATGCTTTATGAACGCAGGTGCTTACGACGGCTGCATTGCTGACGTGCTCAAATCTGTCCGCGTTCTTCTCGCTGATGGCACTTTTGCTACGCTGGACGCATCCGAGCTTGACCTAGGGTATCGCCACAGTAGAATCGCTGATGAGGGCATGATTGTGCTTTCCGCCACGTTTAATCTTCATCGTGCAGATGGCGAGAAGATCCGTGAAAAGATGGAAGAGTTCACGCGCGCTCGCGAGGAAAAAGCAGCCTCTTGAGCTGCCTTCCGCTGGTTCAACTTTTAAGCGCCCCGAGGGTCACTTTGTAGGCAAGCTTGTTACCGACGCTGGTCTTAAAGGCTATCGCTTTGGCGGTGCCGGTGTTTCTGATAAGCATGCTGGTTTTGTGGTCAACTACGACAACGCTACCGCTGCTGAGGGTTCATGCGGTTATCGAGCATGTCCAGGCTGAGGTCAAGCGTCAGTTTGATGTTGAACTTCACCCAGAGGTGCGCTTCCTCGGAGAGTAGTGAGCCGCGCGACTCGCACCCATCCGCAACGGATTGCACGCGTCCGCACGGCGCTGTCGCGTCCGTACACAAATCGCAACGTAAACCACCTGTCTCGCAATTTGAGGCAGGCGGTTTTGATGTACGATTTGAGACGCGTCGCGTAGTTCTGTTATCCCAACTTTGGGATAAATGGTGGCGAGTCCGTTGTCGTCGGCCGAGATGTTGCTGCTGACAAACCTCCTGGTATCTGCAGCGAAAGTCAGTTCCTCGTTTGAAACAAGAGGACGCAGATATGCAAGGGTCTTCTCGGTAACCCAAAGACCATCGTCAGAGATCATTTCCGCAGGTACAGACTTCACTCGGTTAGCAATCTCTGAGATGGGGATGCAACGAATTTCCGCTTGATATGGCACGTCGCTGAGTCTCTGCAAGCCAATCATACAGCCAGTTTTGTGGGCAAGAAGTGCGTCCACTCCAGCTTTTCCCAGCTCAAATGCCTCAGTCAGATCAGTTTTGCTGGACGAGTGCATGGCGCAGCGCTGCAGTGAGTTGAGGTTGATGCCTCTAATCTTAGCGTCGAAGTGTTTTTGGAAAAGTTCAGCTAGATAGAGGGCGTTGCCGGACTGATCTGCCAGGTGTCCAAAGGCATCCATCTTCATATAGCTCTTGTCCAGAAGTGTTGAACCATCAGTCCTTCTAACACCCTCGCTGATGACAATCACCACACTGTTCTTGCGCTCAAACAGCTCCGCTGTCTTGCGAAGAAGCCTTTCTTCATCGTAAGCAACCTCGGGGAGCAGGATAAAGTCTGGAGCTTCCTCGTTCTTCTCGCGAGCAAGCGCTGAAGCTGCACCGAGCCAACCCGCATCGCGGCCCATGGTCTCGACGATAGTGATGTTTGGCTTGCCGTAAACCTCGGGTCGCGTGCCAGCTCTCCGGACAATGGTAGCGATGTACCGCGCTGAACTGCCAAAACCTGGCGCATGATCAGTGCCCTCAAGGTCGTTGTCGATGGTTTTGGGGATGCCGATGACGGAAATATCATTGTTATGCTGGGCAAAGTAAGTCGAAAGCTTATTGACGGTATCCATGGAATCGTTGCCGCCAATGTAGAGAATGCCGTCGATACCAAGAGAGATCAGGCGGCATTCAATGTCCTAGTAGAAGGGCGTTTCTTCGGAGACTTCGGAAGTTTATAGCGACAGCTTCCTAGAAAGCTCGAAGGTGTTTTAGCGAGAAGGTCCACGGTGTGTTGATGCTGTTCGGCAATGCACTGCCGGTCCGTGTCACATTCTTGCTGTTCAGCGACGTGTTGCTGGTTTTCCTGCGGAAAGAACAGCTTGGTCAGGTTGGTGTAGCGACCATTAAGAAAACCTTCGATGCCGTTTTGCATACCGTAAAATTTCAATGCCTTCTTCGTGCGTGCGCGAGATAATTCCCGCCAGAGAAGAGTTGATTGCAACCGTCGGACCGCCAGATTGGCCGATGAGTATTTTTCTAATCTTACGCATGTAACTCCCTGTGTTTCAATCGATGGACAAAACAGAGAACGTTGACGCGTTTGTATGTCGTTTACCTGGGTGAATCTGATGCAGAGTCAGCTGAACACTGAGTATCCAGGGGCCTTCAATTACCGCTAAAAATTGTCGTTGCAACCGTCCCCTAAGATTGCAAAAGACACAAAAAGACATACGTTAGAAAACTATACAAAGTAACAATTCAGTACGTTTTAACTGCACTTTTATGAGTACGTAGCCATACCGTTCACAAAAAATATTGATAGGTGAACGGTGAAAATTGCTATTTTTGCAGCGAATTATTGCATTTTTTGATGCGCATTACGCATGGTTCGCATGCGTTAAGCGATTTTAGCGTGGAACTGGACGGGTTTCTCGCGATTGCCGTAGCAGCATTACAGAGCACTACGACAGGGGCCACATCAACGGTACAAGCACCACAGCAACGCTGCGCCAGCGCTAAGACAGCTCAGCGAGAAAACGGGGAAGCTCGTCGGCGGAAATCGGTTCCTCGGCACCTGCAACAAGAGGGCGTAGGTAAGTTAGGGCAACGTCGGTGACATTGAAGCCATCCTCGGAGATCATTTCTCGAGTACAAGCTTTACCTTGTTGGCAACATCAGCAACGGGGGTAGTTCGAATCTCCGTGGCATAAGGTGCATCCGAGATTCTATGAACACCAACCATAACACCTGTTTTACCTTGGAGAACTGCTTCAACTCCCGCAGTGCCTAGCGCCTCGGCTTCGTCTAAGTCAACCTTACTAGCAGCATGCGAAGCACAGCGCTGCAGTGTATTGAGCTCAATGCCGCGAGACTTTACGCCTAGCTGATCCTTGACTAGCTGCGACAGATACTGTGCTGTTCCGGACTGCGCTGCAAGGTGGCCAAACGTGTCAATCGCAACAGATTTTGCATCAAAAAGGAAACTACCATCTGCGTGATGGACGCCCTCGCTGACAACAACAATCACGTTGTTCTTCTCGCGAAGTCGCTGTTCAATGACAGAAAGTAGCACGTATTCATCAAGCGGAACCTCGGGGAGAAGTACAAAATCTGGCGCAACTCCGCAAATATCTTGCGCCAGTGCTCCGGCTGCCGTGAGCCAGCCAGCGTCACGACCCATGGCCTCGATAAACGTGACATTTTTTGCTGTTGTAGACGACACCGTCGCGGGTGAGCTCGGCGGTTACCGTTGCGACGAATCGTGCCGCACTACCAAAAGCCGGGGGTGTGATCGGTTCCCTCGAGATCGTTGTCTATGGTCTTTGGCACACCGACGACACGAATAGCACTTCCTACCTGAGAAAAGTAGCGAGACAGCTTGTCCGTGGTATCCATGGAATCGTTGCCACCGATGTAGAGTACAGCGTCTACCTGGTAATTCTTAAGCTGCGTGTCAATCTGCTGGTAAAATAGGGGGACGCCCGCTGGTTCAGAGCTTGAGCAAGTGGCAGGATTAGGCTCAAGCTCCGGCAGCTAAAAGCGACAGCTGCCCAGCCAGCTTGAAGGAGTTTTTCTTAGGAGCTGAAGGTTTTTCTCGCCAGGATTTACTTCGTTTTGATTGAACATCTCGAGTTCAAGTGCTTAGTCAGGTCAACGACGTTACCCTCAAGAAACCCCTGGATTCCGTTACGCATTCCAAGCACGCGAAGACCCTGGGTATGAGCTGTGCGAACAACGCCTGCGAGCGACGCATTAATAGCTGCGGTTGGTCCACCCGACTGTCCGACCAGGATTGTGCGGATTGCGTGCTGGGATGTTGTATGCATGAGCGCCTCGGATTCTTGAGTGTTGACGTATCAAGTATAACCGTGACAGGAGGCTACGGCGTTAGTGAGACGCCGTGAGAATAATGTGATTTCATGCAATAAATCGCAAGAGCTGCGGTGTTGTTATATCGGTGATTGGGGAATTGGCAAGAATCTGCAGATAAAGTGAAGCTTGATGGCTTGGATGCATTGTGAAATAGACTCAGCAATGTGATTCGAACTCATCTGAGTTTGCTCAATTCATAGTTATGCATAAGCCCTATCTTATATACATAATTATGAATGAAGATATATCAAAGATTTAATTACCCTAAATTTCGAGGGTTAAGCAAACACACCTAAGTCAGATAATCTGCAAAAATCAAAGGTGAAAAACACATCTAATGAAGATATTCTGCACAGAGATGAGCATTTTTAGGCGGAATGTATAGGCATTTTTCAGCAGATTATCTGACATAGGTGTGTTCGAGCGTTTCGAAAGCTCGATGCGGATGCACCTGCGGAACCCGTATGCCCGTCAAAAATATCGCAGGTGGCGAGAAACCCGCAGGTATCGCTGCCAGTCCTGGTCCCGTGTCGCTCTGCACCCGACGTTCGCCATTCGACCTCTCGCCGTCCTGCATCCGACGCCCGCACCCACACCGCTTGCAGCCACAAAAAGCCGCACCTCAAATGAGATGCGGGCTTCAGTAGTCTTTAGCGTACAACCTGCGAGTTTAGCGAAGGTTGTAGAAAGCGTCCATGCCCAGGTACTCAGCACCCTCAGCGAGGTCGTCCTCGATGCGGAGAAGCTGGTTGTGCTAGCAACACGCTCGGTACGAGCAGGTGCACCAGTCTTGATCTGACCAGCGTTAGTTGCAACAACAAGGTCAGCAATGGTGGTGTCCTCGGTCTCGCCGGAACGGTGGGAGACAACTGCGGTGTAACCTGCGCGCTTAGCCATCTCGATAGCCTCGAGGGACTCGGTCAGGGTACCAATCTGGTTGACCTTGATGAGGATGGAGTTACCAGCGTGAACCTCAATGCCCTTCTTCAGACGCTGAGTGTTGGTAACAAAGAGGTCGTCGCCGACGAGCTGGATCTTCTTGCCCAGACGCTGGGTGAGGATCTTCCAACCGTCCCAGTCCTCCTCTGCAAGACCGTCCTCGATGGAGACGATTGGGAACTTCTCGACCATTTCCTCGTAGTAAGCAACCATTTCCTCGGAGGTAAGGGGAGCGACCCTCGCCCTTGAGGTCATACTTACTGGTCTCCTTGTTGTAGAACTCAGAGAGCTGGGTCCATAGCAAAGCGGAAGTCCTTGCCAAGCTCAAAGCCAGCAGCCTTAACAGCCTCGGAAAAGAGCTCAAGTGGCTCCTCGTTGGACTTAAGGTCTGGAGCAAAGCCGCCCTCGTCACCAACACCGGTGTTGAGGCCCTGGGACTTCAGAGTGTCCTTGAGGGGTGTGGTAAAACCTGTGCGCACCAGCGAAGAGCGGTGGTGAAGTCAGGAGCACCAACAGGGCATAATCATGAACTCCTGGAAGTCAACGTTGTTGTCAGCGTGGACGCCACCGTTGAGGACGTTCATCATAGGAACAGGAAGAGTGTGAGCGTTTGCGCCACCGAGGTAAGCGTAAAGTGGAAAGCTCAGCAGGAAGCAGCTGCAGCGTGAGCAACAGCAAGAGAAACGCCGAGAATAGCGTTTGCGCCGAGGCGACCCTTGTTTGAGTGCCGTCAAGCTTGATCATAGCGAGGTCAAGGCCGCGCTGATCCTCTGCATCCCAACCAATAACAAGGTCGCGGATCCTCAGTGTTGACGTGCTCGACTGCCTTCAGAACGCCCTTGCCCAGGTAACGGCTCTTGTCGCCGTCGCGAGCTCTACAGCCTCGAACTCACCAGTGAAGCGCCGGAAGGAACGATTGCACGACCAAAGGAACCGTCATCAAGAACAACCTCAACCTCAACGGTTGGATTGCCACGGGAATCGAGGACCTCACGTGCGTGAACATCAAAAATCTGGCTCATAGCTCACCTTTTCTTTAGGTTTAACATTTTGCTGATTGCACAGACATAACTAGTATACCCATTCTGTTATGAGGTGTGTATTGTAATTACACAGAGTATTAGGCCAGAAGAGTTTAATATTTGACCAGGCAGACGCACTGTCCACCTGCTCAAATAGAAAATGCCTGCAGAATTATGCAGAATTCTGCGGAATTGTTAGGTAAATATATAAATTATTTCTGTGGATACACAACAACCAGCAGCATCTTGAACTCTTCTGGAGCCTGAAGTGCATGTGGGTGACCAAGTGGCATCACAATAGACTGACCAGCTTCCAAAGGGTGTAGACGTCGTCATCGATGGTGATGCTTGCGCGTCCCTCAAGAATGGTGACAAATGCATCGCCACCTGCGCGATGGCTTGCAATCTCTTCACCTGCGCCAAAAACCAAAAAGGGTGACGCTGACGGCATCGTTTTGCGCAAAGGGTCTTGCTAATGACCTGGCCAGGAAGGCATGCAACCTGGTCTTTAAGGGTTACTACAGTCTTTGCATCGATGTTCTTCATGACACCAGGAATCAATTCTTCGGACATACTAACCTCCAACGGTAAATGTTATCGATGACTAGCATTTACCCGATTCAGCCGTCTTCAATCAGTAAATTTCAAAAAAATCGCAGGTAGAAATTGCTTTTTAAAGCAATTTTGCTGAGCAGCGGAGTCATCTTTCCCTGAGAGACCACAATTACGTGATGCATCGCGCGCGACAGGGCAGTATAGAGCCTACGGCGAGAAATTCCGTCTGCTTTATACACTTCCTCTTGCGCATCGGCAACGATGACCTGATCAAACTCAAGACCCTTCGCCAGTGCAAGGTCGAGAAGAACAACGCCCTTCGCGGGTAGAGAATCGTGGTTGGTGAGCACCTTGATCGCAGACCCCTCTAGCTGCTTGGCAAGCCAGCGAACACGAGACTTCTCGGTACACACAATGGCGGTCAGCCCATCAAATTCTTGCGCCTGCTCAATAAGGGACTTCATAGTCTGCAGGGTACTCGGCACGCTCAGCATCTTTGTCGTCGGCTACCACTTCATAAAACTCAGGCTTTTTGCCGCCGCGCTGAACAGAGCTTGTCTGGCCACGCTCTTCTTCACTCAAAAGCGAGGTAAACAGCGCAGTAATCTCGGGGGAGGAGCGGTAGCTGGTCAGAAGTTTGCAGGTAGAAACTGCGCCCTCGCCATGTGTTGCGATAAAGATCTTCTCAATCTGCTCAAATGTTGCAGTGTCTTCCCAAATTGCCTGGTTGGAGTCACCCAAAAGCAGGAAGTGTGCGCGAGAGAAATACTTTCCAAGTACCATAAGCTGTGTTTCGGTGTAGTCTTGGACCTCGTCAATCATGACAAACTTGACGTTTTTCTCGCCAGCGCCTGTGATAAGAAGACGCAGGTAAACACATTCGGCGCCGCTTAGCGCGGGAGGGCATTGAGCATGCGCATGCCAATGCGGTCGATGCGCAGCCAGGAAGCGGACTCGATGACCTCGTGTGCAGAGGCAAAACGCCAGTTGAGGAACTCTGCGGGTGCGCGCCAGAACTTCTTCCTCGTCGGAAGGGCTGATGGTGCGACCAAAGACCCTCAAGCTGCTGCTCAACGTCAAGGGAGAGCATCTCTTCTTGGATTTCGTCGTTGTGGGCCATCTGACCAAGCCTGCGCTCCAGGCGGGTATGAAGCTCGTCTTTGGCAAGTGCAATGAGGCGCGGTCCCACAGGGAATTGCGAGAACTTTGCCACAGAACTAGCCACCTGAGCTGGCTTAATAAGCGTGGTTCCCTCAACAGAAATGGCCTTGAAGTCGTCTTCATAGAGCTCAAGTACGGCAAGTTGCTCTTCAAGTTTCTTCAGAGAATCGGGGTTGTTGTGAGCGCCCGATGCGTGGTCGGCCAGACCCAAAGCCTTGAGGAAAGAATCCCAGGTAAATACCTGCGGATTGTGCTCGCCCATGCTGGGCAAAAACAGTGTTGATGTAGCGACCAAACATCTCGTTAGGAGTGAACAGGTATACCTGATCTGCGGTAAGTGTGGTGCGCTGCTGGTAGAGAAGGTACGCAATACGCTGCAGCAAAACGGACGTTTTGCCCGAGCCTGCAATGCCGTTGACCAGCAGAACTGGCACGTCTTCGTGCCTGACTACAACATTTTGTTCGCGTTGGATAGTTGCGGTGATGGCCTGCAGCTTCTCGGTGTGCTGTCGCTTTAGGGGCGGCAAGCAGCAGAGAGTCTTCGATGGCAACCGTTGTGTCAAAATAGAGGTTCAGCTTGTCGCGCGTAATGTCAAACTGTCGGCGAAGCTCCAGTTCAACCGTTCTTTTCTTGCCGTCTACCTGGTACGACGTAGTACCCATCTCTTGGTTGTAATACGTCTCGGCAACGGGGCTGCGCCAGTCAACAATGAGCGGCGTGCGGTCTTTGTCCGTGATGCCTGCCGCACCAATGTACACATCGCGAGAAGGACGTCCAGGTCGCATCTTGAGCGTGACCTTGGCAAAGTAAGGCTGCCTCAAGAGGATTTCGACTCGACCGAGTTTCTCGACAGTGAAATCGTGGTACTGGTTGTAGGTATCAATAACGCTGTTGAGCGTCTCAATGGCCGCAAGGGTCTCGATGGTTTCGTCCGCGCCGCCAAAGTCTGGACGGATTTCTTCACTCATCTGACGTAGGGTCTCTAGCTGCATCTTTTTGCGTGGTGTTGAGCGTTGTGTCCAAATCCTCACGAATTTCAACAAGTTTTTGATATACGTGGAGAGGTGCTCTTGCTCTTGCTGGTGGATTGGATCCATGATGCTCCTAGATGGTTGCGTCTTCGATGCGGCGACGCAACTCGTCAATGCCCAGACCGGTCTCGGATGAGGTAATAATGGTCTGTTCAGGGGTGATGTGAAATGCCTTGCGCAGGGCGGCTGCGGCTTGATTTTGCTTGCCGCGTGCAATCTTATCTGCCTTGGTAAATGCAACTACAAAGGGCAACTCAGCCTCTTGGAGAAAGTTGATCATCTGTAGGTCAAGCTTTTTGAGCCTCGTGTCTGATGTCAACAAGGCTAATGACCAGGTTAAAGCTGCGTTCTTGCTCAAAAATAGCCGCCAATGAGGTCTGCCCAGCGCTGTTTTTTTCTTGGCGAGAAACGCGTGCAAATCCGTATCCAGGCAAGTCTACAAATTTGACGCCATCAACATCAAAGAAGTTGATATTAGCGGTTTTGCCTGGAACGCTTGAAACTCGTGCAAGCTGTTTTCGTCCAATCAGTTTATTTAAGAGGGAAGACTTTCCCACGTTTGAGCAGCCCTACAAAAAGCGACCTCTGGGGTCTCTGGAGAAGGAAGTTGTGAAATTGCCCCGTATGATGCCTCATATTGTGCGGTTTCATACTTAAGACCCATGATGCCTCCCATTGCGCTTCAAAAACGTAAGGAATTATTTTAGCGCAAACTGGGAGACAGCTAACAATCCATTCATCCGTAGTGGGAGGGGTGGCACGATCTGTAGTGGGGGTGGTGAAATCTGTAGCTGGAGTGGTAAGAATTGCTACAAAGACACTCGAATTCGTTTTTTTCTACAGGTAGACGAGAAACAAGCAAATCAAACGTCGTATCAGTAATCGGATTTCTATAGATTTCTTCTCCTGTGAGATTTACTACATAAGGCACATGAAGAACATATGATGTGTGCGGTTTGATGGCAATTCATGAAGTTGTTATATTTGGCTGGGCAAGCGGCCAAAGGGAATTTTTCATTTCCTAAATCGCAAATGTAATAAGTGTTGTTGGCTTGTGGAATTAAAACCGCGCCGAGAAAAATCTATTCCACCTATGGGGTCAGTCTCTTCTCTATCATTTTTAACTTCTATAGTGACATCTATCACACTTGTTTGATTGCCATGAGCATTGGGTTGTTGTGGTGTAATACCATGTTTTTTTCCAGGTAGCCGTCATATGTGGTTAGGGGCAATTTCAGTTATTCGTATTGAATATCCCTTTTGTATTCTCAGAAGACGAATAATGAAAATTTCCGTCAAGAGGGACCCATTCTCCCATTTGATAAATCTCTTCGGGGATAGTTGGTGCATGGGTATTTACCCACCAAACCCTGTAGCCAAGAGCACAAACCAGTACAAGGCTTATGGCAATTGCAAATAATGGTAGTTTGCTTTTTAGTTTCATGATGCACGTCTTTGCACGTCGATTTTCTCGACAATTTTACCGAGCTTCATTTTGTAAATTACATCGCAGACAACTTCTAAGAACTCAGCATCATGACTTGATACGAGAAGTGTTGCGCCTCTATCTCTTTGTTCAACAATTAGCTCTGTGAGCATATGGACGCCGTCTTCATCAAGAGCATTTGTTGGCTCGTCAAGAATTATTAAATCCGGCTGCTCAAAAACGCCATGGCAATTCCCTAAGCGTTGCTTCATGCCAAGGGAGTATTTCCTAACAGGTCTTTTGTCTTTAGGATCAAGTCCTACTTTTTCAATTGCAGCATCAATATCTTGCTCAGACGCAATTTGTTTTATTGACGAGAGAATCTCTAGGTTCTTACGACCGCTATATGAGCTGAGAAGTGCTGGTTTTTCTAGGAGCAGGCCAACACTTGGTGGGAAATCAATATCATCCCAGAGCTTTTTGTTTTCAATAGAAACATATCCTTGGGTAGGCTTAATGAGACCACAGACCGCTCGCATAAGCATTGTTTTGCCAGAGCCGTTTTGGCCTTCGAGACCAATTATCTCTCTCTTTTCCAGGGATAATGTGACATCCTTGAGAACAGTATCGTTTCCGATTTCTTTTGTTAGATGCTCAACTGAAATGTACGACATGTTTACTCACCGCCAAACTCTGCATTTTTAGTTCCGATGAGGCCAAAAATGTTTAAAAAAATGATTCCAATAAGAAAATATAAAGTTGCATACAAAAGGCTATATCCTTCTGGATTAAAAGGAAGAAGTCTCGAAAAAGTCATTAATGTAGAGGGAATGGAAGTTCAGGAAAAAACTCTCCTAAAAACTAGTAGTGCTACGCTTAATAATACAGCTAGTGAATTGTGAGTATAGAATTTCATTACTTTGTAAATAAAGGAAAAGAACAAGAGACCAAGATAATAAATGCTGAGAAGGGCTAATACTTCTGGGGCTGTGAGTGAAAAATTCTGTACCAGTTTGAACGGTATGGTAAATGAAGATATCCACATTTAGCGTAGCAATATCAGAGCTATTACCTGTACAAATAAGTAAGATAACGTATGTCATTATATAGACGGCAATCAAAAAGAGAGAAGATACGATTATATTTATATAGCTATAAATCCAAAATCTAGTTTTCTTCTCAAACCTCATCATGCGTTGAATAGAAAAATGTTCATTTGTGTCTGAGCTAGAAATAATGATTATGAGAAGAAAAGAGATGCAAAGCGCGGTCCACTCTACGTAGAGCGTGTGGGCAGAACCGAAGAATGTTGCGATAATCAAATCACCTAAAGAAAACGAATATCCTCCTTGTGTAATTAAGCTGAATTGAGCAAAAGAAGAAATAAACGCTGTACAAGATAACAACATCACAAAAAGCGCTGCTAGAAGATTTTTATGCATATCAAAAAGTTGAGTGAAGCTTCTTGAAATTTGATGTTTCATAGCAAATCACTCCTACAAGTCTTTTTGTAAGAAATGAAGATTACTAGTAATAGCAAAACAAAACAGAAGAAATAAAAGCCAAGTTTTGTTGAAGCATATTCAGAACTTATCAACTGAAAGAAATTTAACTTAATGAATGCATTTTTGCCCTACTTCTCTTAAGTGAGCAGAGGAAAGGATTGCTGAAAAATTGCGAGCCTAAGAATGCTAACAGGTGAAGTAGGAAATAAGAAATAAAAATTGCTTGAAATGTGGTCTTAGTTAAACTGGCAAAAAGACAAACGGCGCAGGAAAACAGCCCTCCAATTATGAAGGCTAATACGGAGAGGGCAATGACATAAGCAAGAGGAGAGTTATAAAAGAGTCCTGAGAACAAAGAGTTCATTGAGACTGCGGTATATATCTCATCGTAAATTTTTGGTGTAGATAACGGTAAGAAACAGATTACAGCTAAAAATTAAGGATAAGAGGTAGGGCAGAGCAAATACCACCAGAAACAAAACTTACGTATAGTTTTTATCCTGATAACACAAGCCTTTCTAATTCTAAGACATTGCTGTTCCAGCACTCCTTCTTTTTGAATCGTTGCTTAGTATCCAAGCAGTTGGGATGGTTGCTAAAAGCGGCCATAAGAGATAGTACAGTCCACTGTAAAATTCCCCGATTCGTGTTGGGATTCAAGCGGTATAGCAGAAACGAGAGAGTAAAGTGTTATAAGAAAGATGATTTCCTGTTGATAGGTCACTTCTAAGATATCTAATTCAAGCTGTATTTCAATCCAAGCGGCAAGTAGCGCAATACAGATACCAATTGCAGCACATGTCCAAAATAATGGATTATTGGTAAGTTGTCGCTTAAATTCAGACTTAAACAATGAATTCATAGCAAACACCTACTTATCACTTTTTAATGCAGACTGTATATCAACTAACTTTGCGTTTGAATAAATTCCTCCCATATTTGCCAGATGAATAGAAGTAACATCCTCAGTTCTTCTGGAGATAGCGCAAAAGCAAGTTTGACGTCACATTCATCCCCTGCATTAATCCAAAAATACCCTTTAGATTTATCAGCATTCGAACTGCCAATTCGGGCATTTTCAGGTGTAATTTGGGACATGAAAATATTATGCCCCTCAGCATCAATTGAGTAACTAGAAAGCAATATAGAGTTCATCCCGTTTGGGGTGCGCTTTTGAACAGCATCTATGTTTTTAAAATGAAGCGTATAGACTAGATACAAGCTATTTGCATTTTCCGGTGTTGACGAATGGTTAAGTGCTTCAGAGGTAAACCCTGCTTCGTCTATAGAATGATAAAGGGTTACGTCTGTTACCGTTACCTCTATTGTACCAATCCATGGTAGATAAGCCCCAAAAGGAGTCTCAGCTGGATTACCTACTTCTTGATCGAGTCCAGTTAGTTGTACAGTATCGCTAATTTTATAATTTTCCGAGGCCCTCGTTTTGCCTTTGTGCAACTTGTTGTGCAAAAAGTTCCTGTTGCGCTTGTTTTTGGGAAAAGTCATAAAAATAAAGCAGCCCAGCAATGATGATACAAGCAATCATTACTGCCAAGGAACGAGCCTTTTGGCGAAGTTTATTTGTTTTTAAGTTTAAGTTTCTAGAATCGTAGAAAACATAATAAGCCCCAGATGACCTCGATAAATCCTCTACACGAGTCGGGACTCCATACGCCCTTCACTATGTTGTTTCTTCGGTCTTTAGCCTATTACTATTTTGGAGTAAATACCGGCTCCCTTATCTTGATTTTATTCTTATAGCTATTGCTATTATGTGTTTTACTGTGAACGGTATGTTTTTATCGGTTAAATAAATAACAAAATTGCTGAATGTTATTTATCACAGTGAATTTCTTCAACTAGGCAGTTTTCAATTTAGTTAATAAAAGCATAAAGAACGCTTAAAACAACTTACTTCTTTATAGACCCCTTACACCCACGTAACTGCCTGGCAGCAGCGCTTAAGCGCATCAATGTAGAGCTCACCAAAGGGCGAGAGGCTCTTCTCGTCGTGGGTAACGTAGCCAACTTCCATGTAATCATCAACAGCTAGAGGAATTGCAACAATGTTTGGTCCGTTGAGTCCCTCGTTAATAAGACCGGTGCTGATGGTGTAAACCGTTCAGGCCAATAATCAGGTTGAAGATGGTAGCGCGGTCTCGGACCATGATGTCCTTATCGCGATCAAGCGTTGCCAGAAGTTCCTCGGAGAAATAGAACGCGTTGTGCTCACCCTGCTCGTAAGAAAGGCGAGGGTAGGGGGCAAGATCGTTAAGTGTTACCGAGGAGCGCTTTGCCAGCGGGGTTATCTTTTCCTACAAAGACGCTTGGCTTGCATTTAAACAATGGCGAGAAAACCAGGCCCTGGTCCTGCAGCGTTTTTCTAATAACGCGCTCGTTGAACGAGTTGAGGTAGAGAACGCCTACTTCACTTCTTAGCTTTTGGAGACATCTTCAATAATCTCGTACGTTTGCGTCTCTCTGATACGGAAATCGTACTTTGAGCCGCCGTGCTCTTTAATCAGGTTGACAAAGGCCTCAACTGCAAAGGAATAGTGCTGGCAAGAAACACAAAAGCGCTGCTTAGAGGGGCGGTGCCCAGATAGCGCTCTTCAATGAGGTCAGTCTGCATGACAACTTGCCTGGCGTAACTCAAAAACTCCTCGCCATCTGCGGTAGGCTCAACACCCTTACTGGTCCTGTTAAAAGGGAGATTCCCAGTTCGGCTCAAGCTCTTTAACTGCGCTCACTCAGGGTAGGCTGCGAGATAAAGAGCTGTTTAGCTGCGGCGTTAATAGTGCCCTGCCTTAGCAAT
>BNJV01000420.1_pt1 | contig 33439 bp, 45 predicted proteins | sample 8540591 | NCBI WGS metagenome assembly BNJV01 (sample SAMD00202457, study PRJDB9452) | human saliva metagenome | host: Homo sapiens | reverse complement strand
TATCTCACCCCGGGCTTCCGTTGGAAGCCCGGGGTTCTCTGTACTTCGAGCATGTATAGCCAACCGATCTTGTTGGATCAGGACCTCACAAGAAACAGCCTCCAAACTCGAGCAACGAAAACCGCTGTAAAACTGACGAGGGTATGAAGCCATTGGTTGCCACAGTCAGACTTGTGGCGAAAGGCTCACAGAGCGGTGTAAGTTGTAGACTAACTAGTAAAGACCTGTTGCGTCATAGCCGACTAGCAACAGGGGACTCTACGATGTGACTGATAATCGAGATGACTATCGCGTCAAGGAAGATGCACAGTGATGGACAACGAACAAAACGAACGCAACGCACCTGTCAAGCTTTGAGCCTCTTACTCCGCAGTACCTAGAGCAGGAGCATGAAATATATGTGTCAGCATTAAAAGAGGCCCTGCTTGATGACCGTGTCAGAAACATTGCACTTTCCGGAATATATGGCGTCGGAAAAAGCAGCATTCTGCGACAGCTCGCTGAAAATCTAGGCAATCGTGTAATTGAAATATCACTGTCCACACTTGCGCCTATTGGATTGAAGGTGGAAGAAAGCTCGCTTCCCTCACAAGCAGCAACACCAACGAATAGAATCCAACAGGAAATTGTTAAACAGCTTCTGTATCGAGAACGACCGAGTAAAAGCGCCAGCATCGCGATTTAGAAGAATTGCAAAGTTCTCCTGCTTGAATGCAATCGGTGTGGGAGTTTTGCTTAGTTTTGTGGCAACGCTGGTCTTTATGTTAAATGACTGGGATCAACAACTTGCTATGCGCCTTGTAAAAAGGTGATATGGATGTACGAATAATTGATTGTATTATATTCGTTGCCCTAATCGCTCCGATTGTTCTACTGCAACGATTGATTCATGGTAAATTACGTATCAGCATCTCTCTGCTGGCGCGGCTGCAATAACCTTGAAAGAAAACGTCGGTATCCTATTTTTGATCAATATTTGGATGAAATAGTCTCACTTCTTTCAGGTAGAGAAGTATGATGTGGTCGTATTTGAGGATATTGATCGCTTTGATGATGCTCACATTTTTGAAACTCTAAGTCGTTGAATCGAGTTATCAATCATGTGCCGCAGATAAAGAGGCCAATTCGGTTTATCTATGCAATTAAAGATTCTATCTTCGATCAAGAGTGTATAAGTCAGCAATACCAAAGTTGTGAAAATAATGATAATAGCGGTGTGGATCCAGCGCGCATGGAGATGGAGCGCGTTAATCGAACGAAGTTTTTCGATGTAATCATTCCGGTGGTTCCGTTCGTATCTCAGGCTACCGCGCGCAATCTTGCCTTCGACGTTATGGGAAGTCATGGATTTGACGTGGATCCGTGGCTTTTCAGACCTAGCTGGCTCTTATTTGCCGGATATGCGTCTATTGAAAAACATAAGAAATGAATTTGCTATATTTCGTCAAAAAATTTTCGTAGAATTTGGTGAAAGGCTTGGTTTGGAGGAAAGCCGACTATATGCGATGATTTTGTATAAAAATACTCACTTGTTAGACTACGAAAAATTCGCCTCGGTACAAGTAAGTTGGATAAAACTCTACCGTATGAGTCGAAAACTAGTGGACTATAATATTCGTAAACTTGAGGATGAGCGACGTGTAGCCAAAATGCGGCTGGCTCGACAAGATATATTGAGTGAACTTGCTTTGCAATTAGGTGAAAAGCTTACCGCATGCGTTCATAATATCGCAGAAATCGCGCAAGTTGGGTATGAAGGTTATAAGGAGACTTTGGCCATCAACGGAGAGGTGGTGGATGATATTACAAGCGTGGACTTCTGGAAACAAGTCGCAAGTTTGAGCAATGATAATCAAATCACTTGGAAGCGCGGGAACTCGGATACATTGCGTTTCACTCGCCTTAATCTCGAAAAAGAACTTGTTGAAACGTTTGACGTTGATGAATGGCATGAGAATGCTTCGGCGTTGCTAGCCGAACGAATATCAAAGATTGATAGTGATATCGATTTTTTGAAAGGGGCGGACTTTGCGGACCTGTGCGGCCGTTCTGAATTTTTATTGTCTGAGCAAGAGACTGAAGAATCTATGAATTTTTCAAAAGTTGCAAGAATTGTGCTTGGAAATGGTCTCGCCTATAAATTGATTAGGTCAGGATATCTTGATAAGAATTTTGCTCTCTACTCGTCAACTTATCGTTCGAGTAGGGTAAGCGTTCGTGCTATGAATTTCATCATCCATCATGTCAATAGGAATCAGATGGATGTCATTACGACCCGATTATCATGAGATTGATGCGATAGTTTCGCAATTTGGTCATGATCGGATGAGTGACCCTGTATTTTATAATGTAGCTATTCTTGACTGGTTGTTTATGCATGCTCCTGAGACTGCAAATGATATGGTTGCTACTTTTGATCAATGTGAGCCAGTGCAGATGCAGTTCCTTCAAGTGTACCTAAAAAGTGGTTTGTTTCCAGATCGCGCAATTCAGCATCTCGCAAAGATTTCTGAACATGCTCTTGAGATTCTTATCGCACAACTCGATTTGAATGATGAACTATGTGTTGATGCTGTCAATGAAGTGCTGAGCAATGATGGTGGGTCGAAACAGCGAGTCACTCGAAGTTTCCAATTTTCTGCGTAAACATTCTGGCGTTTTCTCCGTGTGTGTTGATCCGCCAGACGATTTCGACCTCGATGGCATTGTGGGATTGTTTGATAGAGCGGGAGTTAAGGTGCCGTTGCTCAGTTCGCTCAGTAATGAATTTGCTACTCAATTAGTGCAGCGTAATCTGTATGACATCACTCGTGAAAATCTATTGTATGTCACAAAGGGGTACTCGGAGAGTGTTGCGCTCGATGTTATTAAGATTTCCAATGATGTTGCTTATGATTATGTATTGGGGAATCTTCTGGATTATCTGCGCGTTCTTAATGATGAGGATTGTTCAGTTGACGGAGATGATGCTTTTCGTGTCCGTGATTTCAGATTTGGTAGAAAAGGACCGTCTGTTATTGAGCGTGTTATCGATAAAGCTAATGATCATTGTGAGGTTTGTTATCTTGATTCAGTGTCACCTGCGGTCTGGCCGGTTCTCGTAAAGCATCGGAGGTGTCCTTCCACGTGGAGGAATGTGACACAGTATGTGGAACAGTTAGATTTTGAGGAAGAGCTTATACTTCTACTTAGGCACACTAGGTGCATTTCCGATGTGGAAGATGTTGATGATTTAAGGAAGAGTAGGTTTGCGTCCCTTATTGTAGAGCAGTTGTGATGAAGTGGTTGACGTTGAGCTTGCAGTTGAGCTAGTCAACAGCTTGCATCTCGAGGCTCCGCTAGATCCTTATGATGTTCCGTTCCTAACTGGCGATGTGTATCTTGGGCTTCTTGAGGCTGGGGTGATAGTTGATTGTCCTGATTCATATCGTCTCTTTGGCTCTTCAAGTTGGGGAGCCTCGCAAGAGGTATATTCTTGCATCCACGAAGTTTGTGGATTTTATGACTCCCCTACTTATTGCTGGAGATCTTCCTGCGATTCTCGGAGATGCAGACGTTCCGCGTGATATTCATAAGAAGATTCTTGATGATATCGAACTTTATGGTCATGATGCGAGTGACGAATGCATGAGTTTGATTGCTGAACGTGCGTGTGAATACGAAATGCCGGTTCCTTTCTCTGTGCTTAGCGATATGGTCAGCGCTCATGTTGCCCCGCGTTACGTGTTGCCTCTTCTTGATCCGCTGCTAGATGACGTTGGTTGCCAGGAATTGTCTAGTATCCTAAAGGGGCTAGGGCGGCGAGTATGCTGATTTAACGGAAGTTGGTACGCGTGTTGTCCGTATTCCAAATACTCCCAGTTCTCGAAACTTGCTCGACCGGCTAAAGACTTGCGGCACCGTCAATACTTGGAAGGATGAGGGGAACTCACTTAGGGTGAATCGCAAGCGCGTTTGATTGTTCTCAGTCCTATAGGTTTCAGTTTTTGCGATGTACCATGGCAAACGGTGGTGTTCGTCCGCATTTTGGATGGCTTTCGTGATAGGTGCGGTCAGTTCGGTAGTTTTCGGTGTTGAGGTAGGTGGCGCACTGGAGTGGGGTTGAGTTGCTTTTATGTCATTCACCTCGGGCGGAGTGTGTTGTACTGGAACTGTTTCAGCATCACGCCTTTCGTGTGTTTATGCGCTTTCGATACCCTTGGGGTGTGTTTTGTCGTGTTGCATCGGCCAACCCTGGAGCCAGAAAGTGAGCCGCACATGCGAGTAGTAGTCGTCGGAGGAGTCGCCGGTGGCATGAGCGCGGCGGCACGCCTGCGCAGGCGCGACGAGGGCGCCGAGATCATCGTGCTGGAGCGCAGCAAGTACGTGTCCTTCGCGAACTGCGGGCTCCCTCGTACTACGTCGGCGGCGAGATCGAAGACCCGCCAGCTCCTCCTCCACACCCCGCACAGCCTCAAGGCTGCGCTCAACTCGACGTGCGCATCAACTCCGAGGTCACGGCGATCAACCCTGGTGCCCGCAGCGTCCAGGTCACCGACACTGAGACCGGCGAGGCCTACACGCTCACCTATGATCACCTGATCCTTTCCCCGGAGGACTGGCCGCCCGCCCGCCCATCGATGGCCTCGACTCCCCGCGCGTGCACACCCTGCGCACGGTCGACGACGCCCTCGCCCTGCGCGAGGCCTCGGGAACGCGAGCCGTCGTCCTCGGAGCCGGGTTCATCGGCATCGAGGCCACCAGCCCCTCGCACAGCGAGAGCTTCGGAAACCCACCCTCGTCGAGTACGCCGAACACGTCCCTACCACCCCTCGAAGTCGAAATGGCCACGCTGGTCACCCGCGAGCTGCGCGCCCTCGGCGTGCACGTCCATGCGGGCGTCGCCGCCCAGACCATCACCCACGGCAACGACCACGACTCGGTGACACTCTCCGATGGTGCCAAGCTGGACGCCGACGTCATCGTCCCTATCGCTGGCGTGCGCCCCGACACCGCTCTTCGCCGAGGCCGCGGGCATCGAGACCAACCGCGGCTACATCCTCGTCGACGAGCACGGGCGTACCAGTGCTGACGACGTCTACGCGGTCGGCGATGGCACGATTGGCCGCGACTACGACCGCCCTGTCGCCCTGGCCGGACCCGCGAACCGAGGGGGACGCCCTCGTCGCCGACGCGATCGCGGACGCGGAACACGGCGAGCCACCGCGCGCCCCATCCCGAGCCCCCAGGGCACCGCAATCGTTCGGGTTGGTAGCCTCACCGCCGCCATGACCGGCGCCAACCGCGCGACCCTCGATGCCTTGGGCGCGGGTACTTCACGGTGCACACGCACGCCAACCAGCACGCGGGCTATTTTCAGTGCCCAGCCCGTGCACATCCTCATGCACGTCGGGCACCGACGGGCAGATTCTGGGCGCAAGCCGTGGGCGCCGATGGCGTGGACCGCCGAATCGACGTCATCGCGACCGCCATGCGAGCCGGCCTGAGCGCGACGGACCTCATCGACCTGGACCTCGCCTACGCGCCGCCCTACGGCCAGGCCAGGACCCCCGTCAACCAGACCGGCATGGTCGCCCACAACGTGCTGACCGGAGAGCTCGTCCTGACCGGCCCGGACGCCCTCACCGAGACATGCCGGTCCTGGACGTACGCACGCGTGGGGAGTACGCGGCACGGGCATGCCGAACTCCCTCAACATTCCCCCACCCAGCTGCGCGACCGCCTCGATGAAGTCCGCGCTTGGGTCGAGCGAGAACGTCGGCGACCAGCCCTTCGTCGTCATGTGCGCCGCGGGAGTGCGCTCCTGGATCGGCTACCGCATCGTGCGCCACGCGAGCTTCAACGCCACGATGCTGTCGGGCGGCATTCGGACGCTGCGCGCGTGGCTCGGAGAGAAGGGCTGAGGCCGTGCTGGTGAAGGGGGAGGGCTAAGCCGAGGACTTCTGCCTCGCAAACGACCACGCGTCGGACCGCGAAGCAGTGAATTTCTAGTCAAAACCGGGAGCATTGCGACCGACGAACACGAGTTCCCCTTCCTTCGGCTGGCCTCACGCGACGGCGCAACCAGTCCGAGGGGAAGCTCGAAACACCATGCAGCGGATCCGCTGACGATTTGCAGCGCAATAACGAAGGAGGCAATCATGTGTCGACCCACCACCTGCGAGGTATGCGGAAAGACCACCTGGAAGGGCTGCGGCAAGCACATCGACTCGGTGAAGGAGCAGGTTCCTGCGGATCAGTGGTGCGATAAGGACCATTCCGACGAGGAGTACGCCGCCGCCGAGAAGAAGCGCGGTTTCTTCGGTAGCTTCTGCAAGTAGGCGTCGCCCCTCTGGTAGCGTCGCGCGCGCCGCGACGCTGGTTCATGTACGCCCATTTCGAGGCCCGCACAGCGGACGTGTCAAAGAGCTTTTTCTTCATGCGACGCGGCTATCATTGAGCCAGTGAGGTGGGCGACAAAAATCAACGTGGCTTCGTATCGCCGTGCTGTTCGGCATCTACCTGCTGGTGCCGGCGGCGTGGTTTAGTCTCTCGCGCGTCTCGGACTCGATGGAGATCGTGAAGAGCCTCGTGTTCCTAATCCTGCTCGCGATCCTGCCGATCCTCGCAATGGGGTTCGGCGCATGGGATGGCGTGAAGGAGGGCTTCAGCCTCCTGTGGCTGCTCGCGCCCTTCGTGTGTTTCCTGGCGCCGATGTACCTATTCCTCAACGACAGTGCCCTCATCTACGGGGTGGGCTACAGCCTCCTTGGCTTCGGGGCCCATAGCGTCGGTGCCTTCATCCACGCGTGTTCCTCGCGGCGGATGTAGGTGCGCAACAGTCCGATTCGCGCGCTGAATGCGACTAAGCGGATATGTCCCCGTGCGCAGAACCCTGTTTTCACCCGGGTGTCGCCTTCCCGGGCGTAGCATTTCCTGTATCGTGACGGCTCAAGGCCTGCGCAACGCACAAGTACACGGAGGTGCTGGCATGATTTGGGATCGAGTTGCCCCGCTCTACGACCTCGCCGTCAACGCGCTCAACAGGAGGGTGTATGACGGGACGGGCGCTGCCGTTGCCCGGTTGATTCGCCCCGGTGACACCGTGCTCGAATGTGCGTGCGGAACGGGCGCGATTAGCGCCGCCATCGCCCCGCATGCGCGCGTGGTCGCGACCGACTATTCCGAGGATGCTCAAGCAGGGCACGCAAGAAGCTCGCGAAACACTCGAACGTCACCGTCGAGCGGGCGGATATCACCGACTTTGGCTACGCGAACGACTCGTTCGACGCCGTCGTGGCGGGCAACGTCATCCACTTGCTGCCTGAACCGGGCGACGCGCTCAATGAGCTCAAGCGGGTCGTGCGCCCGGGTGGCACGATCATCGTGCCCACATACGTGATTCCCAAGAAGTGGGCGCACACCATGTTCCTGAGAGTGATCTCCCGATTCGGCGTGCACTTCCAGGAGCACTTCGACCCGGTGTCCACCGGGCGTTCTTTGAGCGTATGGGCTGCACGGGCGTCACCTACCGCGTCGTGCGAGGTCGAATTCCCTGCTTGATCGCCTCCTTCACGAACGATCAGTAGATGCCGAGCCCAGGGCGATGTTCCGCAGCATCGCCCCGTAGGCGATCGCGCCGCGGCTCATGCGCTCGCAGTGCCCCCGAGCCCGGCCAGACGCGCAGTTCCGCCTGCGGGTAGAGTCGCGGGATCACGCGCGCGCGCGAGCCGCAGGTCTGAGTCTTTCTCCCCGTACGCGAACGTGCATCGCCGCTGGGTGGTGGGGAGAGGGGCGCAGGCTGACATGCGAGCAGTCGTGCACGATCGCGCGGATGCTGTCCTCGCTCATCGCAGCGAAACTCGCGACCATCGAGCGTGCAGTCTCCTCGCCGTAGAGGCGCGCGAGCTTGCGTGCCCCGCCTCGGGGTCGCGGACGGCCTTCGGTGCTTCGCGACCATCATCCGGCTGAGAATGGAGCCCGCCGACTCGGGCTACGGGACCGCCCGAGTAGAAGCTCACGCCCTCGATGAACAGCCGATCAAACGAGAGGTCCGGGAAGCGAGCAGTTCGAACAGGATCACCCGCCGAGCGACGCCGCGAACCCCAGTGATGGCGACGCACCCCTGTGGACGCCAGCCACTCGTGGATCGCCCCGCTTCCGCCGCTGCTGACACATAGGGGGCGAGGGCCTCGTCCCGTGGGCCGACAGGTCCGGTACGAGGAAGCGCAGTCCGGGACCCATGTGATCGCAGAGCGCGGCCTTCATGCTCGAGGCCGAGGACAGCATCGGGTGAATGATGAGGGCAGCGGGGCATTCCTGCCCGAAAGGCCCGTAGACGTGCATCTTCATGGCATCGCTCCGCGCAAGTCGCCGGGCGCGCCGCTGCGCCCGGATGGGAATGATGAATGGAATGGTAGCGCCGTGGCGGCTCGAAGGGGCTCGCTTTAACGCAGCAAACGGGCATGGGGAGGTCCCTGTGGTCAATCAGCTGATGAGCGCCTACTAGCTCTCGCGCGGGAACGCGGGTAGTGTTGACCTGTTAGCCCCTATGAAGGGAGTGAATGATGCTCGTTGTGACGACCCCGACCGTTGAAGGTGCGCCGATCAAGCAGTACATCGGCATGGTGTCGGGCGAGACGATCGCCGGCGTGAACTTATTTAAGGACTTCGGTGCCAGCCTGTCCAACATGTTCGGTGGCCGCGCCTCTCAGTACGAGGAAGAGCTCGGCAACGCCTCCGCGACCGCCGTCAACGAAAATGTGCGCCGCGCCCAGGCCATGGGCTGCCAACGCGATCGTCGGCGTGAAGGTCGACTACTTTACCGCGGGCAGCGACAACGGCATGCTCGCCGCCATCGCGACGGGCACCGCGGTCGTTCTCTGACCCGCGCCCTGCGCGCCGCAGAATCTCGTGACTGACAACCCGTCGGGAGGCGATACTGGACCCGCGTCCGCGCCTCCTTGGCGGGTTTGTCGCTTTTCTCAGTGCGACCAGCGTCGATTTAAGAGTGGCTATCGTAGTAAGGTGAGACTAAGGAAATAGTTTACGGCGGATAAAAGGCGCACGTAAAGCCCTCGACGGATGCTGAGAAGAAAGAAGAGTGGGACTTTTCAGTAAGGGTAGGTAACCCTACCCTAGACGCTGGGTTATGCCGTATCTGCGGCCATGCCCTGACCCAGTTGTCAACCAAGTGAGCCATAGATGTCCCATCGCACAACCTCGGCATTGGTGCTGCTAACCGCGGGCACCCTGCCGCTGACCGCCGTGACCAACCCGGCGGCTTTCGCGGCCAACGGTCGCGAGGAAAGCCAGTCGGGACTGCAGCCCCGCCCGTCCGTCGACGCCCAGTCCGGCGCCCCACAGTCGGGTGCTGCCGACGAGGCCGGGGCCGAGAGCCGACCACCACCCCCGAGAGCGTCCTCGCCGACGACACGCCGACGACGATCATCGTCCAGCTCGAGGATGGCTCGGTTGGCATCCCGTGGTACCAGCGGGTCTTCGGCCTGTCGTCCTCGACCAAGCACGAGACGGTCAAGGACCGCATTGAAACCTCGGTCGAGGCAGTGGTCCCCGGTGCGGGCATCACGGACGTGCGCGACTACACGCACGCGCTGGACGGTTTCGCGATTCAGGCCCCGGCCTCGTCCCTGGACGCCATCAAGGCGACCGAGGGCGTCAAGGCCGCGTTCATTGAGCGCCACCACAAGCCCATGGTCGTCGAGGAGACACGGGAGCACTGGGCGCCGAGGCCGTGGACCCGGCCCTGCAAAACGCCTCCTCCCTGGAGATGACGCGCGCAACCAGACCACCCAGAAGGGTGATCCCGTCAGGTCATCGAGGTTATCGATACGGGCATCGAGGCCAGCCACCAGGCGTTCTCCGGCTCCATGGACGGCGTCGACGTGCGCCTGAGCCAGAAGGACGTCGAGGCTCTCGTCAGCAAGCTGCCGCACGGAAAGACCGGCGCCTACCTCAATAACAAGATCCCCTTCGTCTTCGACTACGCGGACAACGACGCGGATGTGCTGCCCAAGTCCAGCAAGGACCTGTCGCACGGCACCCACGTCGCCGCGATCGCCGCCGCCAACGCGGCCGACCTGCAGGGCACCGCGCCCCACGCGCAGATCATCGTCGCTAAGGTCGCCTCCGATAAGGACGGCTCGATCCCCGACAGCACGGTCCTGGCGGCCCTCGACGACGCGGTCGTCATCAAGCCCGACTCGATCAACCTCTCCCTCGGCGAGGACGCGGGCATGGGCACCGAGGCCGGAACCATGTACGCGGAGGTCTACAAGAACCTCGCCGCCGCCGGCGTGACGGTCAACGCCGCCGCGGGTAACTCCTACTCCAGCGCGTACTCAACTACAGCGGCGAGAACAAGCCGTTCGCGACCGACCCGACGCCGGCACGGTCTCCGAGCCCGGGTCCTACAGCTCGACTCTGGCCGTCGCCTCGGTCAACAACCAGGACGCCCTGCCCTACCTGACGGTGGGGGGACCGCCAGGTCGTCTACCGCAAGTCGCGCGGCCTCAAGGACGCCGTCGTGCCGAGCCTCCTCGACATCCCCGAGGGGCACCTACACCCTCGTCTACGCGGGTATCGGTGACGCGGCGGCCCTCAGCAAGCTCGTCGCCGAGCACCCCGGCGACCTCTCCCAGGTCATCGTCCTCGAAGACCGCGGCGGCTCCGACAGTGCGACGGGAGCGGACGATGACCCACGAGGCTAGGCCAAGGGACTCACCCAGCTGACCTCAAGCCCGCCGCCCTCATCATCGGCGACTCCGAGACGGTCGAAAACCCCTACGTGGCGACCATCGAGGCCACCCACACGATGCCGACCGTGACCATCACGAAGAAGGAGAAGGACGCGCTCATCGAGGCCATCAAGGCCAGTGAGTCCGGCTCCATCACCATCACCAACCCGCACGCGGGCCTTAAGCTCGCCTCGACCAACCCGTCGGTCTCCGACTTCACCTCGTGGGGTGTCACGCCCGATCTCAAGCTCAAGCCTGAGATCGCGGCCCCGGCGGCAACATCTGTCGCGGCTGTCCTGGGCAACACCTACCGCTCCATGTCGGGTACGTCCATGGCGACCCCGCAGGTTGCGGGCATCGCGACCCTCGTGCGCCAGCGCGTGAACGACGACCCGGCATTTGCTGGCCTGTCGGAGGCGGACAAGGCTGCGATCGTCACCACCCTCATGATGGGCACCGCCCACCCGCTGCTCGACATCGACCAGAACGACGGCACCTACTACTCGCCGCGCCGCGTGGGTGCGGGCCGGGTGGACGCGCTCGCCGCCACGACCACGACCGTGTACCCGAGCGTCGCGGGCGCCGAGAACCCGTGGCGCCCCAAGGCTGACCTCGGTGAGGGCACGAACGGGTGGACCTTCCAGGTCACCCTGACGAACGTCTCCGACGCCGACCACACGTACACTCTGGGCGGCCAGGCGCTCTCAGAGATCGTCGAGGGTGGCCTGTTCACCGAGCACTCCAAGAACTGGGCGGGGCGGGGCATCGACCTGACCTACTCCGCCGACTCGGTGACCGTGCCCGCCAAGAGCACCGCGACCGTGACCGTCACCGTGACCCCGCAGGCGCCTTCGCCTCGTACGCGAATGAGAACGCTCCCAAGGGCACGTTCATCGACGGCGCCGTGACCTTCACCAGCGCCGACGGTCAGCCCGACCTGACCGTCCCCTACATGGGCTTCTACGGCTCCTGGGGCGCGCCCGCCGTCTTCGACGGCAAGTGGTACGACGGCACGACGAGCACCGCGCACGCATGCTCCTCGACGCTCATCGAACCCCTCGACCGAGGTGCCCCTGGGCGCCCTGAACCCGCTCGCCGGACGGGAACTTGACGATGTGCGCGCGGTCGACCCCGCGTACTTCATCATGTCCCGCTCTGCGCTGCCCGAGGCCCCCTCGCGCATCCTGCCGCGCACCTGCCTGCTGCGTAACTCCCCGAAGGTGACCTACACCTACACGAACGAGGGCCGGCGAGGTGGTGCGCGAATACACCTTCGAGCGCGCCCGCAAGTCCCTGTTCAGCTACCACGCCAGCAAGGTCGAGCCCATTGAAAGCCAGGGAAGGGCAACAACCCGGTCTTCGACGGCTTCGACAAGGATGGCAAGGAGCTGCCTGCAGGGCCGCTACAAGCTGACGATCGACGCGGCCTCGGTCGCGCCCTCGAGCGTTGCCTCGCAGCTGACCTGGGACTTCACCCTGGACACCCAGGCGCCCGTCATCTCCAACCTGGCCGTGACCGGCGAGGGTGACGAGCGCGTCGTGTCCTTCGACGTCACCGACGACTCGCCGCTGGCCGGCATCGCCTTCTCCGAGTCCCCGACCTCGCGTCGCTACTACGACGAGAAGGAGGCCGTGGGCGCGAACCGTCAGGCCGACGGCACCTACGCCAAGCACTACGAGATCAAGTGGGCCGACCTCATCGACCGCGCGGACTCCTCCGACCCGGCGACCGCCTACCTGTTCGCGTGGGACTGGGGTAAGAACCAGGCCCGCCAGGTGATCCGCTTCAGCACGATCCCGATGACCTCCTGACCTCACCCCGCAGGACTCGAGGGTCGTCGCGGGCGAGACAGTCACGCTGAGCCCCTCGTGCGAGCCGGCGAACGCGAATGTCATCGACCTCGTGTGGACGTCCTCGAACGAGGGCCGTGGCCACCGTGAACGAAAACGGCGAGGGTCCGCACCCTGGCCGCCGGCGAGGCGACGATCACCGCGACCGACGCGTCCCAGCCGACCCTGTCGGCCAGCGCCCAGATCCGCGTGCGCACCATCTCCGAGGATGCGGGCATCGAGCTCGCTGACGCCCAGGTGAGCGTCAAGGTGGGCGAGACCGCCCCCGTGAAGGCATACCTGGCGCCCTCGCTGAAGGACCGCGCGGTGACGTGGAGCGTGGAGCCTGCCGACCTGGCCACGGTCGCCGCCGACGCAGACACGCGCAAAGGCGACCCTGACCGCCGGCGATCACGCTGGTTCGGGCACGCTGACCGCCACCGTCACCACCGAGGCTGGCGCTACTAAGAGCGCGTCCATCCCGGTTACGGTGCGCGCCGCTGACGCCGACGACTTCGAGATCGACGAGGCCGGCGTCCTCGTGAAGTACAAGGGCTCGGCCACCGAGGTCACGCTGCCCGACACCGTGACCTCCATCGGCGAGCGCGCCTTCGCGAGCTCCACCGTGGAACACGTGACGGTCCCCGCCTCGGTGCGCTCGATCGGCCTGGAGGCCTTCATCTACAGCTCGCTGAAGAAGATCACCTTCGTCGACGACGAGGCCCACCCAGCCCAGCTGACCACGATCGCCGACCGCGCGTTCGCGAACACGAGCCTCGAGGCCATCGAGCTGCCGCGCTCCGTGGTGACGATCGGCGCGGAGGTCTTCGACTTCAACTCGGCGCTCACGACGATCAAGCTGGGCCCTCAACGTTGCCGCTGACTCGGTGACCTCGGGCTACGCCGAGACCGCCGCGCTGACCAGCGTCGAGGTCGATCCCGCGAACCCGAACTACGAGAGCGTTGACGGAGTCCTGTACTCCAAGGACCACTCGCGCCTCATCCTGTACCCGGCCGCCAAGAACACGGGAGGTGCGTACACGGTCCTGGACGGAGTCGCGACGATCGCGCCCAAAGGCCTTCCAGAAGGCTGGGCATCACCTCCGTGACCCTGCCCGACAGCCTGCGCGAGATCAGGACGAGGCCTTCCGCCTCTCGCGCTCACCGCGGTCACCCTCCCCGAGAAGTTCGAGACGGTCGGCACCTGCGCCTTCTGCTCCGCCGACAAGCTCGCGAGCATCGACCTGGGCGGCACGATCTCCCTGGGCGGCAGTGCGTTTGAGTCCACGAGCGCCAAGAACGGAGTCAACTTCCGTCCCGAGCTCGTACCGCCTGACCACGATTGGCGACTTCGCGTTCAGTCGCACCGCGCAGTCCTCGAGTGTCCCTCCCGGACTCCGTGACCACGGTCGGCGAGCAGGCCTTCTCGGAAGCACGGCCCTGACCTCGTTCCACATCGGAGCGGGCGTCACCTCCTTCGCCGAGACCGCCCTGTACAACGACCGCAAGATCGCGACGCTGACCGTTGCGGATGGCAACCCGGTGTACTCGGCTGAGCACAACGTCCTGTACCGCAAGGCGGACGATGGCCTGCACTTGATGCTGTCCCCGGTACCGCCAACACGCTCACCGACTACACGGTGCGCGCGGGCACGGTCGAGATCGGCGCGACGGCATTCGCCAACAACAAGACGCTGACCCGCGTCGTCCTGCCCGAGGGCCTCAAGGTCATCGGCGACGATGCCTTCGCGGGCACCACGGCCCTCACCGACCTCGTCATCCCCGAGTCGGTCGAGCGCTCGAGCGGTGTCACCGGTAACTCCCTGGAACTCGTCGAGTACGGCTCCAAGGTGACCTCGATCCGCATGGAAGGCAGCTGGGTTCCCATGCCTCGTCGCATCGTCGTGCGTGGCGGTGTGGACGGCTCCTTCGTGTACGACGGTCGCCCGACGAACGGACGCCGCCAGAGCGCCTACTTCGGCGAGGGCATGACCCGTGTGTCCTTCGGCGTGGACGTCCCGCGTGTCCTCGTCCTGCCCTCCACGCTCACCCGACTCGACCTCGAGCCGGAGCTGAGCGACGAGAAGAAGGACGACACCCCGTCTACGTCGCCGCAGCCGAGGGCGAGCCGGCGTGGAACGTCGCCAGGGACGCCCTCGAGGCGGTCGGGCATCGACGCCCTCGCACCTGCACACCTACACGGGCGCGTCGATGACCCTGTCCGGAGCTGGCATTGCCGAGGCCGGGGGAGCGTACACGTACACGGGCGAGGTCGGGGCGTCGGTCGACGTGACCGCGACGGTCACCGGTGGCATCGCCGGCACGCAGCAGGTGCGCGCCGTGCAGATCGGAGCGGACGGCACCGAGACGCTCGTGCGCGACTGGACGACGGTGACGGACGGTGGGGACCGAGCTGCGGCCTCCTCCGTGACCTTCCCGTGGACCCCGTCCGCCGCGGATGTGAGCCTGCGCGTCCAGGTGCGCGACGCCTCGTACCCTGACGAGCACCCTCATGATCAAGCTCCCGGGTACCCCGGAGCCCGCGCCGACTCCTGAGCCGACGCCGGACCCGACGCCCGCGCCCTCGCCGGATCCGACGCCCGCGCCCTCGCCGGACCCGACGCCCGCGCCTGAGCCGGACGCCTGCTCCTGAGCCTCACGCCGGACCCGTCTCCTGCTCCTGCCCGCAGGGAAGGCCAGTGGGTGAGCGACTCTGTCGGCTGGTGGTACCGCTATGCGGATGGCACCTATCCGGCGAACAAGACGGTACAGCTCGGAGGCTCCACCTATCGCTTCGGTGCGGATGGCTACATGCGCACTGGCTGGGCGAGTGAGGATGGCGCGTGGTACTTCCACAATCCGTCTGGCGCTCAGGCGAGCGGCTGGGTGAAGGACGGCTCCTCCTGGTACTACCTGAACCCGACGACCGGACAGATGGTGACGGGATGGATCCTTGATGGGCTGACCTGGTACTACCTGACGCCCGGGCAGCGGCGCGATGGCGACCGGCTGGGTGAAGGATGGTTCCTCCTGGTACTTCATGCACTCCAGTGGCGCGTTGACGACCGGCTGGCTGAAGGATGGTGGCTCCTGGTACTACCTGAGCACCGACTCGGGCGCCATGTACACCGGCGGGCACTGGATCGGCTGGAAGTGGTACTACTTCAACGAATCGGGACAGCTCGTCGGCTGACATAGCTGCGAGACTGTTTGCCCGCGCCCCGGAGACTCTCCGGGGCGCGGTATTTGTTCGACCATTAGGTCGGGACTGTCCTGCTATGGCTTCGCGCGTGCTCGCTTGTAGGGCTGTTTAGGGCTATAAATTCTTGCTGTCGGTTGATTTGTCAGATTCGGTGGAAAGATGTCATGCAACCCTAGAAAATACGGGCAGAAAAACGCCTGCGTCATCGCCTCTGCGCATTATCTGTCGGTTTGGATTGATGCATGGTACTACGTGCAAAGATCCCAAAAGTCCGACCGACACATGCTGAGAAGGAGCGTCTCAGGGAGTACCTAAAAACCCTCTTGAGGGATATGTTTGACACGAGGGTCGTGGTCGCAACACGGAGCCTTCCCTTACCAACTGTCAATAGAGGGGGTCATAGATGTCCCATCGAAAGTCAACGGTGCTGGCGTTCGCGCTCGCCGGCGCCCTGTCCCTGACCGTGGTCAGCGTGCCAGCCGCGTTCGCGGCAGACGCTGGCACCGCCGGTCGGGTCAACGCAGCCGCCCCGCTGCAAGCCAATGCCGAGGGGTTCACCATCGACGCCGATGGCGTGCTCGTGTCGTACACGGGCACTGCGACGGATGTTCGCATCCCCGAGGGCGTGACCGAGATCAGTACGAATGCCTTCACTGACGCGCATCTGACGAGTCTGTGGATCCCCGCGAGCGTGCGAGCGATCGATGACAACGCCTTCTCGGGCCAGCCGCTGACCCAGGTCACCTTCCAGGATGACGATGCGCATCCCTCGCAGCTGGAGACGCTTGGAGAACGCGTCTTCGCATACACCCCGCTCGAACACGTCACGCTGCCTCGTTCTCTCAAGACGGCGGGCCTCGAGACCTTCAGCGACATGGGGAAACTGCGCTCTGTCCACGTCGGCCCGAACGTCCAGGCGGACGGTCTTTTCGCTGCATTCGCGCGTACCCGCTCCTGGAGAGCATCGAGGTTGACGCGGCCAACCAGAACTACCAGAGCGTCGAAGGGGTTCTGTACACGAAGGGTCTGACCCACCTGGCGACCTACCCGCAGGCGAAGAACGCCGGGCGGGCACTACACGGTTTCCGAGGGACCACGACCATCGACGAGGGCGCTTTCTCCTCCGCGCAGATCACCTCCCTGGCTTTGCCGTCGAGCCTGCGCCACGTGAACAGGGGTGCGTTCGTGGGCTCGCAGATTACCTCCCTGGCCCTGCCCGATGGCTTCGAGTCCATGGACGACACAGCCTTTGGTACATGCCCAAGCTGCAGCGAGTCGACCTGGGCGGCACGAAGGTGCTCACAGATGGTGCCTTCCGCTACGATAAGGCGCTCGCCGAGGTGAATTTCCGTCCCCGACCTGAATCGCCTGACCGACGTTGGCGACTATGCCTTCGACGGTTCGGCTCTCGTCTCTGTGTCGTTGCCCGACTCGGTAACCTCGATCGGTAAGGGCGCGTTCGCTGGGAACGCTGCGCTCCGGTCTGTGCATCTGGGCTCCGGCCTCACCTCCATTGGTGAATCCGCATTCGTGAACGCGAGCAACCTCGCCTCGCTGAGCGTTGCCCCCGCCAACTCGGTCTACACCGTGGAAGACGGCGTCCTGTACAGCAAGGGGCGATGCGGGCCGCACCCTGGTCCCTGTACCTGCCCACGAACGGGGGCCCGAATTCACGGTTCCTGACGGCACGGTCGCTATCGCCGACACCGCTTTCGCGCACAACACGTCTCTGCGTCGCGTCGTCCTGCCCGAGGGGCTCACGACCATCGGCTACGGTGCCTTTGACGGCGACGCGAACCTCACCGACCTTGTCATCCCCGACTCGGTGACGGTCGCCCGCGGCCCTCGTCAACAACGGTCTGGACACGATCGAGCTGGGTTCGAAGGTCACGGAACTGTGGATGACCCCGCGCGAAACCCCCACCCCGCGCCACATCATCGTGCGCGGCGGTAACAACGGCGAGTTCTACTACGAGGGCAAGGCCTCCAACGGGCGCCCTCGACAGCGCCTACTTCGGTGAGGGGATGACTAGCTTCACCTTCTGGTTCGACACGCCGCGCGTCCTGGTCCTGCCCTCGACCGTGCAGGGACATCAAGCTCGCCGCCGATATGGCCGACGACCTCAAGGCGGGCACCGAGATTTACGTCGCCGCCCCCAGGGGCTCGAAGGCCTGGACGCTCACCGAGGCGGCCGATGAAGGAAGCCGGCTACAACACGGCAAACCTCTTCGAGTACACCCGCCTGCAGGTCGCAGTGTCGGGCGACGGAATCACCGAGGCCGGACCCGGATACACGCTCACCACCTCCGTGGGTACTCCGACGACCGTGAACGTCTCCGCGCAGGGCGGCACCCTGGGCGGACGCCAGACGCGCGTCGTGCAGATCGGCGGGGATGGTACCGAAACGGTTCTCCAGGACTGGGACTCGATGCAGGGCAGCTCGGATGAGAGCGCGTCTACCGCCTCCTACACCTGGACCCCTGACCAGCGCCGACGTCGTCCTGCGCCTCGACGTGCGTCAGGACCCCCACGCCGTCACCTCGACGACCGTGACCCTCAAGGCCTCGTCTGATACGACGCCCGCCCAGGGCGCGTGGACGTGGGGCGCTCGCGGCTGGTGGTACCGCTACGCGGACGGCACCTACCCCGCGAACACGGCCAAGACCATCGACGGCCAGGTCTACCGCTTCGACGCGGACGGCTACATGCGTACCGGCTGGGTCTTCGAGCGGGGCGCCTGGTACTACCACGCGCTGTCCGGCGCTCAGGCCACCGGCTGGGTCCTTGACGGCGTCTCCTGGTACTACCTGACCCCCGGAAGTGGCCAGATGGCCACGGGATGGGTCGAAGACGGTTCGCACTGGTACTACCTGATCCCCACCAACGGGAAGATGAAGACCGGATGGCACTACGAGGACGGCTCCTGGTACTACCTCAAGCCCGGCAACGGCCAGATGGCGACCGGACGCCTGTGGATCGTGTGGAAGTACTACCGATTCGCCGACAACGGCACGTTGATCCGCTGACCCGCTGACCCGAAGGACTACCCATGCGTTGCGCCCGCCCCGCCCGGACTCATGCCGGGGGAGCGGGCGCGCTCGCAAGGCGACGCGGGCACCGCATACGCTCCGCCCGCCCTATCGCGCCCCACAGGGATGTGCCGCGCGATCACCATCCTCATGCAGCTCAACACTTTATGTGTGAAGAAAGCGAGCCGACAATGTTCCACTCACCGACGCTCAGCGCTGACGCTCATAGCGCTAGGCGCCTCGCGCTCACCACGATCGGCGTGCCCGCGGCCTTCGCGGACGAGGCCGACGCCACCCAGGCCTCGTCGCCCGGCAGGAGCGAACGACTCCCCGGCGACGATCATCGTCCAGCTCGAGGTGGGCGACGCCGGGGCCGACCATGCCGCGTACTACGCGCAGATGAAGAAACGCATCGGCGAGGCCGTGGCCGCAGCTCTCCCGGGGGCGACCATCTCCGACGTGCGCGACTACCACCACGCCTTTGACGGCTTTTGCGATCCAGGCGCCCGCCTCGACGCTCGGTGTCATCAAGGCGACGTCCGGCGTCAAGGGTGCCTTCCCTCGACGGCAGCTACACGTTCGCCACCGATGATGAGATCTCGGGAGGCTACCGCGCCGTCGCAGGGGGTGACGAGTCGGATGCTGCCACCGGTGCCGCGGCCCAGATGATGCGGGCCGATGCGCTCGCCCAGAAGGGCCAGGGCCAGGTCATCGAGCTCATCGACAGTGGCATCGATACCTCGCACCAGGCTTTTGCCGGCGACATGGATGCAGCGTCGCTGCGCTTCACGCAGGACTCGGTGGCCTCGCTCGCCTCGCAGCTGGGCGCCGGCAAGGGTGGCGTGGGTGAGCCCCAAGATCCCCTTTGCCTACGACTACGGTGATGGGGACACCGACGTGCTGGCCACGGAGGAAGGAGGCGACGGAGCCCGCAGCGCCAACAACCAGGGCACGCACGTCGCAGCCCTCGCCGCGGCTAACAGCGGACAGTTCTCGGGCGCAGCACCCCAGGCCCAGCTGATCGTCGCGAAGGTGACGACCGATCCGGGCAACCAGGCGAGCGACGTGAACCTCCTGGCCGCGCTCGACGACGCGATGGTCCTCAAGCCCGACGTCGTCTCGGTCTCCTTCTCCAAGACCGAAGGATTCACGGACGACGCAGAGGCCCCTCTACTCCCACGTCTACGAGGCGCTCGGCGCGCAGGGCTCGACCGTCTACGCGCCCGCCGGTGACGTCGAGAGCTACGGTCGAGCGGACGATCCCTGACAACGGCGCGCTCGGCTTCCCCGCAGCCTTCTCCTCAACCCTCGCCGTAGCCTCGGTCAATGAGCAGGAGATCATGGGTGCCCTCACCTTCGGTGATCACCTGATCGGGTACCGCCCCTGGGACGCATGAGCAAGGGAGACGGCCCCTGGCTTCGACACCCTCGCCGAGGGCACGTACCGCGTGGTCTACGCAGGCAAACGGCTCGAGCGAGGACCTGACCAAGCACCTTGGAACGGACTACGGGGACCTGTCGCGCACGATCCTCCTTGAGGAGCTGGGAGGCAACGACTCACGCGGTAACTCGGTGGAGGTCAAGCACAAGATCAAGGCCCTCAAGTCCCTGACCAGCAAGCCCGCCGGCGTTCTGCTCGGACACTGGTACGACAGCGAGACCCCCATCAAGTGGTCGGTCGATCGATGGTTCAACCTGCCGATGGCGACCATTACGACCTCGGACCGCAACCGCCTCTACGACGCCATCAAGGCCTCGGAGAGCGGATCGATCGAGGTGAACGTCTCTCCCTCCACGATCCTCACCGTGCCCGAGGGGGTCCACGCCTCCGACTTCTCCTCCATGGGCGTGACCCCCGACCTGCGGCTCAAGCCCGAGGTCGCGGCCCCCGGCGGCGCGGTCATGTCCGCGACCCCCGGGAACTACTACGATCGACTGTCCGGCACGGCCGAGGCCTCGGCTCAGGCCGGCGCGGTCGCCACCCTCGTGCGTCAGCGCGTGGCAACCGATCCGGCGTTTGTGGCCCTGTCCGCCTCCGAGAAGAACGCCGTGGTCACGAACCTCCTGATGGGTACCGCGCGCCCGATCGTGGACGCGGAGCAGAATAACGGCACTTTCTACTCGCCGCGCCGCGTGGGTGCAGGTCTGGTGGACGCCCAGGGCGCCACGACCTCGTCCGTGTACCCGAGCGTCGTCGGGGCAGCGGATCCCTCGCGTCCCCAAGGCCGATCTGGGTGACGGAACCTCCGGGTGGACCTTCCAGGTGACCCTGACGAACGTCTCCGACACCGCCCACACCTACACGCTGGGCGGGCAGGCGCTGTCCGAAAAGGTCGAGAGCATGCTGTTCACGCACCACTCGACGAACTGGGCGGGACAGGGCATCGACCTGACCTTCTCCTCCGACTCGGTGACCGTGCCCGCCAAGGGTGCCGCAACCGTTACCGTCACCGTGACCCCGCGCGTGCCTTTGCCTCGTACGCTGCGGAGAGTACGCCCAGGGGCACGTTCATCGACGGCGCCGTCACCTTTACGAGCGCCGACGGGGCTCCGAACCTCACCGTCCCCTACGTGGGCTTCTACGGCTCCTGGGGTGCGCCTGCGATCTTCGACCTGGTCACCCCGGACAACCACATCAGCGGATACGGGTCGACGTTCATGAATGGGCGCCTGCCCTTTGGCCAGCAGAGCCCCTTCGACGTCGAGGACGAGCGGATGATCAACGGGGTCAATCCCCGACCTCCTCGTCATCTCGCGCTCCACGCACGAGGACGCCCGGACCGTCGTCACCCCGGGCACGGTGCTGCTGCGCCCGTTCCCTCGCTGACCTACACCTTTAGGAACGAGGCCGGGGAGACGATCCGCTCCTTCACGTGCGGGCGCGCGGATCGGTCCATCTACGACGTGCACACGCGCTCGCCACGCACGGTCGAGGACTCCGCGCCGGGCTGCGACCCGTGGTTCAACGGCTACGCGCCGGACGGCACCGAGCTGCCGGACGGGACGCTACACGCTGACGATCGAGGCCTCGTCCTACGGCCCGTCGCCCGCGACCCAGTCCATCAGCTACAGCGTCATCCTGGACACGCAGGCTCCCGTCATCTCCAACGTGACGGTTTCGGGTGAGGGCAAGGACCGCGTCCTGTCCTTCGATGCCACCGACTCTCGGCCATCGCCGGTGTCGGCTTCTCGGCCACCGAGGGCGGCAAGGTCGTCGAGCGCGGCGCCGAGGTCTACCCGACCGGGCGCAGCGAGGATGGTCTGGTCCACATCCACTTCGATGTGCCGCTGAAGGACGCCCTGACGAGCATCGGCGGCGATCCGTCGACGATCTACCTGCACGTGTGGGACTGGCCGGTCAACGAGGGCAACGGCGCCGGTCGCCCTCACAGCGATCCCCATGACGTCGCTCGCGTTGTCGCGCGAGTCCGCCACGCTCGGTGTGGGGGAGACCGTCACGCTGAGCGCCACCCACGAGCCCGCGGACGCGAACGTGACCGGCGTCGTCTGGTCCTCATCGGACGAGGCCGTGGCGACCGTCAGTGCGACCGGCGAGGTGAGCGCGGTGGGCGCGGGCGACGCGACCATCACCGTTGCCGACCCGACCCAGCCGAGCGTGTCCGCCAGCGCCACCATCCACGTCAGCGCCCCCACGCCCACCCCCAAGGCCGGTACCTGGAAGCGGGATGGCCGCGGCTGGTGGTACCGCTACGAGGACGGCTCGTACCCCGCCGATACGACCCTCGCTATCGACGGAGCGACGTACCGCTTCGACGCGCGCGGTTACATGCGCACCGGATGGGTGAGGGAGCAGGGCTCGTGGTACTACCACAGCGCATCGGGTGCGCAGGCGAGCGGCTGGGTCCTCGACGGGATCTCCTGGTACTACCTGGACCCGGCCACGGGCGTCATGGCGACCGGCTGGGTCAAGGACGGCGACACCTGGTACTACCTCAATCCCACCACCGGCAAGATGATGACGGGGTGGCTCAAGGACGGTGGTGCCTGGTACTACCTGAAGACCGGAAGCGGCGCGATGGCCACGGGCCGACTGCGCATCTTCTGGACGTGGTACACCTTCTCTGAGACGGGACAGCTGATCAGTTAGTTCGCCCCTGAGACTGACCGTCCAGGCCCGTACACCCTGCTACATGTGGGATGTGCGGGCCTGGCGTATGTCAAAGGAGGCAGGCGCCAAAATTCCCAGGGTTTTTTCAGGTTGTCTTGTCGTTGTCGCAAGGTTCGCTGTTTACACTGAATGTCATCACAAGGGAATACGGCACGGACCATGAGGGTCCGGGACATGCCGACGAGACTTTTTCGAGGAGCCTTCTGGGAAAACTTGCACTGTGTTGATGGGATAAGCCGAGGGGCCGACCGCAAGGTCGGCCCCTCGGCTTATATTCAGGCCTGCACAAAATGTCAGTGTGTGGACACTGGGCCATCTATCGGACATGCATACTGCACAACTGGAAGAACTTACGCATAATAGGACGGCGCGTCAGCCGGACGCGCTTTTGATCGTCACTCGTCGATACGTAAGTGAGCCATTGATGTCCCATCACTCCACCCCGGCACTCGCGCTCGCCGCAGCCCTCGCCCCTGACCGGCGTGAGCGTCCCGGCGCTCGCAGCAAGCCCGCAGCCGGGCGGTGTCCTCCCGCCAACCCCACCCACGCCTCGTCGAAGGACGCGCAGTCGGGGACGCGAGTCGAGGACGCGCTGCTGTCCATCCGCCAGGCCGAGGCCGGGGGAGTGACCCTGCCCGACGCCTCGTCCGCGCAGGAGGCAGCGACGACACCCCGACGACGATCATCGTCCAGTTGGAGGATGGGACAGCCGGTGGCTCCACGCAGGCCACGCGCGACGACGTGAAGGCCCGCATCGCCTCCGCTGTCGCGGGAATCGTCCCCGGTGCGCAGGTCGCGACCGTGCGTGAGTACACCAACGCTTTCGTCGGCTTCGCCATCGAAGCGCCCGGCTCCGCTCTCTCCGCGATCCAGAAGGTCGAGGGAGTGAAGACCGCCTTTATCGAGGGCGTCCATAAGCCAATGGAGACTGAGGAGCAGGGAGCGGTGCGCCCGTCCTCAAGAACGCCCTCGTCCCTGGCGATGACGCGTGCGAACGAGGTCGCCCCTCAAGGGCGATCGTCAGGTCATCGAAGTCATCGACTCCGGCCTGCAGACCGACCACGACGCCTTCGCCGGCTCGATGGAGGGCGTCAACGTGCGCATGAGCCAGGCCGACGTGCAGGCCTTCGCGGGTAAGCTCCCGCACGGCGGCGCCGGCACGTACGTCAACAGCAAGATTCCCTTCGCCTACGACTACGCGGACAATGATGCCGATGTCGTGCCCTCATTCCGAAAAGGACCCTGTCCCACGGCACGCACGTCACCGCGATCGCGACCGCCAACGCCGACGTCCTGCAGGGCACCGCGCCCCACGCGCAGATCGTCGTCGCCAAGGTCGCCTCAGATGAGGACGGATCTGATGCCTCGACAGCGCGCTGCTCGCAGCCCTCGATGATGCGCTCGTCATCGCGCCCGACGTTATCAACCCTGTCCTTGGGTGACGATTCCGGCATGAGCAGCGATGCTGGCAGCGTCTTCGCCGGCGTGTACGAGAAGCTCGCCGCCGCTGGCATCACCGTCAACGCGGCGGGCGGCAACGCCTTCTCCAACGCCTACGGCAACAACTCCGGCCAGAACAAGCCCTTCGCGACCGACCCCGACACGGGTACACTCGGCGAACCCGCCTCCTACAAGTCCACCCTGGCCGTCGCCTCCGTCGACAACCAGGAGGCCCTGTCCTACGTGAGCCTGGGCGATCGCAAGATCGCCTACCGCACCGCCCTCGACGGCCAGGGCGCGGCCGTGCGCGGCCTGCGCGACGTCCCCGAGAAGACCTACCGCATCGTCGACGCCGGCGCTGGCGGCACCGACCGGCTCGAGCAGTACGCGGGCGCCGACCTCTCAGGCGTGATCGTCCTCGAGGACAAGGGCGGTACGGACCTCGCGACGGCTCGGCCATGACCGAGGAGCTCAAGGCGCGCAACCTGACGGCTCTCTCGCCTGCACCCGCGGCCCTCATGGTCGCTGACACGGACGAGGTCGGCACGCCCTACCAGGCGATCCTCGGCTCGACCACGGCGATGCCGACGGTGACCATCACCAAGCGTGACGGCGAGGCGATCCGCGAGGCCCTGGCCAGCCGCCAACGGAGCCGACGTCACCGTGACCGTCACGCACTCCGGCATCGTGCTGGCCTCGAACAACCCGACGGCCTCGGAGTTTCTCGGCGTGGGGCGTGCCCCCGACCTGACCCTCAAGCCTGAGATCGCTGCCCCCGGCGGCGACATCATGTCGGCTTACCTCGGCAACGAGTACCAGCGCCTGTCGGGCACCTCGATGGCCTCCCCGCAGGTCGCGGGCATCAGTGCCCTCGTGCGTGAGCGCCTTGCGAGCGATCCCGCCTTCTCCGCAATGAGCGCCGAGCAGAAGAACGCGGTCGTCACCAACCTCCTCATGCGGGCACCGCCCACCCGCTCGTCGACGTTGAGCTGGGCGACGGCACCTACTACTCGCCGCGCAGGGTCGGCGCGGGTGCCGTCGACGCGCTCGCAGCGACCACCGCGACCGTCTACCCGACCGTTGTCGGCGCTGCCGATCCCTCCCGACCCAAGGCCGACCTCGGCGATGGGACGAAGGGGTGGACCTTCCAGGTGCAGCTGACCAACCTCTCGGACGCTGCTCACACCTACACCCTCGGCGGCCAGGCGCTCTCCGAGATGGTTGAGGAGGGCCTCTTCCCTCGAGCACTCACAGAACTGGGCGGGCGCGGGCATCTCGCTGACCTTCTCCGGTGACGGCTCGCCGAGGCCGGGGACGCCCAGCAGATCACGGTCCCCGCGATGTCGAACGCCACCGTGACCGTCACCGTGACCCCCGAGTCCGAGTTCGCTGCCTTTGCCTCGGAGAACGCCCCCAAGGGAACCTTCATCGACGGCGCCGTGACCTTCACGAGCGAGGACGGGACCCCAAGCCTGACCGTGCCCTACCTGGGCTTCTACGGCTCGTGGGGAGCCCCGAACGTCTTCGACGGCAAGTGGTCGGACGACGAGACGACGCCCGTGCACGTCTACCGTTCCGCGCTGGTCAACGCTCACTCCTCCATCCCGCTGGGAGCGCTGAACCCGCTGTCGGACAAGCAGGACTCGAACCTGGTCACGACGATCAACACGCAGCGCCTCATCACCTCGCGCGCCAAGTGGGCCGGCGCCCCCGACAAGATCGCGCCGATGACCGGCATGCTGCGCTCGGTTCCCGTCGATGTCTGTCACCTACCGGAACTCTGCGGGCGAGTCAGTGCGCTCCTATACGATCAACCGCGTGCGCAAGTCCCTCTACGACCTCGAGACCGGCTGGACGAAGCCGGGTGAGTTCGCCGGTGAGGAACCCTTCTTCGACGGCTACGACCAGTCCGGTAACGAGCTGCCCGACGGCCGCTACACGCTGACCATCGAGGCGGCGACGGACGGTCCGTCCTCGCAGAAGCACCAGATGAGCTACGAGTTCACGCTGGACACGCAGGCCCCCGTCATCTCCAACCTCACGGTGAGCGGCGAGGGCGACGCCCGCACGGTGTCCTTCGACGTCACCGACGCTTCCCCGTGGCTGGCATCGACTTCCACGAGGACGCCGACGGCACGTGGTACTACCGCAAGCTTGTCGAGGACGACGGTGAGATCCTGGCCGACGGCACGCACTGCTACCACTTCGACGTGCCCGTCTCGGAGCTGAAGGCCGCCTGGGCGCAGCAGGGACGCACGGACGAGGCCCCGGTGACCCCTGTACCTGTACGCCTGGGACTGGGGCGTCAACCCCGCCAAGCAGGAGGTGCGCCTCCAGGGTGGTCCGACGCCCGCTCCGACCCGATCCGACTCCGGCACCTGAGCCGACGGCGGACCCGACGCCCTGAGCCGACCCCGGCTGAGCGTGATCCGACCCCGGCGCCTGGGCCCCGATCCGGCTCCGCCCCGCAGGGGTGGCCAGTGGATCAGCGATTCGGTCGGCTGGTGGTACCGCTACTGCGACGGGCACCTATCCGGCTGGCCAGACGGTGCAGATCGGTAACTCGATCTACCGCTTCGGTGCGGATGGGTACATGCGTACCGGTTGGGTCAACGAGGCTGGTTCGTGGTTCTACCACGATGCTTCGGGTGCCCAGGCGAGTGGCTGGGTGAAGGATGGCTCTTCCTGGTACTACCTGGATCCGGCGACGGGGCGAATGGTCACCGGTTGGCTGCTTGATGGGCTGACCTGGTACTACCTGACGCCCGGTAGTGGCGCGATGGTGACCGGTTGGGTCAAGGATGGCTCGTCCTGGTACTACATGCACTCCAGTGGCGCGTTGACGACCGGTTGGCTGAAGGATGGCGGCTTCTGGTACTACCTGAGCACCGACTCGGGTGCGATGTACACGGGAGGTCACTGGATCGGCTGGAAGTGGTACTACTTCGCCGAGAACGGCCAGTGGAACGGCTGAGGCCTCACGCGCAGCACTGACAGTGTGTGACGCAGTGTGCGCCCCGGGGAAAACCGCGGGCGCACACTCGTCTTGTGATCAGTCAATTATCTGCGGGGTTAAAATCCCAGGATTTTCTCAGCTCGCCTTGCCGTTGCCGCAAGGTTGGGTGCCTACAGTAGATGTCATCACAAGGGAATACGGCACGGGCCACACGGGCCCGAGCGATGCCGACGAGACATCATTGAGGAGCCTTCTGGGACAACCTGCACTGTGTTGATGGGATACGCGGAGGGTCGACTGCCAGGTCGGCCCTCGGCGTATCTGCACCGGGAGCGAGTCGGGAACTGTGTGCTGTGGGAAGAATGCTGTTTCAGGCATCTTCGTGCTGCTCACCACCTCGCACGTAATTCCCGCGGCTGCTTCAACATTGAATCGTGGTCATTGGAATTGCAACGTTTCTGGATGTTGTTGAATATTCATGCAGTCGAATTACGTGCGACTTTTGTCTGGCTGGGGTGTTGTGGGGCCTGAAAAGCCGGGGCGCGTCAGGCATATCGCCCGACGCGCCCCGGCCTCGTCGTCGATGCGAGCTACTCAGAGGCGCTCAAAACCAGCGTCCCACGCGGCGCGCATGGGGTTCGCGTCGGCGACCAGCTGATCGAAACGCAGGTCGGCGATGTCGATGACCTCGCCGAGCGCGAAGCGAGCCTCGCGGGCGGGAGAGTGCTCGACGCGGCGCCAGCCCGAGGACAGCAGGTGCTTGCGGTCCACCACGTTATCCACGCAGATCACCAGCGGACTACCGAACTTCTCGCGGTAGGCGGCAGCCAGGGCGCGCAGCCTCGGCCTCCTCGGGGATCACATCGCCCACCGACAGGGACGAGGTGTCTGCGCTGGCCTGCTCATCGCCCGCGCCATCGAGGACCAGGGAGACGACGTCCGTGAGGACGCGATGAGCTCCTCGGCCTCCTCGGGGCTGGCTGCCAGGACAGCGTCCTCGAAGGAGGAACGCAGCTCGGACACGGAGGCGAAGGGACGCGACTCCCAGGCGCGCTCGACCGGCCACGTGTGAGCGGAGAACATCGAGGAGAAGGTCGCGACGAACTGGTCGCGATCCATCGCGTTGACGTCGTCCAGGTTGATCTTCTTGCCGTTCACCACGGCCACGTCCGGCGAGGCCGGGCGTCCGATGTGGAAGAACAGGAGGTTCAGGATGATGGCCGTCAGCGAGCCGATGGTCACACCGGAGCCGAAGATGATCTGCAGCCAGGAGGGCATCACGACACGATGCACGGGTCTTTCAGAAGGTCACGAGGAGGGCCAGGCCGATCGACGGTGGAGACGATGACCGCGTTGCGGTCGTCGCGCAGGTCGACCTTCGACAGGGTCTGGATGCCGACGACGGCGACGTTGGCGAACATCGCCAGCGAGGCGCCGCCGATGACAGGCTGCGGGATGGCCGCGACGATGGCCGCGGCCTTGGGCAGCACGCCCAGGACGATCGTGAAGACACCCGCAGCGGTGACGACCCAGCGGGACTTCACGCGGGTGAGGCGCACGAGGCCGACGTTCTGTGCGAAGCAGGTGTAGGGAAGGAGTTGAGGACGCCGCCCAGCAGGGTGGACAGGCCGTCGGCGCGCAGGGCGTTGGCGATGTCACGCGGGGCGATACGCTTGCCCACGACCTCGCCGGTGGCGAAGACGTCACCCGTGGTCTCCACGGCGGTGACCGCTCATGACGATGATCATCGCGATGATGGCGCTGATCGAGAACTGCGGGATGCCAGAAGAAAGGCGGTGATGCCCAACCAACTGGCCTCCCCGACGCCCGGAGAAAGTCGGTCTTGCCCATCGCAAAGGCACGCCCGTCATGATGAGCGAGGCCGAGGACGGACCGAGGGTGCCCATGAAGCCCTTTGAAGAGGCGCTGGATGATGACGATGATCGACGATCGTTCCAAAAGCGTAAGCCGAGTGCTTTCGAATGTTGCGCTTGCCTTCGCTGCGTCACCGGTGCGCCTGATCGGCCCAGGGCAACGATGTCGTCCGGCGGAGACGGTCAGGAGCGTCGTGCCCATGACGGTCAGGAGCGTACCCGTGACGATCGGCGGGAAGAAACGCAGGAGCTTGGCGAAGAAGGGCGCGACCAGGAAGACGATGAGGCCGACGGCGATGATGGAGCCGTACACTGGTGGCCAGGCCGGTCCTGGGTCGGCGCCGGCGGGCGTGGCAGCCGCACCGATCGCGATGAGGGGTGAGACGGCGGTGAACGTGACGCCCTGGATGAGGGGAGTTTTCACGCCGATGGGCGTACCGATGCCGTACCGATTGGATGATGGTGGCGATGCCACAGGTGAGCAGGTTCTGCGTTGATGAGGTGGACCAGCGTGTGTCATCGTCGAGCCCGCTGGCCGAAGCAATGACGAGTGGACGACTCACGGCGCCTGCGCGTAGAACGCGAGGACGTGCTGAATGCCCAGAATGGTGAGTTTCCCAAAGGAGGGACTTGATCGACGGGGTGGGAGCGGACGAGGGGCTTGATGCCATCTGTGTCTCCTGGACCTTTATCCAAGTTGTGTTAGGGACCCCTCCATTCTCTGTGATCGGCACGATTGTTTTACGAGTTATTTAAAAAGTGTGGCGAGTTCTATGTCGCGGATGCTTTTCGTTTACGATGTGAACAAAGCCGGACTTATGTGGGAGGGAGGCCGGTATGACGCGCAATGGTCGTCCTCCGTCGATGGCGGACGTGGCTGAGTGGTCGGTGTCTCGCATCAGACGGTGTCTCGCGTGGTGAACGGCAAGGGGCGTGTGTCGCCTCGGACGCGCGAGCGCGTGCAGGCCGCGATTGATCAGCTGGGATACCGTCCGAACTCCGTGGCCCGTGCCCTGGTGACCGCCCGCTCGGGCATTATCGGCGTCGTGACCACCACCTCGGCTCACTTCGGTCCCTCCTCGATGCTGGTGGCCCTGGAGGTCGCCGCCCGCGAGGCCGGGCTTTTCACGTCGGTTGTGGCCCTCGATCGTTCTCGGCGCCGACGACGTGGCCAGCGCCTTCGACCACTTCTCGTCCCTGGCGGCTGAGGGCGATCGTGGTCATCGCGCCGGTGGATTCCTCGCCGAGGCCGTGGCATCCCAGGGCGCGTCCGTGCCGGTGGTCGCGGTCTCCGGTGGGCGCACGTTCGGTCGCGGGGTGTCGGTCGTTCACGCGGACCAGCGTGGAGGCGCTGCGCGCTCGCGGAGCACCCTCGCGTCGCTGGGGCACGGGAAATCGCGTGCGTGGCGGGTCCTCAGGAGTGGTTCGAGGCGCGCGAACGCGTGGCCGGGTGGCGCGAGGCGATGGACCAGGCGGGTCTGCCGATGCGCGAGCCGCTCGTCGGCTCGTGGGAGGCGCGCTGGGGGTACGTTGCCGGGACAGAACCTCGTCGAAGATGGCCTGCCTGACGCTGTCATGTGCGCGAACGACGAGGTCGCGGTCGGCTCCTGCGAGCCTTCGCCGAGGCCGGGGTGAGTGTTCCGGGTGACGTGTCGGTGGCGGGTTTCGACGACGTGCCAAATGGCCGCCTACGCGGGTCCGGGGCTGACGACGGTGCGCCAGGATTTCGCGGACCTTGGGCGCTGCGCGCTTGAGGCGGTCAGTCACGCGCTCGATGGGGAATCGGTGGACACGTACGTGCGTCCAACACGCCTCGTTGTGCGCGGTTCGACGGGAGTTTGCCCTCGTTAGAGGCTCTTTTTGGTAGTCGTACTTGCCTTTCATGCGCGGGTGAATGTTAACGTTAACCCAACCGATGTTCATCGGCGCTCAGTGAGGAGTACGAATGGATCACCGCAACCCCGACACATGGACCCCAGAGTTCGCGCGCGAGATCGAGCGCGTTCGTGAATACGTCGCCACCCTGCATGCCGAGCTGCCCCGCTGGGGCCTCGTCGTCTGGACGGCCGGAACTGTCTCTCAGCGCGTGCGCGGCGAGGCCCAGGACGGCAGCCAGGACCTCCTCGTCATTAAAGCCCTCGGCGTGTCCTACGACGACCTGAGTCCCGAGGCGATGGTCGTGTGTGACCTCGACGGAAACCTTGTGCTGGGGAGGGTCTCCCTCATCGGATACCGCCGCGCACGCCTACGTCTATCGCCACATGAGCGAGGGTGGGCGGCGTCGTGCACGCACTCCACCTACGCCACCGCACTGGGCTGCGCGCGGAGGGAGATTCCCCGCGTCCTGACCCATGATGGGCGACGAGTTCGGCGGCCCCGTCCCCGTCGGTCCTTTCGCCCTCATTGGCGACGACTCGATCGGGCGCGGCATCGTTGACACCCTGCGCGAATCGCGCTCGCCGGCTGTCCTCATGCGCAACCACGGCCCCTTCACGATCGGGCGCGACGCGCGCGCCGCCGTCAAGGCCGCCGTCATGGTCGAGGAGGTCGCCAAGACCGTGCATGTCGCCCGGGCGGGCGGACCTCTCGTTCCCATCGAGCAGCACCACATTGATTCCCTCTACGACCGCTACCAAAACGTCTACGGGCAGCACTGACATCAAAGGAGATTTCACCGTGACCAGTTTCTACGAGGGCCGCGAGGTCTGGTTCGTCACCGGCAGCCAGGACCTGTACGGCGAGGAAACCCTGGCGCAGGTCGCCAAGCAGTCCCAAGAGGTCGTTCGCCTGCTCAACGAATCAGACCTGCTCCCCGCGCCGATCGTATGGAGGCCCGTCCTGAAGGACTCCGACGCCATCAAGCGAGCAATGCTCGAGGCCAGCGCGGACGACCGCGTCCTCGGCGTCATCTCCTGGATGCACACGTTCAGCCCTGCGAAGATGTGGATCCGCGGCCTCGAGGTCCTGCGCAAGCCCCTGCTGCACCTGGCGACCCAGGCCAATGTCGAGATCCCCTGGGACAGCATCGACATGGACTTCATGAACCTGAACCAGGCGGCGCACGGTGACCGCGAATACGCCTACATCCTCACGCGCCTGGGCCTGGCTCGCGCCACGGTCGTCGGTCATGCCTCGCAGGGAGAAGACGCGTCGTCGCGTCGCCAACTGGGTGCGCGCGGCCGGCGGTTTCGCGGCGACCAATGAGCTGCGCGTCGTGCGCTTCGGTGACAACATGCGCAACGTGGCCGTCACGGAGGGTGATAAGACCGAGGCTGAGCGTCGCCTCGGCGTCTCGGTCAACACGTGGTCGGTCAACGACCTCGTCGCCGTCGTTGACGCCGTGGACGAGGCCGCCATCGACGCCCTCGTGGCCGAATACTGCGAGCGTTACGACGTTGCCCCCGAGCTGGCCCCGGGTGGGGATCGGGCGGAATCGCTGCGCTACGCCGCCCGCGAGGAGATTGCGCTGCGCACCTTCCTGGAGGAGCGCGGGGCGATGGCCTTCACGACCAACTTCGAAGACCTCGGCGGGCTCCGTCAGCCCCCGGCCTGGCCGTGCAGCGCCTGACCGAGGTCGGCTACGGTTTCAGCGCCGAGGGGGACTGGAAGACCGCGGTCCTCGTGCGCGCCGCGAAGGTGATGGGGGAGGGACTGCCCGGCGGTGCCTCGCTCATGGAGGACTACACCTACAACCTCGTCGAGGGTTCCGAGATGATCCTGGGCGCCCACATGCTCGAGGTGTGCCCCTCGCTGACGAACGCCCGCCCGCGCATCGAGATTCATCCTCTGGGCATCGGGGATCGCGAGGATCCGGTCCGCATGGTCTTCGACGCGGCTCCGGGACGCGGCGTCGTTGTCGCTATGTCCGACATGCGCGACCGATTCCGCCTCACCGCGAACATTGTCAACGTCATCGAGCCTCCCCAGCCGATGCCCAAGCTCCCCGTCGCCCGTGCGATGTGGATCCCCGAGCCTGACTTCTACACCTCCGTCGAGGCATGGCTGACGGCTGGCGGAGCGCATCACACGTGCATGTCGACGCAGATCGAGCCCGAGGTGTGGGAGAACTTTGCGGCGCTGGCGCACATGGAACTCGTCGTCATCGACGAGTCGACGACGCGACGCGACTTTCGCCTCCGGCGTGCGCTGGAACCAGGCGTACCATCGCCTCGCAGAGGGCTGTAAAACCGATACTGGCTGTGTCGTCTGCCCCACAGCCCGATTCCTTTGCGTATGTCCGTT
>BNJV01000368.1_pt1 | contig 33449 bp, 43 predicted proteins | sample 8540591 | NCBI WGS metagenome assembly BNJV01 (sample SAMD00202457, study PRJDB9452) | human saliva metagenome | host: Homo sapiens | reverse complement strand
AAGTATTTCTACTTGACACATCTTTTTTTATGCTGTAGTATATGTAAAGTAATATGACTTGACAGTGATGGAGGTGGCGAAATGGAAGAACGAGTACTTATCAGTTTGCTCTTAGATTTCTATGGGCCATTATTGACGGACAAGCAACGCATGTCCTTACAACTTCACCACGAAGACGATATGTCCCTTGGCGAGATTGCTGAGGAATTAGGTGTATCACGGCAGGCTGTACATGATAATTTACAGCGTGCTCGGCACATTTTAAACGATTACGAATCTAAATTACACTTGGTAGCACAATATGAACAGCGTGAAGGACTGCTTTCACAGTTGAAAGAAACCTTGCCTAAAGAGGTGTTAGCTGAAAGTAAGGTACAACAAGTATTGGCGCAAATGGAGGGATATTATGGCATTTGATAGCTTGTCAGAAAAACTGCAAGAAGCCTTTCAATCCTTAAAAGGGAAGGGCAAAATTACAGAAGAAGATGTCAATCTTGCGTTGCGTCAAGTACGTACGGCACTTTTAGAAGCGGACGTTAACTTTATGGTTGCGAAGGACTTTGTTAAGTCCATCAAGGAAAAGGCCCTCGGCGAAGAGGTGTTCGGTTCTTTGAACCCAGCCCAAACGGTTATTAAGATCGTAAATGACGAATTAACCGCTCTCTTAGGTGGCACACAAAGCCGTATCATGATTTCTAGCAAGCCTCCAACGATTATTATGCTCGTTGGTTTACAAGGTGCTGGTAAGACTACAACAGCTGGTAAATTGGCAGTATACCTTCGCAAACAAGGTAAGCATCCAATGCTCGTAGCTGCCGACGTATATCGTCCAGCTGCTATTACTCAATTGCAAGTTGTAGGTAAGCAAATCGATATCCCCGTATTTGCTGATGAAACACCTGGTGCTAATCCAGTAGACATTGCGCGTCGTGCCGTAGAGCAAAGTACGCATATGTTGAAAGATGTTGTTATCATCGATACAGCTGGTCGTTTGGCGATAGACGAAGTCCTCATGGACGAGTTATCCAATATTAAAGCTGCTGTTCGACCTCATGAAATTCTACTCGTTGTAGACTCCATGATCGGTCAAGATGCGGTAACAACAGCACAAACGTTTAATGAAAAATTAGGCGTTGATGGTGTTATCCTTACTAAACTCGATGGTGATGCGCGCGGTGGTGCTGCATTATCCATCAAAGCTGTAACAGGCTTGCCAATCAAGTTCACTGGTGTGAGCGAAAAAATGGATGGTTTCGATGTATTCTATCCAGACCGCATGGCTTCTCGTATTCTTGACTTGGGTGACTTTAAAACATTGATTGAAAATGTTCAAGGCGCTATCGATGAAGAAGAAGCTCGTGAAATGGCTAAGAAAATGGCGAAAAACAATTTCACCTTGGATGATTTCTTGAAACAGATGAATCAGGTGAGAAAGTTAGGGCCATTACAAAATATTATTGGTATGTTGCCAGGCATGGGACAAATTAAGGATCAATTGAAAGACCTTGATTTGAACAGTAAAGAGGTGCGCCGCATTGAGGCCATCATTACATCTATGACGGCAGCAGAGCGAGAAAATCCAAATATTCTTAATGGTTCTCGCCGCAAGCGTATTGCATTAGGCTCTGGTACTCAGGTACAAGATGTAAATCGCTTGTTGAAACAATTTGAGGAAGCGCGGAAGATGATGAAGCGCATGCAAGGTTTACGTGGCGGTAAGGGCGGCTTCCCAGGAATGCCTAAATTACCGTTTATGTAATACATGGGCAGGGGCGCTGAACCTGTCCACCCACATCAGTATAAGGAGGTGAATTTCACATGTTAAAAATTCGTTTGACTCGTTTAGGTGCTAAAAAAGCTCCTTTCTACCGTATCGTTGTTGCTGACGCACGTGCTCCACGTGAAGGTCGTCCTGTTGACACTATTGGTCAATATGATGCTACTAAACAACCAGCTATCGTTAATGTAGACGAAGAAAAAGCTTTGGCTTGGTTAGCTAAAGGTGCTCAGCCTACTGACACTGTTCGCTCCTTGTTCAAAAAACAAGGCGTTATGCAAAAATTTGCTGACGCTAAAAAGTAATTAATAGAGAGGCATACTGTGATGATAGAATTAATTTCATTAATTGCGAAATCATTAGTGAAGCAGCCTGATGCCGTATCTGTTACCATGGTCCAAAAGGGAAACATGGAGGTTTACGAACTTCACGTAGCCCCAGAGGATATGGGCAAAGTCATCGGAAAGCAAGGACGAATTGCGAAGGCGATTCGCGCTGTGGTGAAAGCGGCGGCTATTAAAGAGAACAAAAAGATATCTGTTGATATTGTCTAAAAGGGAGTATTCCAATGGAAGAAATGACATTACGTGTCCCTGTAGCAGTAAAAGCAAAAGTAACAGAAGACTTGAAAGCGAAAATTGTATCCGATCTTGAAACTCGCCTTGATATGGTGAATAAAGATTTGGAAGCAATTGAGTTTCAAGCCCAACGTATTTTAGCTGATGCAGCTAAAGTTGATGCAACAAGTCTTACTGCTATTCGTCAACAAATCGACGAAGAAAAAAATAAACGCTTGGCTTTCAAAGAAGAAGTAACAGCTAAATTGAAAGACGCTCAAGGTTTAGCTTTGGGAACTGAAATTCCTCAAGGTACTTTAGAGCAAACAGTTACCGTTAAAATCGGGGATGATTTGGATGCCATGATGGGCGCTGAAATCCTATTAGAAGACGGTAAAATCGTTGCGTTTCGTCAATAATGAAACATAACGATTTCATCACAATAGGTGTTATCATCGCCCCGCACGGCGTGCGGGGTGATCTTCGTATTATGCCTCAAACCGATTTTCCAGAACGGTTTATGCATATGGATGCCTGTTACATCGATGGTAAAGAATACCACGTTGCATCCGCACGATTTCATAAGCAATTTGTACTAGCATCCTTTAAGGAAATTCCTGATCGTAACACGGCTGAATTATTCAGTAAGAAAGCAATTCAAGTCCGTCGTGAAGATTTGGTAGAATTGCCAGAAGGTCGCTACTACATCTTTTTGATATCATCGGTCTTGAGGTTCAAGACACTAAAGGTAACGTGCTTGGTACGGTTACTGATGTGTTGCAACCTGGTGCTAATGATGTCTATGTGGTTTCCAAAGATGGGGAACCAGATCAATTATTTGCAGCCATTGAAGAGGTCGTTAAAGACATCGATGTGGAGAATAAATTGATGATCGTAGATCCGCCTGAATGGATATAATCCTTTAGGCGGTTTTTTTTATCTACATATAGGTATATTATGATAAAAGTTATATAATATAGCTATATATAGATAATGCTAATGAGTTTATGTGAGTTAATAAGTACAGAGGACGGTCTATGCGTATCGATATCGTATCTTTATTTCCTGAGTTTTTTGATGCTTTTTTTAGTCATTCCATCATAAAACGGGCTATCGAAGCGGAACGCTTATCTATGGGCGTAACTAACCCTCGGGACTTTAGTCATAATAAACATGGTCAAGTAGATGATACGCCGTATGGTGGCGGTGCGGGTATGCTTATGATGGCACCTCCCATCTTTGAAGCGGTAGAATCTGTTATTGCTCAATATGATAGCGAAACTAATAGCGCCTATTCTATAGATGAGATGTGTGATGAAATGAGCCTTATTGGTAATCCCAGTGAAAGTATACGACGTCGTGTTATTTTTATGGGACCTACAGGTCAACCTTTTACACAAGAAAAGGCTCGTGAACTAGCGACGTACGATCAATTGGTGCTCATTTGTGGTCATTATGAAGGCGTCGATTATCGCGTAGAGGAACATTTAGTAGATGAAACTATTTCAATTGGGGACTATGTATTAACTGGTGGAGAATTGCCAGCTATGGTTGTAGCCGATGCAGTGGCTCGTATGATTCCCGGTGTATTAGGTGCAGCTAGTGGGGCCCAAGAGGATTCCTTTTATGAGCCTTTATTAGAATGTCCTCAATATACAAAGCCTCCAGAATTCAGAGGATGGGGTGTTCCTGATGTACTACGTAGCGGTCATCATAAAAACATTGCTACGTGGCGAAAAAAGGAAGCCTTAAAGCGGACACGATTGTTACGGCCCGATTTATTGGAACGACCATTAACAAAAGAGGAAGTTAAACTTTTAAAAGAGATTATTGCTGAAGAGTCTGAAAGAGATACAGGTGAAGTATGAAAGCTTTAGTATTAGGTTCTACTGGTGCAGTTGGTCGCCATATTGTAGAATCATTGATTGACAATCATGAAATTCAAGAAATTCATGTATTTGTACGTCGTCAAGTTACGTATACATCTCCAAAGGTAACCGTTCATATCGTTAATTTTGATGAACCTCGTGAATGGGCACACCTAGTAACAGGAGATATTTTATTCTCTGCTATGGGCACAAACCGTAAACAAGCAGGTTCTAAAGAAGCACAATGGACAGTCGATTATACCTACCAGTACGAAATGGCTCGCATTGCAGCTCAAAATGGAGTAAAAAAATATGGATTAGTCTCCTCTTTAGGGGCGAATCCAAAATCGAAATTCTTTTATATGTCCATGAAAGGACAATTGGAAGAGGTCATCTTAGAACTTCCATTTGAAGCGATTGTTATTGTTCGTCCAGCTACCTTGATTCGAGAAGAACCTAAATTGGTAGAACGTATTAGTTGTGCTGTATTTGGGGTCATTAATAAAGCACGTGTATTAATGAGTCAAGAGCCTGTAAAAACTGCTGATGTAGCTAAGGTGCTTGTAACAGCTACTATGGGGCAACAATATGGTATTTCTATTATTGAAAATGAAACGATTCATGAACGTGTAGGCTACTTTAAAGCTTAATTTCATTAAATCCCGTTTAGGAGAGAGAGTAGTTTAGATGCGTATATAGGTTATTGCTACTCTAACGAGGTTGTTTATGGAGTTTAATTGTTACGATGTCCTTGAGGTTCAGGGCAGCCGTTATATAATAACTGAAAAAATTAAATATAATGAGATTATTCCAAAAGCTGATCAGGAACAAGCCTATAAGGCTAAACCATCTATGCAAAAGTCTCCTGGTGATTATTGGCATGAATATGGCCTAGAGGCTGTTGAGGGAACTGATAAAATATGGGTTACCATCGAGTACAATGATAATGCGTGGTGCACTGTATCTAGAACATCCTATCGTAAGCGTGCGCCGAAAGGCTTTACATTACATCAAATCGGTTTGGAAAAGGTTGTAGACGTAGATGGTGATAGTGGTGCGTCCGTAGGTGATCGAGCTGGGTATAAGGAATATCAATTGCCCTGTGAAGGCGGCGCTAGCGTATTCTTTGAAGAAAATTGGTTCAAAGGGGAAAAAATGTTTGCCGAAGGCTCTCGAGTACAGTTGGTGAATATTAAACTCTGTAATGATGCGGCAGCTAACGCTGTTCGTAAAAAGAAACGTAATCAACGTTTGAAAAAACGACTCGAAGGATTTGCTATTGCCATTGGATGCGGCGCATTATTTTGGATGTTCCTTGTTAGTGGGGATTCTGACTTTTCTTGGCATGAAATACGTGGTACCTTTGGCTTCCCTTATACTGCAAAGGAGCATATGCATGATACATCCGTCTATTATACTAAGACGGATTCGGATAATGAATATACTTCTAGTTTAGATCCTGTTAGTACAGCATTAGAATTAATAGATTCTTTAAACGGGGATATTAAAAATGAAGGTGAGAGCTTAGCAGAAGGTCGTGAAGTTATTGTATTTTATGATGCTAAGTCTGCCTATATTATCACTAACGTAGATGGGCAAACCCGCGTTAAGGTGTGTGAACCAGGAAAGTTGACACCAGAAGAACAGGAGCTCATTAATAGTACAATACGCAAGACACATGTGCTTGATTCCTATGCCTATATGGTTCGCCAACGGGATAGTAGTGGGCGCGAGAAATTCCTTAATATACACAATCTTAATGAAGCCGATAAGGCTTATATGTTTAACCGTTGACTATGAATATAAAGGGACAATATTAGGAGGTTTATCATGATTTTTATTCCTGATGTATTATTGACGATTTTTTATGCTTGTTTTGGAATTTTCTTAATGTTAACTGCCAACACGGTTATCGATTTCTTCGTGCCTGGTAAATTTAGTGAAGAAATCAAACGTGGTAACTGTGCTGTAGCATGGCTATCTGCAGGTTCCTTTATCGGTATTGGTGAAATATTGCGTGCTGTTATCATGTCTCCTGTAGTTACTACTGCTGATACATCTTTATTGCACGGTGTAGTAGCAAGTGTTGTTTATGCTATTCTTGGTATTGTACTATTTGTAACAGGCTATATGTTTATTAATTTATGGCATCGTAAATATAATTTATCTGAAGAGATTATGCGTGGTAATACAGCTGCAGGTATTCTCGTATTTGGTATCTTTGTAGGTCTTGCTCTCGTTGTTAGTGGTGCTGTGCACTAAGGGAGTGTCCTATGTATAAGCCAAGTAAGAAAACTATATACATAACGAGTGCTTTTGCCGCTGTGGCGGGCATCGTTGGTGTGTCTTCATACTGGAATGACATCGCTTATGCCGTATGTGATAAAATCTACCCGGAAGCAAATGATGGGGAAGTTCGATTAAAGGATAATCAAGGAAATCGCTACTCTTTATTGAATCATGGTGATGGTAAAGAAACAGCTTTGTTTGATGATGACCGATCCGTTACCTTTCACCGAGAAAAGGATGGCAGTTTAGTGTGGGATGCTGGTTTAGCCAGTCTTTTGCCAAGTATTGCGGCAGGCTACTATATTTTCCATGGATTTAATCCACCTACAGCCCGCATGGATGGACGAACTATGACCTATCGTGTGGCGGCTCCATTAAAACCCTATGAGGAGCCTAATGTATATACAACCACAGGCTCTAATACGCATGGTACGTTGGGGCGACGTACTTATCAAGACTATGAGAAGCGAAGAAGTCAAAAAGCCTCTTCTATAGGTCAAAAGTCGGGCTTTGGTAGTGCTGGTTCACGCTCTGGTGGCTCGTGATGGGAGGCGGTACTATGCAATCCTATATTGATGAGTTAGATACGGGCATACTGCCTTTTGTAGATTATGAAGGATATGACGATCGATATCCAACGCTTTCAGTACAATCTTTTCCTGCTGAGTTTTACGATGAAATACGACATGCATCTCGTATGTTATTCCAAATATTTTATAAGGCTACTAAGGTCTTTCAGCAGGCACCTGATGAGTTTGCTCTCAATATGGATATGCCGGAAAATCTGATTCCTTATCTTCACTGAGGCAAATCCATTAGGCCTACCTACGTGGCTGTCTCGCTTTGATTTTGTTCTCGATACACAGGGGCAATTGCGCATGGTGGAAATTAATGCGGATACCCCCTGTTTTTTGATTGAAAGCTATTATGCTAATGAGGTAGGGGCCCATTATTTTGATAAAGAGCATCCCAATGTAGAGAGCTAGGGATGAGCTAGAACGTTTTTTTTTGAAACGTGTTTATGAACGGACTTCTCAGGAAAAATAGTAAATATAATACGATAAAAAAAGAGTGGGGACTCAAAGAGCCCATTTGTGTTTTGCTTGCTTTCATGATTATTTTAGAAGATTTAGGGAACTACTACAGTTTTTTTAATGAATACGATGAAATCCGCATGTCCTGAAGCGGATGTACGATTCTTATCATTTTATGACTATGGTCATTGATGATGAAGGGCATTTTACTTCCTGATGGCAGTCATGCATCAAACCTATATCGTTTGCATCCCATGGAATTATTGATCGATGAGACGACGACAACGGGGGAACCGTTAGGTGAAATGTTCTTAGATTTATATAATGAGGGGCGATTTAATTTATTTAATCCTCCAGAAGCGATTATTTTGCAAAATAAAGTCATTTATGTCCTTGGTGTATGCCTTATACTTAACTAATCAATTTTTTTACAGGTCCTGAGCGAGATATTATTGAACGTTATTTGACTCCGTCCTATTTTTGAAAGTGATTTTCCTAACCTCGATGAGGGTCATTTATATTCAAAAAGGAAATCTGGGGACGTGAGGGACGCAATATTCAAGTTGTAGAAAAAAAGCATGGTAATCAAGCAAAGATCTTCAGATGGAAAAAGTTTGTAGATAATTATGATGACATTGTTTGTCGAGATAGTAAGAAGGTTATGTATCAAGACTTTTATTAAAGCAAAAAAAGCGCTTTTATCTCACACCGTTGATGGTGGGACGAAAAGAAGGGCTGTTTTGACGCTTATCATGTTTTATGCTTGGGGACCAAGCCTCTGCTGTAGGGATGTCGCTTTCTCCCTGAAGAAATTGCCGGTACAGAAGCCTATTTTTTTTTACCTTTAGTTATTGATTAAAAAAACTATGTAGAATGATTAATGGTACATAAATTATAGGGTTAGAGCATAAAGTTATTAGGCTAGTATTACTATAGTTTCTATTTGTTGTAAGCTGGTATTTCTATTAATATTGTTTATATTTGCTGTTAGGGTATAGGAGATACAAGGCATTGGCTAACTTATATATCGGACTTGTTCATTATCCGATTATGAACAAACATAAAGAGGTCATTACGACGGCCATTACCAATTATGATATTCACGACATTGCACGCGCATCTATTACGTATGATGTGTCTAAATATTTTGTAATTCATAATATACCTGCACAACGAGAGTTAGCAGCTACTATTATGGAACATTGGAAATCTGGCTTTGGTTCTACCTATAATCCTGACCGTAAAGATGCTTTCACCGGTGTAGAACTGGTGAACTCTATTGCTGTAGCAGTAAGAACTATCGAAGACATCGAGGGGTCAAAACCTATTGTGGCCACCACAGATGCTCGTACTTACGATAATACAATTTCCTATGTACGGATGCGTGAACACCTTGAAAATGAGACGCGCCCTGTGTTAGTATTATTTGGTACCGGTTATGGTATGACAAAAGAAACGATGGAAAGCTTTGACTATATTTTAGAACCCATATATGGTCACGGTGAATACAATCACTTATCTGTGCGCAGTGCTGTATCGATTATCCTTGATCGATTGCGAGGCGAAGCATGGTGGAATAAATAGGGAGGCGTCTATGTCAGGACATTCTAAATGGGCAAATATTAAACATAAAAAAGGTAAAACAGATGCGTTAAAAGCTAAAATGGCTACGAAAATCGGTCGCGAAATTACCGTTGCAGCGCGTATGGGTGGTGCTGATCCAACAGGTAATATGCGTTTGAAATTGGCTTTGCAAAAAGCTCGTGAAAACAATATTCCTAAGGATAATATTCAACGTGCCATCGATAAAGGCGTTGGTGCTACGGATATGAACGCATACGAAGAAATCGTATATGAAGGTTATGGTCCTGCAGGTGTTGCTGTTACTGTTGAGGTTATGACGGATAATCGTAACCGTGCGGCGGCAGATGTACGTCATGCGTTCTCTAAACAAGGTGGTAATCTTGGTGAAAGCGGTTGCGTAGGTTGGATGTTCAAATCCAAAGGCGTATTCGTTATCGAAAAAGAAGGTCATGATGAAGATGAATTGACTATGCTAGCTCTTGAAGCTGGTGCAGAAGACCTTAAATCTGAAGATGATGTATTTGAAATTTATACAACTCCAGAAGATTATGATGCGGTAGAAGCAGCTCTTGCTGATGCGGGCATCGAAACAGTAGTTGCAAAAATTACAATGATCCCTGATACTACAATTGAGTTATCAGGTGATGATGCTGTAAAAATGCAAAAAATGCTCGACGTATTGGATGATCTTGATGATGTACAAAACGTATATCACAATGGTATCTTTGCCAGACGACGAAGAATAATAAAAACGGAGCACTCCCGAGGGGTGCTCCTTTTCTATTGCTAGATGATGTTAGAAATTTTTGTAAAAGTTAATAAAAACTAATAGACTTCTTATAAAAATTTTTATGCAGGAATTCATGAATTTCGATGTGGTATTGTGCTATAATGAAAATAGATTATGTAATGGAGGTAGGCGTTAGCTTATCTCATTTTTTTAGACTAAGGGGGTTAGGGGTGCGAATTATAGGAATTGACCCAGGCACGGCGATATGCGGTTACGGCATTATTGACGTGAAGGGCAGTAAACTAACACCGGTAGCCTATGGGGCTATTACAACTCCTAAGGAATTAACTGATTCACAGCGGTTGGAAATTTTATTTAATGACCTCAGTGATATTCTAGAGGAATATAAGCCAGATAAAGTTCGGTGTAGAAGAATTATTCTTTAACCGAAATGTAACGACGGCTATTAAAGTTGGTCAAGCACGAGGCGTCATTTTATTGGCTCGCCGAGCAACAACGGATTCCAATCTATGAATATACGCCGCTGCAAATCAAGCAAGCTGTCACAGGTTACGGCAAGCTGATAAGAATCAGGTCATTTATATGACGATGAATATTTTGGGGATTCGTGAGAAAATTAAGCCTGATGATACGGCGGATGCATTGGCTGTCGCTATCTGTACGGCCCATAGTTCTCACAACGATAGATTGATGAGGTTGGTATAATGATAGGGTATGTACGGGGCATCGTAACACATCTCTTTAAAGAGTCTTGTTACGTAGATGTACATGGCGTAGGGTATCGCATATATGTGCCGACCACTACGCGTCAACAACTGATTGAAGGCCGTGAGGCAACGTTATTTACGTATCTTAACGTGCGTGAAGATGCGATGCAACTCTATGGCTTTTTGACGGAAGATGAATATGAGCTATTTATTCTACTCATTTCTGTTTCCGGTATAGGGCCTAAGGTGGGGTTAGGTATTTTGTCTGGCATGACACCGGAGGCTTTCAAATTAGCAGTAATCAATGGCCAAGTCCAGCAATTAACAAAATTGCCTGGCATTGGCAAGAAGTCTGCAGAGCGACTTGTTCTTGAATTAAAGGATAAGTTAGCTAAAATGACACATATCTCTACGGAGTCACCAGCGGTGATTCAGCCAATTGGCGTTACTGCAAGTGGCGCTGCAGGAGAGGCTATTGAAGCTCTTATATCATTAGGATATTCCGAGCGAGATGTGGCTGATATTGTGGAGTCTTTAGATGATGGTAAACGCGATGTATCTGAGTTGATTAAGGTTAGCTTGATTGAGCTTGGGAAAGGACGATAAGGATGAACGAAGAAGTACGCCTTGTCGGAAATGGCGAGCACGAAGAAGATATATGGCAATATAGCCTACGTCCTAAATTCTTTAATGAATACGTAGGTCAAGAAGAAGCCAAAGGAAATCTAAATGTGTATATTCAGGCGGCTAAGCAACGTGGTGAAGCATTGGATCACGTTTTGCTTTATGGTCCACCAGGTCTTGGTAAGACTACATTAGCAGGTATAATTGCGAACGAATTGGGTGTTAACTTTCGCATAACCTCCGGTCCTGCCATTGAAAAGTCTGGTGACTTGGCTGCAATTTTAACGAATTTAGATGATCACGATGTACTATTTATCGATGAAATTCATCGCTTGTCTCGTAGTGTAGAGGAAGTATTGTACTCTGCTATGGAGGACTATGCTATCGATATTATCATCGGTAAGGGGCCAAGTGCTCGAACGGTACGCATTGACTTGCCAAAGTTTACTTTGGTCGGTGCTACTACACGAGCCGGGGCTTTGGCGGCACCGTTGCGGGACCGCTTTGGTATTATTAATCGGTTGGAATATTATAAACAACCGGAATTAGAGTTTATTGTGACACGGGCCGCAGAAATACTCAATATTGGGATTGAGCCAACTGGGGCTAGCGAAATAGCGCGTCGTTCAAGGGGAACACCGCGTATCGCAAATCGTCTACTTAAGCGGGTACGTGATTTGCACAAGTTATTGGTGATGGGGTTATCACTCAAGACATTGCAGATGAAGCGTTACAACGTTTATACATAGACAAAGAAGGACTTGATCGAATCGATCGACGTGTGTTGGAGTGTATTATTGGAAAATATGATGGTGGTCCGGTAGGTATTGATACTATTGCGGCGGCTATCAGCGAAGAGAGAGATACCATCGAAGATGTGTATGAACCATATTTGATGCAATTAGGATTTTTAGGACGCACACCACGTGGGAGGGTGGCTACTAAACTTGCCTATGAGCATTTAGGTATTTCACAGACAGGGAAATGACAATGAAAACGAAACGATTACAATTGATGATAATGGCAACGTTGTTTTTAGGTGTAAATATTGGTGGTGCTTCTGTAGCACACGGGGCTACATTGCAGAATAAAAATGTAGTAGTCGCGAAAAAGCCTACACCAAAATCAACAGTATCTAGTACAAATGTATCGAAAGTAAATACGACGAAGAAATCTAGTTTTCGTCCTCTTGTAACGAAACCCGTTGCAAAGCCTGTAGCGAAAACGACTTCTAAGTCTACTGCTACACCTACTGTGGCAAAACCTAGTGCTAAGCCGGTGAATGCGGCAAAGCCTAGTACTGCAGCTAAGCCAGCAACGACTGTTAAAACAGTTAGCACTGCTAAATCAACAGCAGTTGCAAAACCTGCAGGTACTGCTCCAAAGCCAGTTGCTAAACCTGTAGCTACAGGCGCTAAACCAATAGCTCAAAAGCCAGCTACTTCAAAACAAACTACTCCTAAGGTAGTCAAGACAACGGAAGCGGATAGTATTAAAGCTAATACAGCTGTGATTACTCGTAATAAAGTAGGTTCTGTGATGACACCTGCTACAGAGCGAATCGAACATGTGCCGAATGTACGTGTTCTATTAGGTAGTCGTAGTTCTGATGCTACTGTTACATCTACAGCTAATATGGTTGTGTTGAACAGTGGTAATGGTCAAGTTAGTACGATAAGTGCTAATCGTGGTACGTCAATTGGTGTTCGAGGTGGTAAGATCGCTGTCAATGGCAAGGCTATTGATACAGTAGTTACATTGAAACCTACTAATAGTGATGCACCATTCTTGTTTGAAGGCAAAGGGTACCGCGGTGGACTTACATTACGCGCTAATAACGGTACAATGATGGTGATTAACTCTGTTCCTCTTGAGGATTATCTTTATGGGGTTGTGCCACAAGAAGTAGTACCATCTTGGCCAGCAGCTGCTTTAGAGGCCCAAGCTGTAGCAGCTCGTACCTATGCTCTTCATACGATGGAACAAAATAAAGGCAAATTGTATGATGTGAGTAATTCCACGGATCACCAAGTATATAGTGGTGTGAGTGGCGAGTACCAAGCGACAACAAATGCAGTAAATAAAACTAAAGGCGTAGTTATGCTGTATAACCAACGTCCTATCAATGCTTTATTCCACTCCGATGGTGGCGGTTATACAGAGGATAGCGTCAATGTTTGGGGGAATGACATTCCATATTTAAAGGTGTAAAAGACTATAGTGCTGGCACATCTACATCAAACTGGACCGTTACTACATCTCGTCAAGCTCTTGAAAGTAAGCTCAATGCAGCAAGTAAAGGTGTCGGCAAATTGAAGAGCATTCAATTGACTCCTCTTGGCAATCCTGGTCAACAAACATCTGACAGAGGCGTGTCTGGACGTATTAAGAGTGCTACTTTCATAGGCACCTCTGGAAAGACGACAGTAGATGGCGATTCCTTGCGTAGTATTTTAGGTTTAAAATCTACACTATTTGATTTCTATGTAAATCACAACCCTGCTAAAGGCACGGGTAAGGCATATCATAACTTTACGGGCAATAATGATACTGTCTATATTAAAGGCCACGGTTGGGGACATGGTCTTGGTATGTCTCAATGGGGCGCTGCGGAAATGGCTAAGCGCGCTACTCCAGGGGATGCTAATTATTACCAAACTATTTTGCGTCACTACTATAGTGGCATTACATTGAAGAAAATGTACTAATAAGGATTGCGATGAAAGTTACAGATTTTGATTATGAATTGCCAGAGGAACTGATTGCTCAGCACCCTGTAGAGCCTCGTGATACTGCGCGACTCTTAACTTTGGACAAGGTAACAGGTGAAGTTGTGCATAAAGAGCACTTTTACGATTTGCTAGAAGAACTCCACGAAGGCGATGTACTCGTATTTAATAATACGAAGGTTATCCCTGCGAGATTATATGGCCATCGTCAAGGCTCTGGTGGCAAGGTTGAGGTATTACTCCTAATACCGTGTGGTGAAAACCGCTGGGAATGCCTTGTTAAACCTGGTAAAAAATGTCCTGTTGGTCAAGTCATAGAGTTTGACGACCGCTTAAGTGGGACTGTAATAGATAAGACTGAATTTGGAGGCCGTATCATTGAGTTCACTTGCAATGGTGTATTTGATGATGTGATACAAGAAATTGGTGAAATGCCATTACCTCCATATATTCATGAAAAGTTAGAAGATAAAGATCGTTATCAAACGGTATATGCTAAGGAGAAAGGTTCTGCTGCGGCTCCAACTGCGGGTTTACACTTTACACCTGAGCTTTTAGAAAAAATAAAAGCTAAAGGCGTAGAGCTTGAGTTTGTAACCTTGCATGTTGGATTAGGTACCTTTAGGCCTGTATCGGCAGAGACTATTGAGGATCATGAAATGCATAGTGAGTTCTTCGTAGTGTCACAAGATACAGCTGACCGTATTAATGCAGCTAAACAAAAAGGCTCTCGCATTATTGCAGTAGGGACTACATCGGTGCGTACTCTTGAATCTGCTACTAATGATGAAGGGATACTGCAAGGGATTAGCGGGACCACACAAATCTTTATCTATCCTGGCTACAAATTTAAAATGATTGATGCATTGGTAACGAATTTCCACTTGCCTCAATCTACATTATTAATGTTAATTAGCGCATTGGCTGGTCGAGAACATTGTTTAGCGGCCTATGAAGAGGCTGTAAAAGAGAGGTATCGCTTCTTTAGCTTTGGCGATGCTATGTTTATTCGTTAGGAGGGACCATGGCGAGTATTACTTATGAATTACAAAAAACATGTCCTCATACGGGGGCACGAGCAGGTTTACTGCATACGCCACATGGCACCTTCCAAACACCTATGTTTATGCCTGTAGGTACACAAGCTACAGTTAAAACTATGACGCCAGAGGAATTAAAGGCGATGGGGTCTCAAGTTATTTTGAGTAATACATACCATTTATTCCTTCGTCCTGGTCCTGAACTAGTAGAAGAAGCTGGTGGCTTACATAAATTTATGAATTGGGATCAAGCCATATTGACTGATAGCGGTGGATTCCAAGTTTTCAGTTTAGGTGATATGCGTAAAATCACCGAGGAGGGTGTAACCTTTAGATCTCATATCGATGGTTCTAAACAGTTCCTATCTCCAGAGGTGGCGACAAAGGTACAAGAACAATTAGGTTCTGATATTACGATGGCCTTTGATGAATGTATTCCATATCCTGCAGATCACGATTATGCGAAGCGCTCCACGGCGCGTACGACCCGTTGGGCTCATCGTTGCCAAGAGGCTCGTAAAGCTCATGACCGTCAAGGTATGTTTGGTATCGTGCAAGGTGGCATGTACAAAGATTTGCGTAAACAAAGTGCGGAAGAGCTTGTAGCTATGGACTTTGAAGGTTATAGTATCGGTGGTTTGTCTGTAGGTGAACCGCATGATTTGATGAATGAAATTCTTGAGTATACTACACCACTATTGCCAACAAATAAAGCACGCTATTTGATGGGTGTTGGTACTGCAGACTGTCTAGTAGAAGGCGTGGCACGTGGTATAGACATGTTCGACTGCGTCTATCCAACTCGTGTTGCTCGAAATGGTATGGCTATGACTTGGAGTGGGCGTCTTAATATTCGAAATGCTCAGTTTGCTCATGATTGGGGTCCTTTGGAAGAAGGCTGCCAATGCTATACATGTAAAAATTATTCTCGCGCTTACATTCGTCATTTGTATAAGGCGGAAGAAATATTAGCATTGCGTCTCGTAACGTATCATAATCTCTACTTCTTATTAGAGTTTATGCGTCAAATGCGACAAGCCATCTTAGAAGATCGATTCCCTCAATTTAGAATGCAATTTTGGGATAGCTTCAAAAAATAGTAATTAAGTCTAGTCAAATCTATATTAGGTGGCTATACTAGAAAAGAAATACATATTTATTAAACTAGGAGGATAACATGGAAGATATTTTACAAGTGCTGCAAACTAGCTGGCCTATTTTATTAATGGTGGTAATCTTTTACTTCTTGTTGTGGCGTCCACAAAAGAAACAACAAAAAAAGAACGAGCTAACTTGTTAGGCAGCTTGAAAAAAAGGCCAAAAAAATCGTTACTATTGGCGGTATTTACGGCGAGATCGTAGAACTTGATGATGAAAAAGTAAAAGTTCAAGTATCTGAAAAAGGTTGAGTTAACATTTGCTCGTACTGCTGTGGCTAACGTACTTTCCAAGAAAAACAAGGAAGAAAAATAATGAATACAAAGGAAGCAGTGCGACGGGCGTGCAAGTCCCAGCGCGCTGCTTTATCCGTTGCTGATTGTAATACGTGGACGACTCTATTGACGGAGCAGATTGTCAACTGTCCTGAATATATATCAGCAAATGCCATTATGGCCTATTTGGCGATGCCCAAAGAGGCCGATTTAGACGATGTGATTCGTCATGCTTTAGAACATGGTAAATCTGTATACGTTCCAGTATGTACTGATAAGACGACTATGATTGCAGTTCGTCTCAAGTCTCTAGAATCTATCACTCGGGGTGTGTTAAATATACGCATTCCCTCTGAGCCATACGAGGTTATTAATCCACATGACTTGGATTTGATTTTAGTGCCTGGTGCTGGCTTTGACCGTCAAGGTGGTCGCATGGGGATGGGGAATGGGTATTATGATCGATTTCTCAAGGAACTTTCACCAAGTACATTTATGGGCGTATGTTGGTCAGTACAATTGTGGGATACACCAATTCCTATGGATGCATTGGACCAACGGATGAGCAAAATTGTGACAGAGCAGGGCGTTATACATTGTGTATAGTAGAAGGGAGCAACTATTTTGAACGGTAAAGCTATTATCAAGTTTTTAGTAGTCGTTGCTGTCATCATTGGTACTTTTGCGTATTGTATTGAACCTTTAGCGGGTTCTTTGAAACAAGGCCTTGATTTGCAAGGTGGTACGCATATCGTATTGGAAGCAGAAGATTCTGCAACTGGTAAAGCTGACAATGATGCAGTTGAACGGGCAAAGCAAATCTTAGAGCGTCGTATTAATGAAATGGGTTTATCTGAACCATTAGTACAACGTGAAGGTGCTCGTCGTATTATCATCGAATTGCCAGGTGTAAAAGATCCTGACGAAGCGATTAAACGTATCGGTAAAACAGCGGTGTTGGAATTTAAAAATGACCAAGGCCAAACTGTTATGACTGGTGATGACTTAAAAGATGCGAAAGAAGAATTAGGTCAAAACAAACAACCTCTTGTTGCCATTGAATTAAGCGATGAAGGGGCAAAAAAGTTTGCTGACTTAACTTCTAAAAATATCGGTCGTCGCATTGCGATTACATTAGACGGTCAAGAATTGACGAATCCTGTAGTACAACAAGCGATTACAGGTGGTAGAGCGACTATCTCTGGTAGCCAAAGCTTAGAAGAAGCTAAAGACTTAGCTATCTTGTTACGTTCTGGTGCATTGCCTGTTAAAATCAATGTATTAGAGGTGCGTACAGTAGGTCCTTCTCTAGGTCAAGACTCCAAAGATAAATCCGTAGTAGCTTTCAGCGCTGGTATTGCGATGATCATGATTTCTTGGTTGTTTTATATCGCTTATCCGGTATCGTAGCTAATATTGCATTGCTTGTATATGTAATGCTTTTACTCCTAGTATTAGGTAAAGGTTTTAGTGCTACAATGACGTTACCTGGTATCGCAGGTATTATCTTGTCCATGGGTGTGGCGGTAGATGCGAACATCCTTATCTTTGAGCGTTTCAAAGAAGAGGTATTCTCTGGTAAATCTATGCGCGTAGCTATGGAGGCTGGTTTCAGCCGTGCGTTGGCAACTATTACAGATGCGAACGTATCCGTTATCATCACAGCTGGTATCTTAACTGTTTTAGGTTCTGGCCCTGTAAAAGGCTTTGCTATCAGCTTAGGTGTGGGCGTAGTAGTAAGTATGTTTACAGCAATTATCGTAAGCCGTTTCTTATTGCGCATGTTAATTGAATGTAATTTTACAAACCATCCATTCTGGTTTGGTGCGAATATTTCTCCAAGCACAAGTGCTGACGCATTTGCACCAAAAGTATTGAAAGGAGGTAAACGCAAATGACATTAAACGTAGTTAAACATCATCGTTGGTGGTTTGCTATTTCCTCCATCCTTGTAATCATTAGCTTAATATCGATATTCATGAAAGGCTTTTAACTTTGGTATCGACTACACAGGTGGTACGATTGTTGAAGTAGTATTTGAACAACCTGTAGAAGTTAGCCAAGTTCGTGATGTTTTGAAAGAATACAATCTTGAAAACGCACAAATTCAGCTTTCTGGTGATACTACAGGCGATACATCTGGCAAGGATGTAATGATCCGTACTCGTAACCTTGAATCTAGTGAAAGCGCTGCTGTTGTTGAGTCTTTAACTAAAAACGTTGGTCAAAATACTGTTAAGCGTATTGAAACAGTAGGTGCTGTTATCGGTTCTGAAGTAACAGAACATGCGTTAACAAACCTTCTCATTGCATTCTTGGCGTTAGCAATTTATATTTCTTATCGATTTGAATATAAAGTTGCTATCTCTGCGTTGATTGCGATTTTCCATGACTTGATTATGGTACTTGGTGTATTCTCTTATTTCCAATTAGAAATTGATGCATCTTTCTTGGCAGCTGTACTTACAGTTGTAGGTTATTCTATGAATGAGTCTGTAGTTATCTTTGACCGCGTTCGTGAAAATACACATACGCATAAACGTTCTGATACATTTGCAGATCTTGCAAACGCCTCTGTTACACAAAGTATTCATCGTAGTTTTCTATACATTGGCAACCGTTATGTTTGCCTGCGTATCTCTTTATGTATTCGGTGGGTGATACAACGAAAGAACTTTGCGCTTTGTATGATCATCGGCTTTGCTAGTGGTGCGTACTCCTCTATCTGCGTAGCGACATCCTTATGGGTTATGTGGAAGAGCCGTAACAAAAACGACGTACGTAATCAACAATAATATAAGAATTGCTTTCGCTATATTAATGGTGAAAAATCATAACCACCCGTAGAACGGGTGGTTTGCTCTGACCCTATAAGGGTCTTTCTCTAGTGGTGGCCCTCTAAAGAGGGCATTGAATGATCTGACAACCACTCTATTACTACTGGTCGCCCCTACTCGGGGGCTTTTATTTTGCCTATTTTACTGGCTCACCCGTAAACGGGTCGGTGTATTCTTTAAAGTTTAATGTATCTTGCGCTATATCCTCTTGTAGTTGATTGCGAATATACTCTTTTATCGCTCCTTCATATCGTCCTACCGTATCCACATAATATCCTCTACACCAGAAATGTCTATTTCCATACTTATATTTTAAATTTGCGTGTTTATCGAATATCATGAGGCTACTTTTACTTTTTAAATATCCCATAAAAACTCGATACGCTTAAATGTGGTGGTATCGTTACTAGCATATGAATATGATCCGGACAGCATTCTGCTTCTATTATCTCTACATTTTTTCTCTTACATAAATCTCGTAAGATTTTACCTACATCAGCTTTTATCCGACCGTAAATTATTTGTCTTCTATACTTTGGAGCAAAAAAACAATATGATATTTACATCTCCATTTGCTATGTGATAAGCTTTTTACGTCATTCATTGACATTGAACCTCCTATGTTGAAATGTTGTGGTTGCCAGACCAACTTCATTCTATCACTAGGAGGTTCTTTTCTTTTCTCTAAGAATTTTTACCGACCCCCAGTTTAACTGGGGGTTTAGTCATGCCTATTCGGCGTACAAGTATTGAACCTCTCTAGCATACAGTCTAGAGAGGTTCTTTTTATTATGTAGGATATGGTAAAACCTTTATATGATTATAGCTTTAATTTTACTAGTAATTAGAAAGGAAGTTAAAGATAAAAATGAACTAAAGTATTTGAAGAAAAGAATGTTATACAATTTAAAAACCTGAATTAATAAGAAATTAAGGTATGCTTATGATTTTAGTGTAGTGAATTTAAAATGAAGTTGTAAAAACAAAATGCTTTTTATGTGTTGACGATTATTTCAATTTGTGCTATACTATACAAGTCGTTAGGACACAGCACAAACGACGAGCACAAAAAAACTTCTAAAAAAGTTTTGAAAAAGTGCTTGACGGAATGAGCTGAACTTGATAGAATAATCAAGTCGCCAGTTGATGAAACACTTTGAAAGAAGATGGTAGAGACTGGTACAGATCTTTGAAAACTGAACAATGATAGGTAATCAATCAATATGATTGAACATATGCCAGAGTGCGGGTTTTGACAAAGTCAAAACCAACCATAATTCAAAGTTACTTAAATGTAACGACAACAAAAACGAATGAGCTATTCAAATAGCTTCAAGATATCTTGGAGAGTTTGATCCTGGCTCAGGACGAACGCTGGCGGCGTGCTTAACACATGCAAGTCGAACGAAGAGCGATGGAAGCTTGCTTCTATCAATCTTAGTGGCGAACGGGTGAGTAACGCGTAATCAACCTGCCCTTCAGAGGGGGACAACAGTTGGAAACGACTGCTAATACCGCATACGATCCAATCTCGGCATCGAGGATGGATGAAAGGTGGCCTCTATTTATAAGCTATCACTGAAGGAGGGATTGCGTCTGATTAGCTAGTTGGAGGGGTAACGGCCCACCAAGGCGATGATCAGTAGCCGGTCTGAGAGGATGAACGGCCACATTGGGACTGAGACACGGCCCAGACTCCTACGGGAGGCAGCAGTGGGGAATCTTCCGCAATGGACGAAAGTCTGACGGAGCAACGCCGCGTGAGTGATGACGGCCTTCGGGCTGTAAAGCTCTGTTAATCGGGACGAAAGGTCTTCTGCGAATAGTTAGAAGGAATTTGACGGTACCGGAATAGAAAGCCACGGCTAACTACGTGCCAGCAGCCGCGGTAATACGTAGGTGGCAAGCGTTGTCCGGAATTATTGGGCGTAAAGCGCGCGCAGGCGGATCAGTCAGTCTGTCTTAAAAAGTTCGGGGCTTAACCCCGTGATGGGATGGAAACTGCTGATCTAGAGTATCGGAGAGGAAAGTGGAATTCCTAGTGTAGCGGTGAAATGCGTAGATATTAGGAAGAACACCAGTGGCGAAGGCGACTTTCTGGACGAAAACTGACGCTGAGGCGCGAAAGCCAGGGGAGCGAACGGGATTAGATACCCCGGTAGTCCTGGCCGTAAACGATGGGTACTAGGTGTAGGAGGTATCGACCCCTTCTGTGCCGGAGTTAACGCAATAAGTACCCCGCCTGGGGAGTACGACCGCAAGGTTGAAACTCAAAGGAATTGACGGGGGCCCGCACAAGCGGTGGAGTATGTGGTTTAATTCGACGCAACGCGAAGAACCTTACCAGGTCTTGACATTGATGGACAGAACTAGAGATAGTTCCTCTTCTTCGGAAGCCAGAAAACAGGTGGTGCACGGTTGTCGTCAGCTCGTGTCGTGAGATGTTGGGTTAAGTCCCGCAACGAGCGCAACCCCTATCTTATGTTGCCAGCACTTCGGGTGGGAACTCATGAGAGACTGCCGCAGACAATGCGGAGGAAGGCGGGGATGACGTCAAATCATCATGCCCCTTATGACCTGGGCTACACACGTACTACAATGGGAGTTAATAGACGGAAGCGAAACCGCGAGGTGGAGCAAACCCGAGAAACACTCTCTCAGTTCGGATCGTAGGCTGCAACTCGCCTACGTGAAGTCGGAATCGCTAGTAATCGCAGGTCAGCATACTGCGGTGAATACGTTCCCGGGCCTTGTACACACCGCCCGTCACACCACGAAAGTCGGAAGTGCCCAAAGCCGGTGGGGTAACCTTCGGGAGCCAGCCGTCTAAGGTAAAGTCGATGATTGGGGTGAAGTCGTAACAAGGTAGCCGTATCGGAAGGTGCGGCTGGATCACCTCCTTTCTAGGGAGACATACACCAGGCCAAGAGCTTGGATGTCACTTAGGTCGACACTTTGGCACCTAACATTGTTCGGTTTTGAGAGATCTGTAAATGATTTCTCAATTTAATATGACGTATAAATTACGCGTTAATCTAGGCGCACGTAGGATTACGAAATCGACGCATACTGGAAGTATGCTAGATGAGTAAGACAAGTGCAACGACGAGTAACACGGAATTTATCGGCAGATTTGTTCTTTGAAAACTGCATAGAAGATAATTATTATATATTTGTAAGGTCATCTCTTAGAATTTCTAAGTAGGTTGACCCGAGCACATAGGAAATAATTCTCTGACTTAATGGTGACGTACATGAAAAATGTACGGCTACAAAAATAAACGACAATGTATCTAATGCATGTCAATAAAAATCTAAGTAAAGATTTTATAGGGCGTACGGTGGATGCCTTGGCGATATCAGCCGAAGAAGGACGCGGTAAGTCGCGATAAGCTACGGAGAGGTGCAAGCAACCTTTGACCCGTAGATTTCCGAATGGGGGAACCCGGCAGTGGTTATGCACTGTCACCCATACCTTTAGAGTATGAGGAGGGCACCTGGGGAACTGAAACATCTAATTACCCAGAGGAAAGAGTAATCAAACGAGATTTTCTTAGTAGCAGTGAGCGAACGGGAAAGAGGCCAAACCGGAGCGGGCAACCGCACCGGGGTTGAGGACAGTCATCAAGTGTAAATGAGGTAGAAGAATCGAGTTGGAAAAGCTCAGCCGCAGAAGGTGAAAGCCCTGTAATCGAAACCTTGCATACATGGGACTGTATCCAGAGTACCACGAGACACGTGAAACCTTGTGGGAAGCAGGGGGGACCACCCTCCAAGCCAAAATACTGATATCGACCGATAGCGCATAGTACCGTGAGGGAAAGGTGAAAAGAACCCCTGGCGGGGAGTGAAAGAGAACCTGAAACCGTATGTCTACAAACAGTCGAAGTCTGTATATATATCAGGACGACGGCGTGCCTATTGAAGAATGAACCGACGAGTTACTGTTGCTAGCGAGGTTAAGTGGAAAACATGGAGCCGCAGCGAAAGCGAGTCTGAACAGGGCGTTCAGTTAGTGATAGTAGACCCGAAACCGTAGTGATCTATCCATGGCCAGGTTGAAGCACAGGTAAAATTGTGTGGAGGACCGAACTCGTGAGCGTTGAAAAGCTTTGGGATGAGTTGTGGATAGGGGTGAAATGCCAATCGAACACGGAGATAGCTGGTTCTCCCCGAAATAGCTTTAGGGCTAGCCTCGAGGTTGAGAGTATAGGCGGTAGAGCACTGATCGGGCTAGGGGCCATACCGGTTACCGAACCTAGTCAAACTACGAATGGCTATACTTATACTCGGGAGTCAGACAGTGAATGATAAGGTCCATTGTCAAGAGGGAAACAGCCCAGAACACCGACTAAGGTCCCCAATGTCATACTAAGTGGCGAAGGATGTGGAATTTCCAAAACAACCAGGATGTTGGCTTAGAAGCAGCCACCATTTAAAGAGTGCGTAATAGCTCACTGGTCGAGAGACTCTGCGCCGAAAATGTCCGGGGCTAAAGTATGAAAACCGAAGTCGTGTCATATGCAGCAATGTATATGGGTAGGGGAGCGTTCTCATCGGGATTGAAGCAGTACCGTAAGGAGTTGTGGACTGATGAGAAGTGAGAATGTCGGTATGAGTAGCGAAAAAGAATGGTGAGAATCCATTCCACCGAAAGCCTAAGGGTTCCTGAGCAACGATCGTCGTCTCAGGGTAAGTCGGGACCCTAAGCCGAGGCGGAAAAAGCGTAGGCGATGGACAACAGGTTGAAATTCCTGTACCGGTGTGAATCGTTTGATCGAAGGAGTGACACAGTAAGGTAGGTCAGCACGCGATTGGAAGTGCGTGTTTAAGCATGTAGGTTGAGCTATAGGCAAATCCGTAACTCTAAAAAGCTGAGATGTGATGACGAGTACTGTATACTAGCGAAGTGATTGATCCTACACTGTCGAGAAAAAGCTTCTAGGTAGAGACACATCGCCCGTACCAAAAACCGACACAGGTAGGCGGGGAGAGAATCCTAAGGTGCAGGGGAAAAACCCTCGTTAAGGAACTCGGCAAAATGCCTCCGTAACTTCGGGAAAAAGGAGGACTCATGTAGTGTGAAGGGCAGTAACGCGTGGAGCATGAATGAGTGGCACAAGAGAGGCGCAAGCGACTGTTTACCACAAACACAGGTGCCTGCTAAAGCGAAAGCTGATGTATAGGTGCTGACACCCGCCCGGTGCTGGAAGGTTAAGAGGAGGGGTTAGACTTCGGGTCGAAGCTCTGAATTGAAGCCCCAGTAAACGGCTACCGTAACTATAACGGTCCTAAGGTAGCGAAATTCCTTGTCGGGTAAGTTCCGACCCGCACGAAAGGTGTAACGACTTGCGCACTGTCTCAACGAGGGACCCGGTGAAATTGAAGTACCTGTGAAGATGCAGGTTACCCGCGACTGGACAGAAAGACCCCATGGAGCTTTTACTGCAACCTAAGATTGAACTTAGTTAATGAATGTACAGGATAGGTGGGAGACGTAGAATCTAGGGACGCCAGTCTTAGAGGAGTCGTTGTTGGGATACCACCCTTTGATTAATTGATTTCTAACAGGGCCGATTAACAACCGGCTGGACAGTCTTAGGCGGGCAGTTTGACTGGGGCGGTCGCCTCCCTAAAAGAGTAACGGAGGCGCCCAAAGGTTCCCCAGAGCGGACGGAAATCGCTCGAAGAGTGTAAAGGCAGAAGGGAGCTTGACTGCGAGACGGACAGGTCGAGCAGGGACGAAAGTCGGGCTTAGTGATCCGGTGGTGCTGAGTGGAAGGGCCATCGCTCAACGGATAAAAAGCTACCCTGGGGATAACAGGCTAATCTCTCCCAAGAGTCCATATCGACGGGGAGGTTTGGCACCTCGATGTCGGCTCATCACATCCTGGGGCTGAAGTAGGTCCCAAGGGTTCGGCTGTTCGCCGATTAAAGTGGTACGTGAGCTGGGTTCAGAACGTCGTGAGACAGTTCGGTCCCTATCCATCGCGGGCGCAAGAAACTTGAAGGGGGCCGCTCCCTAGTACGAGAGGACCGGAGTGGACGAACCGCTGGTGTACCAATTATCCTGCCAAGGGTACAGTTGGGTAGCTACGTTCGGGACGGATAAACGCTGAAAGCATCTAAGCGTGAAACCAGCCTTGAGATGAGGTTTCTCATAGCATAAGTTAGTAAGATCCCATGTAGACGACATGGTTGATAGGCCAGGTGTGGAAGAGCCGTGAGGTTTGGAGCTGACTGGTACTAATAGATCGAGGGCTTTACTTAAAAACAATAAGCAGAATGTGCAACAAATATATATATAACTTCTATGTGGTTTTCAGAGTACAAACTCTGACAGATTCAGTGGCGATGGCTATGAGGATCCACCTGTTCCCATCTCGAACACAGTAGTTAAGCTCATAAACGCCGAAAGTACTTGGCTGGAGACGGCCTGGGAGGATAGGGAAGTCGCTGATTGCTTAAAGGCACACCTGAGGGTGTGCCTTTTTTTGTTGTATAGCTTCCTATCCTCCCAGGGTACCTGGTAAGCAGGGCAGTAGAAGATGGAGAAGCGAAGCGACGACAGATTCACTGCATCGCTTAGTTCGGAGCGTAAGATGGACATGTAGCGAAGCTACATAAGTCCATCTACAGCGACGAACACCCAATATCCTGGAGGGAAGAGCCGTACATAAGAACTCGCTGATTGACAAAAAGAAAAAGGTCTACCTAAAGTGATATGTACCCATTTTCCTGGACACATATTATTTACTAGCCTAAACACATGGATGCTTCCCTGTATTTCACAGGGGGCATCCATTTTGTTTTTGCTTGAATCCTTTTGTTGTTGTAATAGTTAATGTATTCTTCTATTGCTACTGCAAAAGCATTAAATGATGAATATTCTGTTTCAAAACCATAATATATTTCTGTTTTCAATCTACCAAAAAAGGTTTCCATCACAGAGTTATCATAACAATTTCCTTTTCTAGACATAGACTGAATAATGCCATGTTCTTTAAGTGCTTGCCTAAAATAGTTATGTTGGTATTGCCATCCTTGATCAGAGTGGAAGATTAATCCCGAAAGATTAGTAAACTCTTAAAGGCTTTCTCTAACATACGAGAAATCTGTTCTAAGTTAGGCCTTAATGCTAAGTCATAAGCAACAATCTCATTCGTATTCATATCTAAAAATAGGCGATAAATAGCATTTTTCCCCACGAAAAATTGAACTGAGATACATCAGTAGTCCATTTTTGTAATGGTGCAGTTGTACTAAAATCTCTATTGACGATATTTTCTGCTATTTTGCCGACTTTCCCTTTGTAAGAGTGATACTTTTCCTTCGGTCGCTTTCCTGCGAGTCCCATACTATGCATAAGTCTTTGTACTCGTTTATGATTGACTACAAAACCTCGATTAAGAAGCTCTTGGTATACACGCCGTACACCATACCGACCTTTATGTTCTGTAAAAATCTTTTGAATTTCATCTTTTAGTTCTGTATTTCTTTTTATCTACAAGATCTACTTTAGTAATTTCAAAATAATAGGTAGATTTGGCCATTGGCATAGCTTTTAAAAGATGCTTTAGTTGATAGCCTTGTTGGCGGAGCGTTTTGATAATCGCTGCTTTTTCGCCTTGAGTCGCGCAGCTTCTTTTTCTTCTCTCAAGGCAATCTCTTTTTATGACTTCATTTTTCAGCTTTAATATAAGCATTTTTCAGCTCGTAAGCGAACTAGTTCCTCATATTCACTCTCTTTGAGCTCTCGAGGTGAGATAGTCTTAGGTACTTTCATTTTGCAATCCTTTGGTAATCGTCCTTTAGGTTTATTAATAAGACCATTGTATCCCAAAGTTTTGTATTTATGAACCCATTGATACAGTTGTCCAGTATTAATTCCAGCCCTAATAGATACAGAGCGGATAGATTCTCCAAATAATACTTGGCATACTAACTCATATTTCTTCTCTGGAGACCAACATCGCTTATCTGGATTATGCTTATTGATTTCTGGGCCATTAAACTGTTCCTGTTTTAGCCCATTTTATTATTTGTTCGTGAAAAGTATGAGTCAACACTCCAGTTGGCGTCTCTGGCCATTCACCTTGATTAAATAATTCAATTGCTTTTCTTTTAAATTCATAACTATATCTCATGAAAATACCCCCTTTACTGGTTGTCCAGTAAAGGGGGTACATATCAAAAGGTAGGCCTTTTTCTTTTTGCTAGTCTTCGACTAGCTAATTCTACCAGAGGCGGTTCCAGCCAAGGTTGTAGAGGTACTATCTATCTAAGTGTCCGTGTCAGACGGAGCTGGGAAGGGTAGGGTGTGAGGCAACAGAGGAGCGCAGCGACGTATGGGGCCCACACATCACCTTCTTCCGAACGTAAGATTTTCCGAACTTCGAAGCAGAGATGGAAAATCCACAGTGAGATTGATAGGAAGCCATGACTAGTGGTAGGAGGCAAATACATCCAACCAGTAATGCAGTGCGAAGCACTAATGTTACTGAACCGTACAGCAGTTGAGTAAGTCTAAAAAATTATGTAAATTTGTTTTATCTACTCGATACCGCGGTGCGTAGCACCTATGGTATCGTACTGCAAAAAGTAGTTGAGTAAGTTCATAGCTTTGTAATTATAATTACTATAGACCACTATAATTTAGTTGAGTAACTTCATAGATCGCTAAATATAACTACTATGTAGTAACTATATAAAACATAAAAAGCCCTATAAGTTACTTCAAAAATAGCTTACAGGGCTCATTTTATTCATTTCAATTTAATACAAAAATTAATTTATATACAAAAAGAGTCGCTGAAGCGACTCTAGTTTATTATTCTACACCAACCATTACGCTAGTGGATTTGATAACAGCAACAACTTCTTTGCCAACTGCTAAGCTTAATTCTTTAACGGATTGAACTGTAATATCAGCTGTAAGAATGTTATCGTTACCTACATTAATCTTTACGATTGCGTTTACAGCGCCTTCTTGAATTTCAACAATTGTACCTTTTAATTGATTTCTTGCGCTTAATTTCATGGAAAACTCCTTGTAAAAAATATACAATACAAATCTATAATTATTATAACATTATACAAAAAATAACCGTAATGTATATCACATGACGGTTATTTTTTGTACATGGAGCGGGCGAAGGGAATCGAACCCTCCTCTCAAGCTTGGGAAGCTCGCATTCTACCGATGAACTACGCCCGCATGATGTACATATTGTATCATATAAATATGGATATGAATAGATGATTAACTTTATAATATAAAATTTATATAGACTATATTTATGTATACATTATACTGCATTGATTATTTTCGAAATATTGTGTTATCATTAATATATAAAGATTATACGTACTTTTTCGTATATTAAATAATAGAATAGAGGGGTGCTTAATGAACTTTATAAAAGCATTTTTCCAATCAGAGTCTGCAGGGGGGATATCACTCCTGTCCGCGGCTATTTTAGGTGTGCTCGTTGCTAACTCACCAATGGCTGATCAGTACTTTGCTATTATGCAAATACATGTTGGTCCTATGACTATATTAGAATGGGTAAATGATGCCTTAATGGCGTTATTTTTCTTATATGTTGGGATAGAAATCAAGAAGGAAATGATTTCTGGTGAACTAGATACTAAGCAAAAACGTGTACTTCCTGTACTAGGCGCATTTGCAGGTGTTATAACACCTGCCATAGTATTTTACTTTGTTGCAGGGTATATGCCAGAGTTCAGACATGGTTGGGGGATTCCAACTGCTACAGACATCGCATTTGCTATAGGCGTTATTACAATGCTTGGTAATATGGTATCTCCTGCGATGAAAGCCTTTTTAGCAGCTTTAGCTGTCATTGACGATTTAATTGCCATAGTTGTTATTGCTCTCTTTTATGGAGCGGGCGTCAATTTTATGGATTTAATAGCTGCAGCTGCGGTAACAGGTTTATTGGTATATACTAATAAACAAGGCTATTTACGACCATTACCGTATTGTGTACTCGGTTTAGTTCTTTGGTATCTTGTTTTAAAAATCTGGTGTTCATGCTACTATTGCTGGTGTAGTACTAGCCATGACGATTCCATTTAAAAGGTGAAGCTTTGGATAAAGTAGTATATCCCATGGAGGAATGGGTTCATGCCTTAAAAATTGGGTAAACTTCTTTATTATTCCACTATTTAGTTTCTTGAATGCTGGTGTATCTTTTGCTGATTTCTCTATGGAAAAATTTGTTCCATCCAGTGATAATGGGTGTTTCATTAGGTTTAATTTTAGGTAAGCAATTAGGGCATATTCTCTGCCGTATATATTTTTGGTTCAATCTAAAAGCGATTAAGATGCCATCTAATACGACATGGCCTGAGATTTATGGTACAGCCATTCTATGTGGTATCGGCTTTACTATGAGTCTATTCGTTGCCACATTGGCTTTCCCACCGGGTATAACTCAAGAAATGGCTAAAGTAGGGATCTTTATAGGTTCTATTGTAGCTGGTTTACTAGGTGCAGTTGTTCTAATTTTAGCTTACCAAATACGCAAGATGCGTGGTAAAATTTAATAAGGTAATCTTTTTGAAAAGTATAGAAAGGATTCAAATGGAACGCATATTTGTATTCTTACGTTCTCCAGCAGTCACTACGTCTGTATTATTAGAGCAACAGTACTCGCTTTAATTTTAGCGAACTCTCCATCATCTGAACAATACTTCCAGATTGTTAATCACCATATTGGTAATTTAACAATTCTTGAATGGGTTAATGATGCTTTGATGGCGATATTCTTCCCTATTTGTGGGACCTCGAAGTTAAGCGTGAGTTAGTAGCAGGTGAGCTTAATACGAATGCCAAGCGTGTAATGCCTGGTATTGCTGCTTTGTTCGGTGTTCTTACACCAGCATTTATTTACTACTTAATCGCAGGTTCTGATCCTGAATATATTCATGGGTGGGCTATACCAACAGCCACAGATATTGCATTCTCTATCGGTATCATATCTGCCTTAGGCTCACGAGTACCAAATTCGATGAAGGTATTCTTAACAGCTCTCGCTGTTATTGATGATTTAATGGCTATTATTGTAATTGCTCGTTTTCTATCCCGCAAGCATACAAACATTCTATTTAGTAGCTGCAGCAGTAGTTGTAGGTGCGTTAATTTACTGTAACAAACAAGGCTATGTAAGACCTTTACCATATATCATTTTAGGGTTTATCCTTTGGTATTGTGTATTAAAATCTGGTTTACATGCTACCATGGCTGGTGTAATTTTAGCCATGACCATTCCTGCAAAAGGTAAATGTGGCCGTAAATACGTTCGTCCAATGCAACATTGGGAACATCTACTATCCAATTGGGTTAGCTTCCTAATCGTACCAATCTTTGCCTTCTTTAATGCTGGTGTAGATTTACGTGACGTATCTATAAATGATTTGACGCATCCAGTAGTACTTGGTGTAGCATTAGGGCTTGTCCTTGGTAAACAACTTGGTATCTTCGGCGCCGTATTTGCTATGGTAAAATGTGGTCTTGTACCAATGCCTACAGAAGCAAATTGGAAGCATGTATATGGTACTGCGATTGTATGTGGTATCGGTTTCACAATGAGTATCTTCGTATCTATTTTGGCCTTTGATCCAGGACATGCACAAGAGATGGCTAAAGGTGGCGTAATTTTAGGCTCCTTAATCTCTGCCGTGCTTGGCTATGTATTCTTACGAATCGTTGGTGCGAATCGTAAGGAATGCCATATCGGTGTATATCATAACTGCTAAAAATTAAATAAATATATTAAATCTCCATTGTAGTCTGAACAGTATCAAATTTAGAAGAATAATTCTAAATGAAAACTTTATCAGTATACAGTGGAGATTTTTCATCAGTACCCTATATTCTTATGATATATATGTGATACATCCTTTGAGATCTTTATTAATAGCTAAATATATATGCATTTTTGATATTGATAGAGAATCTATGGTTTATAGATTATTTAAAACTATATAGTATACTACTTGTTGTAAGGTGAGGTGTATATGGTAAAGAAAATAATTATTGCATGTACGCTTGTTTGTATGACTGCTATGGTATCTTCGGATGTATTAGCTAAAACTATTGACCGTGGACAACGGGGGCATCATGTTAGCAAGGTGCAAACCATGTTAAAGCATCAAGGTTTTTTACATGATTCTGTAGATGGTATTTACGGTCATAATACAGAGCAAGCAGTACGAAACTTTCAAAAGTCGAAAGGGCTTGCTGTAGATGGACGTGTTGGTCCTACTACGATGAATGCTTTAGAAAAGATGGAGACTCGTTACGGTGGACATGGTACAGAATTAAGTCATAATGGTGTGCCGAATAAATACTCTCGAGTTTTAACTATGCAAGCCAGTGCTTATTCTGCCCAAGACCCTGGAAATGGCAATTATACAGCGACTGGTAGTCGCTTAAAGAAGGGCATTGTATCTGTAGATCCTAAATTAATTCCATTAGGTACGAGATTATACATTGAAGGTTATGGTTATGCTGTAGCAGACGATGTTGGTGGTGCTATTAAAGGTCATAGAATTGACTTAGCTTACGATTCACGTTCTGAAGCATTACAGTTTGGTCGTCAAACTGTAAAAGTTTACGTCTTATAATATAAACTCTCTAGTAAATATATATTATTGTAATAGATTATATGGTCTAAATTTACGGGTTATAGGACAAAACGTAGTTGCTAGTAATGCCGATGGAACTAGTTAAATACTAGCTCTATCGGCATTTTATCTTTTGAGTAACTTTTTAAATATAGGACAAAAAAGTGTTGCTAAAAAAATCTGAACCCCTTGATTTTACTGACTCAAATAAGGTTTTATCTTTCTAGAAAGATATATTTTTTTAGAAGGAGTATAATTATGAAACTAGTCAGATGCCCTAGTTGTGGTTTCGTTTGTAAGAAAAATGGTAAAACAAATGCGGGTTCTCAACGTTGGTATTGTAATCAATGTTCTTGCTCATTCACAAATAAAGTGAATAAAAACTAACAATAATTTACAGATGTTTTTGGATTGGTTATTTGGTAAACACACACAGTTAGATATGGCTGGTAATGGACGTTCATTTCGGAGAAAAACATCACAGTTTTGGGAGCTTTGGCCGTTACCACCAAAAGTTGAATCATCAAGTAGCGTAGCATTTGTTGATGGTATTTATTTAGCTAGAAATGCTTGCATTTTAATCTGTTGTAATGAGACGCATGTCTTAGGGATGGTATGTTTGTAGATATGAACATTCTAAGGCTTGGGAGGCTTTATTACGACGTATTTCATCACCTACAGTAGTTGTATCCGATGGTGGTACTGGCTTTCAAAAGGCATTAAAAAGTTTGGCCGAAAGCCAAACTACAAAGATGCTTATTTCACGCATTTCAACAAGTAAAACGCTATACAACAATACGTCCTAAAACGATTGCTGGCTGTGAATTATATGGAATTGCAAGGGATTTATTAACGATACACACGCAAGATCATGCCGTTAAGTGGGTACAAAAACGTTATGTCATGGAAAGTACGACATAGAGTATTTCTATCTGAAATGACCGTTGATGAAAAATGGTACGATACGACCAAAACACGAACGACTTATAAAAAGCAGAAAATTCCTTAGTTAAATTAATCAATAAAAAGATGTTTGTTTACTTACTTAGATACATCGTTAACATGTACCTGTCCAGCTACTAATAATCGTATAGAAGGTGGCGTAAATGCTCAGTTACGCGCTATGTTACGTAATCATAGAGGAATGTCTATTGAAAGACGAATAAAAGCGGTGTTCTGGTGGTGCTATATGCACTCACCGAACCCTGCTTTCTAATGCAGAAAATACTTAAGGTTATGCCGACCAACAAGAGTATTTCTGATATATATCATACCATACATGAACAATCTAGATTAGAGGCCTCTATTCCGACTTGGGGTGATGCTATTGTTTGGAGTGATTTACATAATTATGATCGCCTATTTACCAATCTTTGGGACTGAAATAGCAACACTTTTTTGTCCTATAACCCAAATTTACAGTATTATATAAAGACTAGAGAGTTTTTATTTTTACCGAATTATAGTATTTTTTTATAACCTCGAATATTCGGAAATTATGATATAATAAATAAAAGATATATTTGAGATAACTCATGATTTTTATTAGATGAGTACAATCAATG
>BNJV01002172.1_pt1 | contig 33453 bp, 57 predicted proteins | sample 8540591 | NCBI WGS metagenome assembly BNJV01 (sample SAMD00202457, study PRJDB9452) | human saliva metagenome | host: Homo sapiens | reverse complement strand
TTAGTTATTCTACTAGCAATAAAATAGACCCCTCGTTGTGAGGGGCCTTTGTTGTTTATCGCTTATAGTAATCGTCGCCTTTGTGTTCAGCGATTATTGTACCGAATCCGTCAATCACTTGAGTTGCGAAGTTGGTCGTTCCTTCTTCCTTGTCTACTTCGAGTTGATTCTGATACTCTTCCATGCACTTTTCTTTTGTTCCTTCGTATACCGTTTCCCAGCCTGATTCAATCGTGCTTACTCTTACTTCGTATGTCATGGTCTTCTTCTCCTTTATCTGTTCAAGTTTTTCGATTATTAACCGTTCCGCCCATTCAGGCGGTGTACGGCGTTCGTTCTCCCAGTCCTGAAGTGTCCGCATCGGTATGCGGAGCACTTCGTAGACTTCGGCTTGTGTGAGTCCCGCGGCTTCTCGTGCCGCTTTAATCCTATTCATCCCAAGCTATGAGAGTGTTCTCATAGTCGTTCAGTTCGTCGATACCGAACATCTGGCGGCGGTTGATAAAGTATTCAATGACTCGGTAGTCTCGTTGCCGGTCTTTGATTTCCAACTTCACGGCGTTATCGGATTCAACGACCTGTTTTTTTAATTCCTCGAACAGCTTGATTGCTTCCTCTTTGGTTTCGCAATCCCACGCATCCGCATTCTCGAACGGATAACTTGCTGCGACGAAATATCTTGTTTCTTCCATTTTTCATTCTCCTTTCGCCCTTGGGCAATTCATATCTTTATCTTGACTAAAGTATATCACGCATTGCGTGAGTCGTCAAAGTAAAAAAATATTAAAAATTATCTATATCAGAATATCATAGAATACGCTCAACGATTACATGAATACAACAAAAAAAGAGGACTCCCGCAGGAGTCCCCTAATCACCATTCTTTAACCGTGTACATTACTGTACCGCCACGAACGCCCGTGCCGTCGGTGTGTATAATTCCTTCGATTCGTCCTGCCTGATAGCCGATAGACAAATACGGCTTACCGTCTATGTATGTGCCGCCTGCTTTAATTTTATGGTTGTTCCGAAGGTTGATTTTATACACATCCACTTTCTGCTTGGTATCGTCTACCGTTACGACCGTTCTATCCGATTTTGCTCTAGCCGCTTTCGGGATCTGACTATCGTTCTTCCGTATCGCCTGCTCCGTTCTGTCGGCGGCTGCATTCAAATTCGGAGCGGTTACATAGTATGACACGTTCGGAGCAGTCTTGCCGTCGTGAATCCGTTCGATTTTCGTTACGATTTCAGCCGCTTCATGGTCAGAAACTCGTAAATCCTTCTTTACCGAGTTTTTATCTTCCGTGTCCAAAAAACGCATTCGTACAGGCTCGTCTGACGGCTGTTTTGCGTGATGTACAGCAAAGTATATGCCGAATAAACAAAAAGCCGTCAGAACGCAAAATAATGCTAGTTTCAGCCACTTGCCCGTTTTTTCGTTGTCAAACGTCGGGAAATTCATCAATTCACCGCCTTTTATCACTCGTACATGACATTTTCATCGACATTCACGCCGTCGACGTTGCCCGATTCCGAATATTGCCAGATTTTTATGTTGGCGTTCGGCTTGTCGAGTTGTAGGTCATTGCGGCTCGAGTATTGAGCAACCCATAACGGTACGTAATTCGGTAAGCTGTCTATATTCATACCGTTCATGAACATATCATAGCTTCCATACAGTCCGACATACTTGCCCGCTGCGTTCATGCGATTAACCCAAGCCATGACAACGGCTGTCAATTCGTCTGCTCCGAGGCTCCTTTGTGCTTCGGTTTCAACATCAAGCCATATCCCTGCCGACAGGTCTACCCCGTCGAGGTATGTATCCATAGTCGACAGTAACCAGTCCGCTTCCGCTTCGGCTTCTTCGGCAGTCGTGGCGGTAGAGTAATAATATACACCTAGCTCCATTCCGTTGGCTTTTGCTTCGTTAATATTGTGTACGAATAAATCATCAAGCGTATGACTGCTTCCTGTATAACCGATACGGCAGATACAAAAGTCATAACCGAGGATTCTCGCTCGTTCAAAGTCGAGTCCTTCTTGCCATGTGGACACATCTATACCGTATTTCATCGTTTTCCTTCCCCTCTTTCATTGTTCGTCGGCACTTGTGGCCGCTGTGGTTCTTCCAGTCTGTCAGGTATGCCGTTGCCGTCTTTATCGACCCATAACGCAAGAAATCCGACTAATGCAGTCAATACGGACGGTATGAAGATATGGTCGATGATGTTGATACCGACGCTAATTATCTTCCCTCTGTCATCGTCAACATAACCGCTGACAAACGTCAGAATATATGTAACGACAACCAACAAATAGGGACTAGCATGATTAGTACTAGTCCCCGTGTTGCTATGACTCCCGTCGGGTGAATCCCGCCTACTTTCGCCGACTGAAACGCCCGCTTGAGTGAGTTGATAATTTGTTCCTTCATCGCTTATCACCGTGGATTTCGTTGCGTAAGTCATCGACCCGTGACTCCAAGACTTCCACTCGTCCGACAAGCTGTAAATGCCGCTGTGCCTGTTGTATGCGGTCTTGGCGAGATAGCTTGATTTCTTCCTTCAATTCTCGCAATGTTTCGATTAACGTATCGTACTTCGAAGAGAAGAAGGTGCGGTCGTTGATTCTATCTTCTTCGAGCCGCTGTAAGAACGGTCGAATGACTAAGTAATACACCATACCGCCTAGCGTGCTTATAATCGTGAGTGTCGTTAATACGTCTGCCAATTCAAAACTCCATGTCCACATCTTAGCCTTCGCTTTCCGCGTTTTCGCCGAGTACATCAAGAATTAAGTTGTGAATGCAGTCATCAGTAGGGCAACGGCCGTTGTCCAAGAGTTCCGAGCCGCAGTATTCACAATAATACTTAACGGGAATATTCGAATAATCGTTGACTGCTGTCTTGTTCACTTCGTCCATTATTTAACCCCCTTAATCGCGGTTGCCATTTCTGCGGTTAGCTTTTTATACTGTGCCTGAATATCGGTATAAGCCGCACCGATTAAAGCCCGTTGAAGAATCGCGTCTTTAAGCCGCTGAAAACGCGGCTCGTACTCTGCTTTTATCGCGGTGATTTCGTCGCTCTTGTTCCGGGATTCGTTCGGAATGATAAAGTGATCGCCTGTATACCATTTGCCAGCAGTAAATTCATTCTGCATATCTTCGCCGCCCTGATATACATTTGCTTCGGGGTATTCCGTTGCGGCTTTCTCCTTCAATTCGTCAACGCTTGAGCCGTGAATGCCGACTATATACGACGTAATGCGTTCACCTGTCGGCTTAACGATAAATACATATTCCATGATATTCTCCTTCCCCTAATAACCAATAGCAATCCAATTGATTGTAGAGTCCTTGTCTAACATAGTTCTATATGCGCTTCTAACTTCATACCTCATGCCGGTTGTTGTTATCGACCGTGCCATAACGGTTGCTCCACTATTTCCCCAAAACACGCTTTGCTGGTTCGGAAGAATTGTGAATACAGGCATTAAGCAACTATTCTTAAACGCTAATGGGAAAGTTATCGCCCGTGTGAACTGTTCGATTGTATGATTGTTTCCGTCTATCTGTTCTCCGGCTGTCACGACCCCGCCTTGAACAATTAGACCCCCAAATAACTTACCGAAGCAAATATACCATGCGTTTGCATTGGTAAAGTTGTATGTCACTCCTAGAGTTACGAGCGTTTCATCTCCGAGGGCCTTTACAACATCTTTACCGTCCTTTATTTTTAGTGCCGATAATAAAGTCTTAACAAGGTGAAGCGTCGGAGCCTTGAGTTGTACGTCGCTGTTATCAACGTCCGTAATCATGTTGTTTGCTTTTTCGATTATCTCGCGGAAGCGGTTTTCATGTGCGTCAGTAGCCCTGTCATGCTCCTTTAACTCTCCCTGTGTAATATAAGTCGCGTCTTGGTGAATAAATGTAATATTGCTCGCGTTGCCTATCTTCGTTCTAATTTTATAAATCTCGCTGTCTATAGGCGTATTCTTATCAGGGATATACCCGACCTGATTGCCCCCGTTCGTGTACGAGTACATGATTTCTTCGCCGCCGTCAATCTTAGCGAACAAAGCGACTTCCTTAGGGAAAAACCCTTCTTCAATGGTGCTGTTCGATAGTGTTGCCGTTATCATGTACTGCCCGTCGCCGTCCTTTACTGCCGAGCTAACCGGTAATGTCATTTTCGGGCTGATTACATTCGTCATCTGACTGATATTCTTGCCGCTGTCATCACCATTCCCGACAACAACTTTAGTGAATACCACTGCTTTTTTCGTTGCGATTGATTCAGCTAAAAGGTTATACCCCTTAGCCGTTATAATATTCCGCGGATATTGACTTGCCATATGTTACTCCTTTCTAACCTACATTATTAACTACATGCCCAATCTTGACCCATACGCCGCCGTATAAGTCTGCCGTGTCCATGTCAGTGTTCACACCTACAGACGGTTCTATAATCGTCGTGTTTCTGCGACTGACCCAGACTGCCGCCGAGAGTTCTCCGTCTACGTCGTGAACGTCTGCAATCGATATACCAATATGTGACGGCTTGACAATTGCTAGGTTCTGCCGTATCTGATTGACTGCGTACACAAACGATGAATTGCTAAATTCAAGCTTTAGTAACCCGTCCTCAAATTTTACTTCTACATCATCAAGAACGAAGGTTTTTACGATTGCTTAATCTTCTCAAGCGTGCATTTGCCGCTGTTGTTCCATAACATCTGAACAATCTGCCGCCGTTGTTCGACCGAGCCTTTAGGACTTATTCCTAAATCCTTTTCGTATACCCTCAATCCCCTTGCTCCGACCGCGTCGAAAAAGCCATTATCTAGTAACTCATCGAGTACGCCGTCAATGTCCTGTAGCTGTAATCCCGCTGCTTGGTAGAGTTCTCTAACCCATGGGTCATTGCGGTATATCTTATTGATTGCTTTTAAAGCGTATTCTTTGAAGTCCGTTCTAGTCATTTAAAGTCACCTCAACCGTACCGAGGGTTGCGACTTGTTCGACGGTGAGCGGTATCTTCGTCGCTTGCCCGTTCACCGTGACCGCTTCATAATCGGTTACGCCTTGCACGCCGAGGACAATGTTACTAATCTGTGCAACTGATACATACGGCTGTTTGAAGGCGATCGCCTTGAGATACTCCGTAATTGAAGCGGTTACGGCTGCTGTAATAGATGACTTAGTCGCGGTTGCCGTATATGATACGCCTGTGACCGCGATATTAATCGGAACAGCCGCAGCACTCACTACCGTACAATACGCTCCGACGGGTGCTTGTCCCGCGCCTATCCCTTTACTGTCAGGGTCTATATATTCTTGTACCCTTTTTACAAGCGTTGAGTCTGCGGGTTGCCTATCGGAGTTAATTATGACAATCTTCACGGTGTTATTCCCGTTCCACAAGCCTATTACGTTCGCTTCTCCGACTCCTTCAACCTCTTTTGCCCACCGCTTATAATGGTAGTCGTTGCCGCTTGTGGCGGGTTCTCTCAACTCTTCGTAATACCGTTCCCTCAAGTCATTGTCGCTTTCTTCATTTTCGCCGTTAATAGCCGGCTCATCGTTGATGATTGAGTTAATTCCCGGTATTGTAATCGGCATTTGCGTTATCGTGCCTTTAGGCACATTACCAACCGCCCCCGTCTGCATACATTGAATACGCACCGTATCGCCCTTGGTTACGTCCTTCGTTTCCAGTGATTCATATTGTATGCCGCTTTCAGACTCAAACAGATCGCCTTGATGTATAGTGCCGCTTCCGTCTACAATCCGAATACTGCCGATAGCCTTTGTTGCCTTACGCCGTTGCGTTCCTTTACGTTGGAAGGCGATACGGCTAAGTTCTTCACCCGTGAGATTATCAACGTCTTGCTTCCTTTCGATTTCCTCGCATTTCTTCCACAATTCAAGCAAGGCGAACGCTTCGCCCCTCGTGAGGTCATACGTCGGAAAGCCTTCGGTCTTCTGGTAAGCGTTGTCGATGTGTTCAAGCATTGTGTTGTGAATCTTATCAACACTATATTCCGAGTTCATAATCAATTCTCACCTCTTCCCCCGTATTGGTCACAACCGTAAAATAAAAAATCCCAGCGTTAAAGTTCCAATCCTTCACGACCGCAACGCACGGGACTTTATTCATGATTCCTTCCGTGATTCTTCGCTTCACTTCTGATACTTGGTATGCCCTAGGCAACCGATAGCCGAGAAGGTGCCGCAAGTCCAGTCCGAAGGAATCGGAGTATATCATATATTTTTTTAGTTCTGTCCGTATAAACAACTCAATCCATTGCTTAATTGCTTCTATTTGCGTATCTTCTACGTTCCTACCGTCCTTGAATATGAAGCGGTGAGTACGATAGTCGAACGCGAACGACCGCCCTACTTTGTGTTGTGAGTTAGTCGCTGTAGCCGTAGATTGGATTGAGTTCGTAAAATTGTAATCCTTCGGAAACATTTAGACTCCTTCCTTTACGACATCAACAATAAAAAAATGTTGTTCGTTTTCGTCCGGAATAACAAGCACTTTATCGCCCGTTTTCCATAACTCATTGAGAACAATCTTGCCTTCTCCTTGTGCTGAATATCCTGAATTACTGCCAGCCTGACACCCGTTATGAGTCATCTGCCCGCTGTGTCTATAAGCGTAAGTCGTAATGTGGTGAAGAAGTGAGAAACACACATACCCGTTCGTATTGTCAATCATGAACTTTCCGTCTTTAATGGCAACCTTCCACGGTGACGTACTGACAACCTCACCGAGTACCGCCCCTATTCGTATCGGATTGGTTCGGCTCTTTAATTCCTTGGCAATCATTCCGTGCCATTCTTCCATGCTTTCACTCCCTTACGACATTCGTATAATCTTTGAAGGCGGCTCGCCGTTGTGCCATGCGTAATTCGCGTCACTGTAGAACGTCGCATGACCTTGGCTTGACGAATTACCGAAGCAACCGCCAGCACCGTCGGCAATGACTACATGCTGATTATCTCCGTATATAAGCAAATCGCCTTTCTTCGCGTATCCGTCGAAGGATTCGACCTTATACCCCGCCGCTTCCGCATGACTTGCTAGAACATCAACATTGTTTGTACCGATATCCGCTTCATGTTTTAGGAACGGGTTGTAATACGATCCCGCTTTTACCGCCACATCAACGCAACCGTTATCGGTATATACACTTTCGTACCCGTTCAGTGCGTTCATACCCGCGTCGACCTGTGCCGCGTTTGCCGTACTGCTCACGGCATTCGGTGCCGCCGTCGTGGTTGTGGTCGTTGTGTATTTACTCGTGTCAGGTTCAGGCACAACCCGCTGTAAGTCGAGTGTCATCGTGTGATTGACTCCGTATGCGTGCTTGCAGTTGGTTACGGTAAACTTGTCGTGAATGTTAACCGTATTGTCATCGATAATGATGATTCTGCCGCTTCGTACTGTATCATCGCCGAGAAGCGTCACATTGAGTTTTTCGCCGACTTTGTTCAAGTCCTGTATTGTTTTCTTGGCAATTTGTGCCGTCTGTGCCTGTTTTTTGTCGTCGACTTTTACAATCTTACGAATTAAGCCGTACTTCTTTATGCTCTCATCGTCTTGGATTGTCGACTTGACGGAAGCGGCTTTTTCCTTACTAGATACGGCAATAACACTGTTCCGCATTTCTTCCATAGACAGGTCACGGGAATAATTGCTGATAGGGTCGGTTGCTACGTCCTTTAAGACTAGTTCTTTATAGTCTTCTACATGGATTTTGCCGTCTCTGTATTCTAAGCGGTATTTGTTGCCCGTCTCGTCCGTGGCTTGCTTGATTATATCCTGTATGACTTCGCTAACGGGCTGACCTTGATAGACCTTTTTTATACTGGTCTTGATGTCGGCAACATTGCCAAGCGGTACATCATTCTCACTGCATACTTTTTTAATAGCTTCCGTACCGCTTATGCCGTTAAATTGGATTTCAATTTCCGACTTATTGAGATAGAAACAGTAGTCAAAGCATGTGTAGCTGTACTTGCTCGATCCGCTTTGTTTCTCACTCACGATGATACCTTGAAATACGGGTACTTCTTCCGGCTCTTCATTGAGTGTCATTGTCGCACTCTTGCGGTTATTGCTCTTCTGATTACTGAACTCAACTTTGCCGCCAATCTTGAGCCGTTGCCCGCTCATGTTCACATCGAAAGGGTTATCAACAAGGTCAAAACTGAACTCTTGTCCGAGTGTGTCGATACTGTCGGAGCGTTGATAATTGTTCGTGTACGCCGTAATCTCACGGGTTTCCGTTGTGTCCTTGCCGTCTTTATCCTTGTCAACGTTGGTATATTGCAACTTCATTAGTGCATTACCCCCGTTTCTTTATTCTCGCCGCCTGTCGTTGACTGCGTTTGCGTTGAAGTATTGGTATATACATATTCTTCAATGCTGATTGTCGCTTTGATATCTCCCACTTTATCGAGCGAGTGAGAAAGGTCGTTTATAACACAAGGCATATTCAGTATCTCATTACCATCGGATTGTATAATACATATCCGTACAACCGCTTTCATGGCTCTTTGAGCCTTAAAGAACTGTAAACATGCTTGACCGTCCGTCCCGTTGCCACGAATAAATGAATACGACTTGTTGACGGGTAGAAGAATATTGTCAAGGGTTAGCGACCGAAGCCCCATTGCTCCGATTAGCTTGATGTCTCCGCGTAAGCCGTTGAATGTCTCATTATTCTGCGGCTCGCTTATCGTCGGCAACGGGTTCGGAACAACGGGTAGCGTAATGTATTCATTGGTCAATTCCGAATGAAATACGATATCTGTAGACGGCTTACGTTCGGCGTAGTCAAGTATCTTGCCGACTAGTCCATGACTAAGCTTATCGGCGTATTGTGTTGCACGGCTTATTGCCGTGTGTTCAAGTTCCGCTTTCTTCGCCTGTAGGCGTTGAGTCATTATTTTTCTTGCATTGTCATTAAAATTCATATCCCCACCGCCTACATATTGTTCATGGCAAGCATAATCTTCTCTGTAATGTGTTTACCGCACTCATTCATGAATGCTTCGTTGCCAATAACATTGCCCTGTATCGTCATGTTTACGGTTACACCGCCGTTACCGTTCGCAAGCTGTTTCATGCTTTCGTCGTGCGGAATGACTTGTGATCCGTTCGGCAAGTTAATAATTTCGCCGCGTTGATTTTCGTTAACATAAGTCAATCCGCCTTGCCAGTATTCTGTACCTGTTGCATTGCCGTCGCCGACCAACTTGCCAACCGTACCGTTAATAATCGCACTGCCTGTATCGCGTATGCCTTGAATTGCGTCAGCCGCCCATTGCAACTTGTCTTGTACCCAGTTCAGCACGCCTTCAGCAACATTACGGATAATATCAAAGTACCCCGTAAAGATTTGTACAAGACCAGAAAAGGCCAAGTCCCAGTTACCTGTAAAGACCCCTGTCAAGAAGTCCGTAATGCCGTTGAATATTTGCGTAACGTCATCAAGTATAGGTCTGAGCGTTGTAATTATGTTCTCATACAGTTCCGAGATTAAAGCAGATACCCTATCAATGAAGCCAGTAACGGCACTCACAATACCGTCCCATGTTTCAGATATAAATTCAGATACCGCCGTCCATACTTCTGTTGCGACTTCTTTAATTTCTTCCCAGTGAGTCACGAGCAAGTAAATCCCGGCCACTACTGCCATAATAGCGATTAGGATAGGATTCGCCGCCATGACTGCTACGATAACGCGTACAACCTTGATTACACTCATTAAACCGCCCGCAATGCCCTTGATTAGTGGCATGATTTTACTTATCCCGTTGAACGCAACAAAGCCGCCAGCAACAGCCTTAAGGACGGGAACGAGAAACCGAGGTTATCAACACACCACCGAATGACCTTGCCGAGTGACGATATAACGAATTTCACTTCATTCATGGCACTTGATAAACCTTCTTGTATACTGTCTTTATTCTCATTAATGACTTCAGCTATCCATGTAAATGCCCCGCTGAACAGTCCAAATATGTCCTGTATAACGGGTGCGATAATCGGCATGATCGTACTTGCCATGTCAATAAACGCTTTCTGCATAGGTAGCAGTCCTTTGCCGATTGTCGCCATTAACGCCGCCTGTTGGTTCTTCATTCTCTTGAGTTGACCGTCAGGCGTGTTCGCTAATATCTCATTTTGCTTGCTGAACGTGCCGTTTACGACTTCATTAATAGTCGCAAGTCGTTCCGCTTCCGTGCCGTTCTTGATGATTAGTTTCTGTGCTTCAGTGAGCGGGATTTTCATCTTAGTAAGCCCCGCAACGTCACCGTTGAAGGCTCGCCCTATGGCTTGTGACGCAAGTTGAGCGTCCTCTGCTGTGGCGTTGATACCGAATTTTCCCGCGACTAAGTTCGTAAGGGCTTCGGACAAGTCGTTGACTTTATCAACGGGTACATTCCACTTGTTGAGTTCCGTGTATCCCGCCCGTATCGTTCCAGCCGAGATGACTCCGACCTTCCCCCACTGTGCTGCGTAATCGTTCAACTGCTTTTTGAGCCGCGTCAATGGAAGCGGCTGACTTGTCGTACAGGCTGTTGTTATTAGCGATACTGTTACGCAGTACCGTCTGTGACAACTCTGCCGCCTTTTGCTACGTCTAACGCTTTCTTGCCGTATTCGACAATAGCACCGACACCAGCAAACGCTCCGAGTCCAGTCATTGCAAGTCCCATTTTTCCGATACTGCCAGCGATTCCGAGGAACTTGTTATTAATCCCGTTCCCAAAGTTGTTCAGACGGTTACGCATTGCCGTTAGCTTTCGTTCCGTATCTTTGGTTGTATTACCGACTTGCCGCATGGGTGCGGTAAACCTGTCTTTCAGTGAAAGAAGGACGTTAATACTCTTTGCCATGTATACTCCTTTCTATATCTTCAAGGTCGAGTTCAAAGCAAGCAATGTAAAATGCTTTTTCCGTTGCGGTTAACCCCAGTAGTGAAGATATGTTGTGCCCCTTGCGGATATAATAACGGAACATTGATAACTCTCTGTCCCGCTTAATTACTTTTTTTAATTCTTCCACCGGGTTATTAATCCCGTACATGGCAAGAATCGCTTCGCCGATTGTCGTAATGTCTTCTACACTGTCATTCAAGACCTTGTACACCACGTCGGTGGGTTCGGCACATTCGTATTTAGCCTGTAATTCCTTGTTCTTAAACAGCGGCACGCAGTTATAAATGAGTTGTACCATTGAATCCATGACCGCCGAAAGTGTCATATCATCTTGCTTTATATCGTCCATGAGTCTAAGAACAGTCGGAAGCGGTTGCTTAACGATTGTAATCTCCCCGCCTAAGCCTTTTACGTATACTTCTTTAGACTGGAAGCCTTCCGTCATCTTACGGCTTAGCAAGTCTTCAAGTTTGATTTTCTTCAATTCGGATCACCTCATAAAAGAAGCGGACGGGGTTGCCCCCGCCCTACTTAATTACAGAATATAGTCAAGATAATTGTAATCCGCGAATTTAAACGGATAGGACTCTTCTTGAACTTTTTTTGTTTTCGAATGAATGTGCCAATTCATCGAGCGTCACGCCTGTAAGCTCAATGCGTTCAGCACCGTTTACGTCAGGGTCGGTAATCTTCGATACAATCTTGATATCAGGAACACTACCGTTTTTAATTTTGCCCGCTATTTTTTGAGCCACACGGCTATCAATCTTATGAAGTACAATTGTCCCGGCACCTTCGAACCCTACTAATCGCTGATGTACACCCATTTCGCCGTTAATGTCTACCGCTTCATACTTGAGCGAAATTTTCGCTTCAAAACTCTTTACGTTCGCGTATAATTCGCCGTCAATCCAAACTTTACCGAATTGACCGCGGAGAATTTGATTGTGAATTTCTTTGTTGTTCGCCATGATTTACCCCCTATTCCATAGTAATCTGGAAGCTCAAATCTTCCATTGCGTCAAGGATTTTAATCTTGGCTGCCAAAAATACAGTAGACTTAAAACTCATCTTCTTGACTTTGTCTTCGTCCCAGTCCTCTGCTTCTGTCTTACCTACGCTCAACCATGCGTCACGCTGATTTTCAACGTCTACAAAGGCATGATTGTCATATTCAGGGTCGAGGACCTCACCATTTACTACCTTCGTCAATGACTTGAAGTAAGAGTTTACCGCGGAGATGAACAGGTACTGATTATCGAGATGGTTCTTGTACTTGCCTACATAGTATTCTTTGAACGTGGTGTATAAGTCTTCCAGCATTAAGTCCATCGACTCAACAATGATGATTTTACGCATGTCTTCCGTATCCGTCGAAGTGAAGCTTGTGAGCGTGTTCACACCACGACCAACGCGGACCACGTTATCTTCATCATCATTGATTAAGAGCAGCCAACCCTCATCAGTCCACTTATTCGCGTCTTTCTCATTGGTGATGAAAGAATTATCTACATAGTCAAGGTCTTCCAATTCGTAGTATGTGATACTACGGTTCATCGGAAGATTAGCCAAGATAGACACGATACGCGGCAAGTAGTCCGTCATTTTTACATTCGTCTTGCTGTCCGCGTCGGCTTCATGTACGTACTGCCCTTTCATGTTAACGACGTGCTTATCATCGGCTACCGTCACATTAGCAACTAAGCATTTGACTTTTCTGCCCTTGCTAATGACGTTACGGCTCTTAGTGTAGGAAACTAGATCCGTTTGCCACTCTGCAACCGTTGTGCAAGCCCAGTTGTACTTGATTCTGTCGATGACTTTCTTAATATCAGCGAATGCCGTTGTTTTTGTCGGCACGTGCAGCACAACGATTTTATTCACATTCACGTAAAAGCACCGCTTCAAGAGTTTAATCGTATCTGCGTTGTACTTTTTATCCGTTACATCGGCTTCAAACTTGAATATGTCATAGCCGATTTCGGTTTGTTTATCGTCTTTCAAGATAATTAAAGCCGTTCCACGTTCAGAACGCTTTACGGCTGATACCGCTTTCTGCAAGAAAACAATATCGATATTAGGTAATCCGATTGCCATGTTTTACCCCTTTCATAATTAAAAAATACCCGTATATGACGGGTCTTAGTGGTCTTGCTGTCCGTTAACTTCGAGTTCTTCCATGTATTCGCCTTCGGGTTCGGGTCTGCGTTGCCAAATGTCAACATTGAAGTTGACTATATAGGTCATATCCCCTTTATTAATCGTTTCGATTATATCGTCAGGCGTAAGACTGTACCCGTCTATTATCGGCACGGGTGCCGCCAGTAATTCGCGTATCTTCTCCCGTGCTTCAAGTAGCCGAAGGTATCCAACTTCCCGCTTCTCGTTGAAGTAGTAAATGTACATATTCAGCGAGTCACCGCGGATTTCTTGCCCTATATCTTCATTGCGAAAGTCTACGATTTCAATGAAGAACGAAGGACGTTCAAAGCCTTCTGATATATCGCGGTCATTCACGTCGCACCCCAACAAGTCGCGGCACTGTACCGTAAACGCCTTTATTATGTCTACTGCTGTTATCATTAGCCGAGTCCTTTCTCATTCAACATCTTGTCGATAAATTCTTCCGCAAGTTCATAGTATTCAGGCGGGAAGGAATTACGAGCCTTGCCCATGATGTTCTTACCCCTTACGAACGCTTCCCCCGTGTTTCCTACGATTAACTTCGGCTTGCCTTGTGCTTTGTGTCCAAGCATGACATGACCATGTTCAACTAGCCATGCATGCGGAGCCGTGTTTTTTACACGTACTTGCCACTCATCTTTTCCGTACTTGTAAGCCCTATCACGCTTCAGCCCCTTGATGAGGTTCTTCGTTCCCGTTTTCGTCTCCTTCTTGTAAGCCGTCCTTGCTCTTGCCTTTAGCTTATTCCCGGCTCGTTGCAAGAAGTTTTTAGTATCCTTTGGGAACTGATTCGCCGCGAGGTCTAAAAGGTCATGCGATAACTCGCTGAGTCCTTCGTACTGTACGTCGATACTCATATTACAACCTCTGTGAAGATTTCGAGCCGTTCATGATTCAAGTACGGGTCCATGATGTAGAGTATGTTGTACCGCTTCCCGTCGATGATTAGCCACATATCAGGCGTAACGTCATCACGATAACGGCACACTACTTTATGTGTAGTCTTGGAAAGCGTTGTATCCGCGGCACGTCCATTGAGCAAGCTACCCGTTTGCGGCAATACACCGCACCACATGCGACCGATAACCGTATCTTCAATAGGGTACTGCCCTAATTCGTTCATTGTCGCACTCTTTCGGTTAGCGTGTATCTCTGCTTCATGCTGTAACAGACTGCTTAGTCTACCCTTGCGATACATGATTACACCCCTCTATCAGGTTCATAGAGTGTTTATCAAGAATGGCTTGCGTTGTCGGATTTACGACTGCATTTTCAACCGCCGTGTATGTGCGGTTGTCGTAAAACTCCGCACACAACGCCAGTACGGCAAGTGTCATGTCCTCATACTCGTCAAGAGCCTGTTCCGTGAGTCCTGTATACGAAGAACAATAGGTGATCGCCCCGCGTAACGTCATATCAAGAATATTCGAAGTCGACGGAGTCACGTCAGCACGTATAAAGCTTGCGACTGTATCTCTATTTAATTCGCTTACCTTCATGCGTGTCACCGCCTTTCATTGAAGCGGGGCATTGCCGCCCCGCCCAACCTGTTGTCATTACGCCATTTTCAATACTGCAATTCGTTGCTGGTCAACGATTTTGCCGTCTACTTCTACATAACCGGCTACGCCAACTGCATACTGCGTTGCAAAACGTTCTTGCAAGATTGTAATTTCGGCACTATCACCGCTGATTTGTTGCATACCCCATAAGGTCAGCAAATACAACTGCCGCTTTCTTCGTTGCTACTTCAGGCATGTTGTCGGATTCGAATACCGGTCGACCCAAGAGCGTGTAACCGAACGCACCCGTAATGTCTTTGTTCAGTAAGTACTGCCCCTGTCCGTCTTTCAACTTCGCACACGCCGCGAACGTCTTCGGATTCATAATGAAGCAACCGTTGCCGCGGTACTGTTGCGGGACCTTGAGTTGTAAATCGATGAGGGTCATCAGCGGTTACGGCTGTTGCACCGGCTGCGGTTACAACCTGTTTGCCGTTCAAAAGGCCTTCAATCTTGGTTGTGCCGTTAATCATTTCGCCTTCCAAGAATTGAGTAATAGAGTCGGCAACCTTCGTTACAACGTAATTCACAATATCGAAGCCAGCATTGTTGATTAAGGATTTAGAAACCTTCACCAAAACGCCCGCGATATTGCCTTTTAAGCGTTACCGCCTTGAATTTGCCGCTCGTAGATTCCAATTCTTGGAACTCCGCAACGTAATTGCAAGTTGTTTTAGTTGCCGATTCGTCATCAACGACAAAGACCAAATCGCCTTTTTACGTCGTAAAAAAATCAGAATTCTGGATAATCGGGGCAATGTTCTTGACCGTCTTGATGATTCTTGCCGCGATTGTAGCCGGCACAACAACCCCGTTATCCCCCTTGCCAAGGTTCACGTCCGAACGTGTTTCAACGTCATTAAAGGACGTTGCACCCGTCCGTAAGAAGTTTGCAAACGCACGTTCTTCAGCCTGTTCTTTCGCTTTTCCCGTTACTTCGGTTTTTTTATCTTCAGGCGTGTTCATCATCGAGCGTTCTTCTTTCGCGAGTTCCAAAGTCTTGTCGATATTAGCTACTTCAGCCCGTAATTCTTCGAATTTCTTCGTTTCGTCTTCATTCAATGCTCTAGTTTCGGTGTCAGCGACCTTCACCAACTCGTCCATTTTAGAAACTAAATCATTGCGTTTTTTTCGATTAATTTTTTTAAAAATTCATGTGCTTTTTCTCCTTTGAATACTAAAAAACGGTTGCAATGGCAACCGCTACTTCTTGAGATTTTTAATAACTTCATGGAAGGCTTCATTTTTCGGCTTTTCGTCATCTTCTTGACGTTCTTCGATATCGTACTGAACGACACCAAGTGCCGAGTCATTCGCACGGCATTCCGTCAATTCTTCGTCATCGGCTCTGACTGCAATAGAAGTCGCGATATAAGCGGGATTTACGCTTAATATGCTAACTTCACTTACGTCAATGGCCTTAAGAGTACGGATTTCAGGCTCATTATCCGCCTTCGTCCATTCATCCTCAAGCTTGCGGAAGCCGAATGACCACCCTTTCAGCTGTCTCTCTTCGGCTAGCTTAACAACTTCCGTATCCGTTACCGTCGCCTTTGCGTATAAACCGATGTTGTCTTCCCGTAATTCGAGCGACCCGTCCTTCTGATCTCCGAGTTTTCTCCCGTGATTAAAGCGTAATTCTACATTATCATTTCGTTGTAATGCTGAATTGAATGCTCCCGTTGCGACCTTTTCTAAAAATTGCCCGCGAACGTCTTTAATCGGCTTACTCAATCGTTCCGTTACGTTCACGTAGCCTTCAATGTTAACCGCTCCGTTACGTACTTCAATCTTCATTGTTTTCACCCCCTTTCTGCGGCTTTTAAATCGTTCAAGTCACTTAATATACCCGTGTTCGGCGTGTATACTTTCTTGTCTTTGGGGTAGTAGAACACGTTCGCAAGGTTCATGCTGACGAAGTCGATACCCATCGGCGATAAGTCTTCACGTTGCCTAATTTCATCGGCACTTATCCAGTTGCTATCAAGAGCCGTCTTATATGCATTGAAACGGGTAAGCATGTCCGCCTTCTGCAAGTCGTTCATATCAAGGCTAAAGTAATACGTGCCTTTTTCGTCTTCCAGTAACAAAGCCCTATTAATTGACTCCGTGAAGCAGTTTACAATCGGCATGACGGTTGTCTTAATAAAGATATTAAATGCCTTTTCATTCGTGAACGTGTCAGCCGTAAAGCCGAATAGCTTATATACTAAGTCCGCATTGGTCTGTTTCGACTCATTCAATTGATTTTCTACCGCGGTACTGTCCGCGGATTCAAATGTAATGCCCTTATTCAAGACGATAACGTCGCTCTGTCCGAGTTTCGATGTCATATACCGCCATGCCCGTTTCAACGCTTCAAGAGCCTTGACGGTTAGCCGTCCTTCTGACTTCAAAAAGCCTTTTCGGACTCCCTTGCTGATGACTCCGTTCTCATAGACCAGTGCATTATACATGCTTGATATCTGCATACTATTATCATCGAGCAGTCCGCGACCTCGCACCCCGTCGGTTGAATTTCGCACTGCCCGCACAAGGTTGAAGTCATCATATCGCTGTCCGTCAATTAAGTACGATACTTGCCGATTGATTAACCTGCCGTTATCAATGACCGCTACTCTGTAATTCGGAACGTACTGCAAGGACTCCGCTTTATTCCCGTTCTTGCCTATATAGCAATAACAAGAACCTTCCATGATTAAGTCATTCAACATGGACTGTGCTTGGTTTCGAACGCTCCGAGTACGGCGTTTGTCTCTACGTTCAGTAGCTTATGCGAGGGTCGTCGGATACTTCGGTGATCTTTTTTTCTTCTCGCCTATAAAGCTTAATAGGAATGCCAGCGATTATGCCGCTGATTAAGAACAAAGCACTCGCAACAGCAGGAACAGATAACGCTTGTTGCCGTGTTACTCTCGTGTTCTGGTCGTAAGACGGCAAACTCAAGTCGATATCTTCAGCCGTATCGATAAATGCATTATCTTCAGCCCTTTGCTCTACTCCGAAGAAGTTTTTTACAATATTCAAAGGATTTCACCCCCTTTCTTTAAATTGCACTACCCAATCCAGTGTATTGTTCAGCATGTAATTCTGGTGCAGTAGGTACATGGCGTTAATTCCCGCCACGACCATGTCCACTTTGCCGCGGGATTTCTTCTTATTCACATACCTATTCATGTTCGTATCGTATACACACCGAGAATTTTCGAAATTTATTTCTAACAGTTTATTATGCTTATCGTACTCAAGATTGCCTTCGGCGATTAATTCGGCAAGCCACTTAGTAGCCGGGTGCAATACGCTTGAATGTTGCTTAATCTCCACCAAGGTATATCCCACTTCTTCAAGCTTTTGAGCCGTTGACAAGGCATTGTATCTATCGTAGCCGATACCCATAACCGTTACACCGTATTTTGCTTCAATCTCCAGTATGTAGCGTTCAATCGCTCCGTAGTCTACAGTACGGTTGCCACATGGAATGCAGAACCCCGCATTAATGAAGTCGCGATACGGGATCCGTTCGAGTTTTGACTTCTCATCGGCTCTATCTTCAGGAATAAAGGCGACCGAATCCATATAAGCTTTGCCTTCGTCCTCGTCATACGCAACCATGGCAACGGCACAATTGTCAGTCGTCATCGCAAGGTCAACCCCCAAGAACACTTCACGCCCTTGCCAATCAATCCCGTCGACCGCTCCTTTTTGCAAGTCGGCAATATTCACATAGGACTCTGACCCCGCTCCGCTGTAGATGATATTGCAGTGCTTCGTGATAAAGTTTTCTCGCTTGCTTTCTATCTCTATAGCAACTTGCCGCTTCGCCTTTAAATCGTCCATGATTTCAGGAACTTCCAACGCTAACGGGTTCGCCTGTTCGAGAACTTCGTCATTCGTCGCCCAACCTTTTGTATCGTCAGGCTCATAGAGTAAGGCGAATACCTTATCATCATCAACTGCCCCATTCAATACACGCTTCGAATAATCGACTTCATCTTCAAACGGGTTATTCAGGGTCGGATACTTTGTCGAGATGATAAAGCCAAGCTTATTGAGGATAGTCAACTGCCCGCTTCGCATGGCTTCAATTGCGTATGTGTTCGGTAATGCTCCTGTTTCGTCTACCAAGAACACACTGGGAAGTTTGCCGTCCAATCGTCCAGTTGAATAATTGAGCGGTGTGTATCGGTTCTCTGTGATATTACAGTGAATATAATCCCGAAGTATCTTGAACTTTTCCTTTCCGTTCATCTTCCCAAGCATTGCCGGACTACTCCGCAATATCTCTTCTATAGCCGTCTTGATTTCTCGCGACAGACTGCCGTCAGGTGCAACCGAATAGAACTTTGAAAACTTTGGCTCTATGAAAAAGAGCAAAATAAAAAGAACGGCAATAATGAAGGTTTTCCCGTTCTTTCGGCATATCTCCAGTATGGCGTTCTCGTATCTTCTCTTTTCGGTGTTCTCTCTCTCAACTGTACATAGGATTGCAATAATAAAAAACCACTGAAAACCCGCCAGTGAATCATATACCGTGCTGTTAGCCCTTACCCCTTTCGGCATTATCATCAGCTTTAGCAATTCGCCAATCGTGCGGACCTTGTTCTCGTCGATTTTATAGTCTTGTCCTTGTCGTTCGCAATCTTCAGGAACTCTTTTACCTGTATCTTGACGTACTTCGGTGCGTTTATACTCCCTTCAGCGACTTCCATTGCATACGTGTATGCCGGGTGCTTCTTATTCATTAGCTTCGCCCTTCAGTACATTCATTAACGGATCTGTTTCCTCTTTCTTTTTGTTAGCTATCAATGCTCCCATTTTTGCCCTACTCTGTGGCGAAAGGCATAAAGCGTCGCACAACTTTAAGTACGTCCGTGTGAGTCGCTCCATGTTCTGCGTGAACATACCGTCAAGAGCAAGCGACGGATTCTCCGCTACTGTCTTGTTCGAGTTATTCAGCATGTCAATAACAACGCTTGCTTGTGTAATCGTCACCGTATCGAGCGCACTCAATACATTCGCTTTGCGTAGCACTTCGGTAATAAAGTTGAATACTTCAAGTTGTGCTTCATTGAGATACGACGGTGCGACAATTTCCGCATTATCAGTAAATGCGTTCTCTACCGCAAGCCGCGTTGCTTTTTCTTCCTTGGTTAAATGTTTCTTCGTTACTTTTGCACTCGTTGCCCTTGGCATTTTCTTCACCGTCCTTTTTTGCGTGCGTGAGACCCTAGGGAAAATTGTATAAAATGAGGTGAGCAGTACGGTCTTGGGCTTTTCCCTATTTTTTCTTTTCTATCCCTAGGGGGGATACCGCTAGTGCCTTCAGGGTACCGGGACTATACTCCCCGTGGTCTGCTTTATAGTGATGTGCCTTACATAGAGTTATAAGATTGCTTATTGTTGTCCGTTTACTCCATGCTTTATGCAGTGGCTCTATGTGGTGAACGTCTAGCGTCTGCCCTACACTTATATATCCGTCCTCTTCTAGGCATAGCCTGCATAAATGCTTATCCCTCTCAAGGACTTCGGCTCTTGCTCGTTGCCACTCCTTACTGCTTCGGAACTTTCGTTCCTTTCTTCGGCTGTCCGATTCGTTCCCTCGTTCTCTTCTGTAATCTCGCTTAGGTTTATTCGGACAGTCCCCTGTATGTATCCCCCCACAGTAGGGGCATGCCCTTAGCACGGGGTTATCCCTAAGCCTAGCCACATTACCCAGTTGCTTATCGGGATTGTCTCGATGTTCTCCAGTGTCAGGTTTAAGCCTTCCTGTACTCGCCTAAAGTGTCTATGTGCCGTGTGCTTTAAGTAATAGAACATATATTCAGGATTAAAGCCATCAATGAATTGTATCGCCGCGTAATGTGTCATGATTTCACCACTTGATGTCAGCATACCGATTTGCCCCCGAGTCGCTGACATCTGTATTATTATCGTTCCCGGAGGATATACTTTTTTTGCTTTCGCTCTTTCTATTTCAGCTATGTCTTTAAGCGTTGCCGTGTGCAGTTTTACGTATGGCTTTATGTTCTTCTCGTAATCGGTGTTCTCTTGAATCCCCTTGTGCGTCATTTCACCGCCGGGAACATATCGAACACTTTCCGGATCATCTTCTATATGGTCGATACCCTCGCCGACCCACTTCCGCACATCGAACTCTTTCGTTACAAGGTCGTTTCTTGGCATTACGTTGATTGATGAGAAGGTCATGCAGTCATCTTGTGCGTTCTGCACGAAGTATATATTTTTGACTTCTCGCTCTAAACAATCGCCATGAACAACAATGCAGTTCATTCCCCTCAATGCGAGATTATGAAGAAGGTACGGGATTGCGTTGTCTGCCATTTCTTCGCAGTAATAGAAGAAGTCATGCGGGCGATACTTGAATATCGTTGTCTGTAGGCAGTCATCCCACCACCGCCGAATTATAAGCGACCCTGTTCCCGCCGTTGGGTCTATTGCCGAATAGTCGCACCGTCTCATATTTTCAGCGTTGTTTCTTGTGATTAGTGCCGTTAATATTGCGATTGATTCAGGCGTATAGTCCTGCTTGTTTGCCTTGCGTTCGGCGGCGTATTCTTCGAAGTATCCTTTAAAGCTGTCTTCTCCGACGTTCTTCCCCCAGTCCGTTTGAACAATAGAGCGATAGAAGTTTTCCCGCTTTTCTCTATCAAACAAGATTGCCCGTAGCCATGCTTCAAACTCACTATGTTGTTTTACTCCCGCGAACGAATATAAATCTTCTTTTATGCTCATGCTTTCCTGTTGCCGCCGTATCTGGAAGTATTCATAACATGAGTGGCTGCGACGTAGTCTTTACACCGTCCCGTGCCGCCTATCTTGATTCTGTTAGCAGAGCATATCCCGTTGTGATTGTTTAGGCAGTCAGTGTTGTAACGACGGACTTGAGTCTTTTTCTCTATCATGAATACTCCTTACACGGCAAAGGGCGACCCGTTAAGAGTCGCCCCCGTCTGTAAATAAAACTACTACAATAATAATGTGGCATTGTGCTTACGCACTTCTTACACATACATTATACCGTATGTACGCTGTATCATTCAGTATCACCGTGTACCATTTTGTATCCTCTTCTGTATAACTCGTTGAAGTGTAGTAACGCTCGCTTGTGTATTCTGAATGTCTGACCGTGTGACATGTTCAATCCGTCTTCAACCGTGTTCCAACCCTTACAATACACATACCTTAACTGTAATACCCTTCTCTCATACACGTCGAATAGTGAATTAATTAATTGTTCAGCTCGTTCCCGCTCGTCTATAAGTCTATCCCACTCTGTAGAAGTTTTGCTTATTAACTCATCAAGTCGGATAATCTTATCGCTTATATCGCTTGAACTCGTTCCGCTTATCCTGTCTTTACTATAATCAATTGCTTGTAGTGTGCATATATCCTTCCGCAGTTGCTCAATGCGATCTTCTTTTATTCTCAGCCGCACATTCAGGCTTCTCACATACTCAAGATATTCCCGTCCGTTCATTCTATCTCCTTGTAATCAGCCAAAAACCAATCCTCACCAAGCGTATCCAACTCCCCGTCCGCGGTTTTTATAACATAATCTCCCTTCATTACCGCACATCTACCGAACTGAGTAGCTATCCCTAGCGTTTGCACGTATTCGATAGTTTTCTCTTCTTTTTCTTCGTCGTATCCTCGCACTATCGTGTGATAAATACTTCCTTTAGCATTTAACACCTCTAATATTTCGTTTTTGTTTTCTCCTGTAAATTGAATCGCTTCTACTATGTCAGGCTCACGTTTCTTATATTTCTTCATCACTAACATGTATAAACCTTCTTCCCGTTACTGCCGCAATATAAGCGGCTTCCCCTTCTTGACTTCTACCCTCTCTGCATATGGCTTCATTATTACACTTCTTTACTCGCTGTCCGAACTCATCGTATATCCAATGCCATGCTGATTCCCTGAATAGCGGTCTGCCACAGAACGCACACCGTGAAGCGGATTCACGCGGTTTATTATTCTTCTCCGCGGTCTTGCCAAGTATGACTATTCGCGGGGCTTGGTAGTGCCGTCGCTTATTCCTTCGTGCCATTGCGTACCTCGTCATTATCAAGAATCTTTTTAATTTCATTGAGTTCATTTATTGCAAGCTTAAAATCATGCATTAATGTTTCCACATCATAATCCCCGATGTCGCAAAAACATGCTCGGTCTGCACCCTCTTCTATATAATAGATTGCTTCCTCTATCCGTTCTTTTATTTTTGTAACCTCTGCTTTAGATAGTCTCATCCCTTCCGCCCCTTTCTCGCCTTCCGTCGTAGTCTCTGCAACTCGTCGTAATCAATCCACCCTGTTTTACTGTACTTATTAGACTTTGCGACCCATACAAGCTTATTAAACGGGTAATTATACGCGAATAACTTCCGCTTCAGCCTAGCATCTTCCATGGCGTATCCTTTTACGTCTACGACTACGTTTATTTGTTCTTCGTCGCTCCAGTACTCAAAGTCAGCTATGTACTTAATCGCTTTGTATTTCTTTCCGTATCGTTCAACTGCTTCTTGTAATATGTACGTCGGGTGACAGCGTAAGCGATATATTTTTTTGTCTTTTTCAAGTCTCTTAAGATACTCGTAATACTCCGCTTCCGTCCTACTGTCAAACGTTATCCCGTCTATTACTGTCTTTTTACTTCGTATCATCTTCGGCTACTCCATTCTGCGTACGCAATAATCAGAATCATACCCGTTACTAAGAACATTACCGACTTGCATATATAGCCGATTAACTCAAGTCCGTTCATGGTTTCTATCTCCCTTGGCTTTAATTATCCCCTTTAATATCTCCAGTGTTTCTTGTAAATCGCTCTCACAAGTTGTAATGACGTTTTCGTACCAAAAGCTTTTCTCCCCGTGCTTAATCGTACCTTCTAATAAACTTATCGCTTCTTCTATTGCCGAACGCTCAGCCTTATTCATGCTTATTTCCTTCCGCCTCGATTCTTTCCCTAATTTCATCTACATCAATAACAACTTCGTACCGGCAAGAAGATGATTGCCGTTTTACTTCTTTTTTGATTAACCGAAGTGCCGCTTCAGCCTTTTTATCATTACTAAAAGAAACATCAAAGCTGCCTTCATTATGTATTGTCTGAACAAGTTTCCCTTCGTGTACATTTCACAACTTTGCATTAGTTCTATATTTCCCTGGGCGATTACAATCATGATTGTTTCCTCGCTTCTTCTTCTGTAATCATTCTTAAATACTCCGCGGCTTTCGCAATGTCCGTTGCGGGTGTACCTTTGTGTGTATATCTATACAGATACTTAATGACGTTCCCTTCACAATATCGTTTATAGCCTTCAGACCCCAACAATTGCCGTATAACGTCCTTACATTCAATCCCTCGCCAGTTGTAGTGCGTCGGCTTATGAACCTCGTCGGCTTCCTCTATTTGCCCGTTAATCGGATTGCGTATGCTCGTCTCCGTCAGTCCGAACTCTTTCATCATTTCTTCCACAAGTTCCATGATTTCGTCCCGCTCCGTTTTATTGTCCATTTCATTTGCTCCTTTTTCGTCGTATTTTGGTTTCTAACGAGTTTTAGAGTTTTGTACGATAAATTTATCATCCGCTACCTTAAAACTCGTCAGAAGTGCCAAATTTTTAATTTATCCGATATTAAAAGGGAATTTCTTCATCGACTTCCGTGCCTAATCCGTTGAATCCCGAATCTTTTCCGTCCTTCTTTTTGAACGGGAATATCGCCGTTCCCGCTCCTGTCGCGACTACGTTCGATGAATACCGGGTTTCTCCGTTCTTCTCGTATTTCGTTGTCGAGAACCGTCCGACTACCCACACTCTTGTACCTTTCGTCCATTCGCTCATGCCTTCGGCCAATGCGTCAAAGGCTACGAAGGGAACGAAGTCCGCTACGTCTTTCCATTCGTTCCCGTCTTTTACGTGGCGGTTGCATGCAACGCTTCCCCTTGCGACTGCCATGCCTGACTTTGTAAAGTTGATTTCAATATCTCTCGCTAAGTTGCCTTCCAATTGTACAGTGTTCATAATCAATTCTCCTTTTCTTCCAACGCTCGTAAAATATCGCTACAATGCGGGCTACAGCATATTTTTCTGCTCAATATGTCTTTCTTTCTCGCCCAGTAGCTGAACCGTACAGAACCGCCGCATATAGGGCATATCCAACAATCCCGTTTTTCCTTTAGTCTCTCGGCATATTTTTTACGACACGAAGGGCATAAATCGCTATCGCCGTCGTGCCACTCGCCGCAGTCTATGCACCTCATTAGAACGGGTGCCGTCCATTTCGTGTGTGTCGTATAACTCGCTCTTTGTCTTTCAAGATTCGGAACGCTTCATCAATATCTGTCTTGTCAACAAATCGCCGTGTACCGGATCCGCCAGGCTGTACCGGGTATACGTCGATATCTGCCAGGATTCCTAGAAGCGTCAATTCGCCCATGCCCGTATACTCCATAGCTTCTTTTATTGTCATGTACCGCTTTTCTGTATTTTTCATGGTTATTCTCCTTTTCGCTTATTTTCCATTTCTTCTTTTAATTCACTGATAGAGTATCTAACAGTATTGGTCATTAAATAGCTGTCGTTACGATATTCGGGGTGTTTCTTTTCCCATGTAAGATAGGCTTTGGTGAGTATCTCATCAAGCTCACTTATGTGTTCGCTTTTGACGTTTTCAAGGTATCCGTCTTCCTTGTACCCGTTATCATCGGCTAGTTGTGCTAAATCCTCTAACACTGATTCTGCGTCTATTCGAGGTGTAAAGTATTCCGCTTGTCCTACGACTAGGTGTGTAAATTCGTATCCGTAATATTCACACATTTCCATAGCTTCGAGAATGGCTTCCTTTTCGGAGTTATAAGGGCCATAAGCTGTGGTGAGTAAGAGATTATATTCGTCTCCGTTCTGCTTCATTTCGTTGCTAAAACTAAATGCGTACTCTTTCATCGTCCCTTTCTCCTCTCTAAACTGGTCGATTTAGACTACTTTAAGTCCCTTTAAATCGCTTGCAATAACTGTTTATTGACTTGTGAGCGAAACGAATTTCGGTCACAAATCCAACTATAAATTGAATTAACTCAACCGCTTCACAAGGTTCCCCGTTAACTGCTTTAACTTCTCGTTATTCGGACTTATCCCCAGGACTGCATTATCTCGGTTGTCCTTTTGCCGTTGTGCCGCTAGTTGATACGCCCGTCTAAACTGTGACCGTAGTGTATTCATTCCCTCGTTCGGAGTCATGCAGATGTCTTGCCAACCGATATTATTAACAGCCGCTGTTATAGCTTCATGGCTGAATTTCGGCTTGCCGTAGTAGCCTACGGACTGTATCGCCTTAATGACCTCGCCCCATGCTTCAGACTCATCAGGGGCAGCCGTTCCGTTTATCGTGCCTTTGATTCCGTATGCCGTTTCCCGTATTTCGGCTATCGACGGTAAGAATTTGTTCGTCATGATTAACTTCTTTACTGCCGCTTCTAAGATTTGAGGCGGTATGTCCGATAACATCATGACGTATAATCTCAATCGTTCTTCTTCTAACGCCCCTTTATATGCTAGTTGTAAAGGTGCTATGGTTTTCGTTATGTCCGATTTGTTCATTTTGTCGCTCCTCTTCTTCATATTCGGCTATAAGCCTGTTTACTACTTCTATTCCTTCTTGCCGTTCTTGCTCAGCTCGGCTTATAGGCGATCGCCTATTGTTCCGTACTTCCGGTTGATTCAAGTACCCTTCGAATTTTGTACCGAACAGCGTTTCAGGTCTTAAATACTGTGCCATATCAGTGCCTTGCCACTCTTTAGCCTTCTTACTTATGACCGTCTTAAAGTCTTCCAAGGCAAAGCCTTCTGCAAGTCGTGCGGCTATTAGCTTACGAGTCTTACCCGTTGTGCTTTTGTAGTTACTTCCAACCGTAAAGTTGAGGAAAGTTACAATATCTTCAGCTACCGAAGGTAGTGAAGGACTATATGTTTTATCCTTCTTACTCCTATTCTCTTTCTCTATCTCTATACTCTTATCTCTGGCGTTGCATTTTTGTTGCATTAGTGTTGCGTTGGCGTTGCATTGCAACGTTTTTTCACCGCCTTCAATCTGTTCTGCCGCTTCCCGCTTGAGTTGTCGGCATTTTTGAGAACGCACCGTACTTTCCGCTTCGCTACCAGTTAATACAGGTACTTGATTGAGGAAAAAATCGTTTTTGTTCACTACTTCTAGAAGTCCAACACGCTTTAAAAATGCAATCGTAAGCTTTACATTGTCCAAGCTTTCTCGGAGCAGTAACGCTATTTCTTCATCTTGAGTTGCGTCTACGCCGTCGTATTCAAGAAGTCCGTCGGTCTTGAGTGATAGCAGCAACATCTTCAGATAGATGATTGTGTACGTATCACCGCCGGCAATGCTTCGTAGTCGTAACATTTCTTTACTGTCGAAGAAGTTTGTTTTTAACTTCAACCAGTAATAACGCTTTCCTTTGCTCATTCCCTCTCCTTCCCTGATGTATACAACTGGAAACTCCCTGTACTCTTTCGCCTTTGCTCCATGTGCCTTCGTGTTGTGGCAATCCCGGCACAAGCACACAAGGTTATCAAGAGTACTTTTACCGCCTTGGCTGCGAAATACGATATGATGAACATCGCACCCGTATTTGCCGCAGAGTACGCAACAATTCCCGTCTCTCTCAATCGCTTGCCGCTTCGTCTTGCGAAATAGTTCCCTATCTTGCTTAGTGTTCTTGTTCATGTCGTTAACGCCCTTTCCACGCTCCAACCTCGGCGAAGTCTGTAGAGCAAGGTATTTGCTTTAATTCCTACAGAATCCGCCCACTGTTGAAGGGTTGCCCGTTTGCCGCGGAACGTAATGTAGTGATTCGTCCTCTTGTTATTCGCTTGAGTCTTCCAGTTGACCCATCGGCAATTACTCGGACAATAGTCGCCGTCCGTGTCGATACGGTCGATTGTAAGCGTTTCGCCGTATCCGTTCGACATCGCCCAGGCGTAGAAATCCATAAAGCTATTCCATTCGTCGCACACCCGTATGCCCCTTGCTCCGTATAACTTGTAATCAGGGTTGTTACGGCGGTTGCAACGTGCTTTTAAACCGCTCCATATGTTGTATAGCCGTGTATGTCGGTGTCCGTGTTCCTTATACGTTCCGTACTGATTTGTTGTCATTCTCTGACCCCCAGTCGTTAAGTAAGCTATTTACGTATTCAGGCGGTTCGAGCCGTATCCCCAGCTGACTGCATTCATCAGCCAAGCAGTCAATGAGCCTTGTCATCTCGGCGGTATCATAGGTACTTGAGCCATGATACGCGGCTAAAACTCTGTACCCTTTCGCCTTTCGTGCTTCTCCTAAATCCTCAGTGAGCCACCCAATTCCATGAGCCGCCCATATTGACTTAAACCGCTCCACCGCTTCGGCTCGTACAGGTATCGGCGTAAAGTGTCCGCAGTCCTTAATTGCCCTGCGGTACACGTCTTCACGGCTTGAATACTGCCCGTCCTTGCTTAAATGCTCCGCGATTCGCTGGCAAAGCATCCAACAAAAGGCGTTAGCGTTCAAACTCCGCTTTTTGCATACTTTCTTTATCTCTACTGTATATTCTTGCGACTCGTCTATCTGTGATAACTCGTTGTCCTTCGGAGAAGGAATAAATAACCCCACTCCGAAAGACTTAATTACTTGTATTCCCTTAGAGACGAACTTCATGAGGATGCTCCGATTGTTGTTTTAATTTTTTGTACACGCTTTCAAGTTGCTTTACAGATAAGCGGCTTAAACTTCGTTCTCCAGTCATTACCCCCATGTATTCGTACAAATCGAATCCCGGCAACTTACGAGCCATTTGCTCAATGGCTTCAATTCCCTTTTTTCGACGTTCTTCTTCCGTCGAATCGTCCTTCTGCGGGTGATCCGTTTTCGTTCCAAGCCGATACCGCTCCTTGCCCTTGTCATCGCATATCGCGAGCCGCGTAAACTCTCGCTTCTCCCTGTCGTACTTGATATCGGTTACATGGAAGTGGTCATACTTCCCAACCTTCCCGGATATCCATATGAACGGCGAATCATAGAGTTCTCTACCAATCCCCCACGAGAAGCCCGCACGCTTAAACGCGTCGGACGCTTCCCCTTTCTCGCCTTGAGTGTTCGACGGCACTCCGCAATCCTGTTTACTGACCCACTGCCCTTTGTCAGGGTCATAAATCGAAATGGTGCAAAATAGATTGCCGTTGACAACTTCGTGATGACGTTGCCAGTTCATCGAGCCTACAACCTCATCGAGTATTCTCATGTCAGCCCGTGCCGTCTTATAGAGCAGTAAAACCGCTCCTTTATCGTTCACCGATTGAATGCGGCATTCTATATCTTCCTTCGTCAATAACGGTATTTCCTTCATCTTCTTCACTGCCTTATTTAATTGTCATGTTTTGTCTTTCGACGAGTTCCGCACCCGTTACGGCTTCCCCGCTCTTCAGGGCTTTGCTTATTCCTGTCTTATCAACCTTCGGCGGTTGAGGGATTAAGAATGTCGGCGGGATATTCTTCTCGTCTAAGACGTTGACCGCTGTCGACTTTCGCCACGAGATAGCGAAGTCCGTCCCGGTCACCTTCTCACCGTTCAGCACGTCGGCAAGGTATTTGCTCAATTGTTCAGCCTTGCGTTTCGCCGCGTCCTTGCGTGCCTTAAACACCTTTTCTTCCGCGTCCAAGGCGGTTACGTCGCTTTTCAGGTTCTTAATCCAAAGGGCAATGTTACGAATCTTTTCGCTCCGTTCAAGTTCCAAGGCTTCTAATGCGGCTACGTCGATAACCTCGCCAGTTTCGGCGTTAACCGTCGTACCGTCCTCTACCGTAATGCAGTTAAGTAATTCCTGATTGATGTTGTATAAAGTAGCCATTATTTTTTCTCCTCTTCTTCGTATTCTTCTTCAAGTTCTTCAATAATCTTTCCAAGTTCTCCAATAAGATTAAATAAGTCTTCAAATGCGTATTCGGCATTATTAAGGTGCTTACGGTAGCGAAATGCTTCCGTTTCATTCTTATACGCTCCGTCTATAAGCGGTCTACCGCCTGAAGCGAAGCACAAAGCCTTTTCAGATATTGCATGTATAGCGTTATAAAGCCGTTCTTCGCGGTCTTTATATTCCTTGTCCGTCATGTTATAATCTCCTTGAGTTGTTTTTGTTTTGAGTCGTGATGGTTGCCGCCGTCACGGCTCTTTTCTTATTTACAGTGCTGCGGCGAAGATAATCATGCCGCCGATATACAGCCATAAAGCCGCTGTTTCCTTCCATTCGCTCACCTCGCTTTCTTCTGTAAAACGGATCGCCTTTCCTTCCGTCAGCCCGTGGCGGGAATTTACCCATGCGGGCGGTGCAGTAAGTGCCACTTGCTTTTTCATTTTTTACGCTCCTTTCAAGAATTTATTAACAAATACACTTGTCCTTTGCCTGTAACTTTGACCGTCTTGCTAATAGAAACATGCCCGTCGCTATGCGTTATTGCCGTTTCCTTAATGTTGAATAACTGCATTTCCATGCTTCTTTGTGTCGGCATGTTGTAATCCGTACCTTTGCGGCAAATCAGATATCCGTTTTCACGCAGCCAGTTAAATAATCGGTTCTGTCCGATGTCAATGCCGTTCTGATTAAGCAGCTTTGCTAATTCACCAACCAAGATACTGCCGTGGCTTGCAGCAACCGAATCCGCAAATAAGACTTTCGGCTTATCTGCTTCAATCTTCTGTTCTGCTAATCTTCTAGCCTCTTGTTCAGTCTTGAGTTCTGTTGCTAATCTGATAAGAAAATCCGGTGATGTTAACGCCTGTTCCAGTGTTTCGTCAGTCATGTACGCTCCGTGCTTACGAATTGCCGGGATGACTTCGTGAGTTATCCAACGTTTGAACGCTTTCGCTGAAGGTTTTCGACTTGAAAGCACTAGGTTATACAGTCCGTATTCGTTGATAATATTAGTGTTTCCTTGACGACCTAAGTTGAACTTAGTCCGTTCGTCTTCATCTAATTGCCCTACTGACATTGTCGGATTTGTAAGCCCTAAGCACTCGCAAACATCTTTCGCCACGAACCAAGGCGATCCGTCAATCGTCATTGTTCGAACTTGCCCAAACTCTTGGTTGTTAAAAACTTGTAATTGCTTCATTCTCTACGCTCCTTTCTAAATTCACTGCTGAACATTGTGTCCCGTGCGTTTGTCGCTTTCTACGACCAACACTTCATCGTCATTCCCGTAAAGGATATTTACGGCGACTTCAATTACCCTTTCAGGACTAAAATTAATAAATTCAACTTCCTGATTCATTCATTTCCCCTTTCTTCTTTGGTCACTTTAAGTGAACTAGGCGTTAAAAAAAATATGCCCTACTGAGGTCTTGTAATATTGTGCAAGTGCCAGCTTCACTTCATCTCTAGGCACTCTGTCCCCAGCTTCGTACATAGCAATAGCCGATACTGATATGCCTACAGCATTGGCGACCTCTTGTTGGGTCTTTTGCTTTTTTTGCCGCAACTCTATAAGTTTTTTGGCAATAACTTTTTTGTCGAGCATTTTCGCTTGTCACCTCCTGTTCACATAAAGTGTACAACACATACACAAACTTGTCAACACTTTTTTTGTGAATATTTTTTTATTGTTATTCTTCACGTAAAGTGATAAAATGTTTTTTAAAAGGAGCGTGCCATTATGGATTTTGCTAAGCGATTAAAAGAATTACGAGTGTCTCGCGGATTGACTCAAGATGACCTTGCCCGCGAATTGAACCTTGTAAAAAGCTCAATTAGTATGTACGAAAATGGAAAGCGTAAACCTAGCTTTGAGGTTCTTGAAGCCATTGCCGATTACTTCAACGTGAACATGGACACTTTATATAGTTCAGCTCCCGTGTTCGTTCCATTACTGAAGCGTGTGCCTATGCTGGGATATGCGGCAGCAGGGCAGCCGCTTGAAAACTTAGACGGGCAAGATACGTATTATGTGGAAACCGATTCACGATATGCGGTTGACTTCTGTATCACCGTTCGCGGTGATTCGATGATAAATGCGGGTATTAATGACGGCGATATTGTCTTTGTTAAGTCTCAGCCTGAAGTTCCGAATGGCAAAATAGCTTGCATCGAAATCGACAATGAGCGGGTATGTATTAAGCGATTCTATAAGACAGATACAGGGGTTATGCTAGTATCCGAAAATCCGAAGTACGCACCGCTTCAATTTAGCGAGTCGAATTGTACGGATTTTAAGGTCTTAGGGTTGGCGGTGCTGAAGCAAAGCGAAATAAATTAAATAAAAAGACCCCGCCTGTGCGGGGTTTGCTTATATACGGAGAATGACATGAAGAATAAACGAGTCGCGTTATACATACGCGTAAGTACAGAGGAACAGGCTCGTCAAGGCTTATCTCTAGACGCACAGCTTGCCGACCTCAGAAGCTACGCTGATAAGCATAAATACGATATAGTCGGAGTGTATACCGACGACGGTGCGTCGGCACGGAAGAAGCCGTTTTCCCGTCGTGCGTTTAAAGCCTTAATAGAAGACATTAAACAGAATAAAATTGACCGTGTTCTCTTCATTAAGCTTGACCGTTGGTTCAGGTCTGTCAAAGACTATTACAAGGCTCAAGAGATTTTAGACATGCACGAGGTCGATTGGGAGACCACCCAAGAAGACTATAATACGACGACTACGAACGGGCGGCTTATGCTGAACATTAAGCTCTCAATCGCACAGAACGAATCGGATATGACAAGCGACCGCATTCAATTCGTCTTTGCCCAAAAACGGGCAAGGCACGAAATATGTAGCGGGAAAATTCCGTTCGGCTATAGTGTTCAAGAAAAGAAACTCGTACCGAATGAGAACGCCAAGTACGTGCAACCGCTTTTTGAACACTTTGTCAAGACGCAGAATCTCACCGAAACGGCTCGCTGGATGTGCGGCCACGGCTTTTATTATACATACGCCAGTATCAGTCACGTATTGAAGAACGAACGGTATATTGGGCGATCCCACGGCGACGATAACTTCTGTCAGCCACTTGTTACGGAAGACGTTTTTTATAAGGCTCAAAAATAATAAAATCTAAGAAGCTAATCAAACGAACGCCAACCGGTCGGATATTCCTGTTCACGGGGCTTATTCGTTGTCCGATGTGCGGTCATCCGTATAACGGCATTGGGTGCGTCGGTAAGAACAACGGCAAGACGTACTATTATTATCAATGCCCGCAGAGTGTTTCGCCGTTTAAGCCCTGCACTCATCGCGGACGAGTGTCTGAGAAGAAGATTGAAGAATCACTTCTTGACTCATTCGATGAAGCGTATAAAGACTTCCAATATTCTGTTAAGAAGAAGCAAAAAAACAGCAGCCAGTTACAACCGACGTTGAGAAGTTGAAGCGTAAACTGGAACGGCTGAAAGAACTGTTCCTGAACGAACTTATCGACCTTGACGAGTATAAAAAGACTCATACGGAACTGACTGTCGCTATCGCCGAAGTAGAAACGCCGAAGATACAGCCCTCTACTCCGCTTAATTATTATCTGCCCGGCGGGATTCGACCTTATTACGAGAAGATGACAAGAGAGCAGCGACGGCAATTCTGGCAACAGACAATAGACAGAATCGACCTTGATGAAGACGATAAGCCGAGAATTACCTTTCTTTCTTAATTTGCAGTAGTATAATTAGCCGTCAGGAAG
>BNJV01000546.1_pt1 | contig 33470 bp, 32 predicted proteins | sample 8540591 | NCBI WGS metagenome assembly BNJV01 (sample SAMD00202457, study PRJDB9452) | human saliva metagenome | host: Homo sapiens | reverse complement strand
GGCACTCGCGCGGGTCGGCTGATGCCACTTTTGCTGCCGCGCAGCGTTCTTGCGCTGCTTGTGGCACCTCCTGAGCTCTGGCCGCAGCGTTGAGACGGGGGTTCGATTCCCCCATCTCCACAACGTGACGCTGCTGATGTTCCGGGCACCGGAGGGCCCGTCTGTGGGGCCCGGCCGCTGTGTGGGGCCCGGCTGCTGTGTGCCGGTGGGCGGCGGCCGCCCGCGAGATCGCCACACGTGAGCCTGCGGCTCGGAGTGGTCGATCTCGAGGCCCGCCCTGGCCCTGCCGCCGCCCACCGGCACCGCGGCCAGGCCCCGTCGCCCACGGGTGCCGCAGCCTGGCCCTCTTGCGCCCTCCACGCTACGCGGCGCTGTGTCGCTGGCGTGTGGCTGGGTGCGTCGTCTCGAGGCCCGCCCTGGCCCTGCCGCCGCCCTCCGGCACCGCAGCCAGGCCCTCCGGTCCCACCCGCACCCTCCACACCAGTGTTGCCCGGTGTTCCGCAATTCCGCATGCAATTCGTATGAGCATATTTCCGGGTTTGGGATCTAATCGTTGATATTCTGCGGTTTTAAGATCGTGTTGATTCATGCCGTGGGAGGAATTGCATGCGACTGTTGTGTAGCAGTGCTTGCCATCACCCATGGGTGCTGAAGTGGGGCCTTGCATGGCCCCATAGCAGTAAGACTGCTCGTTGGGATGAGGTGTGCTCCCGATGAGGTTGAATTGTCTGTACCTCTGCTGATCTTGGTGTCAGCGATGGGGGTTTTGCAGCATTAGGAGCTGACTGACGGCGTGTCGTCGGCGTGTCGCGCCCCTAATGGTGCAATTCCCCCCGATTGGTGGCGGTGAGGCCGCCTCTTGGACTGGTCTCGTGCCCACAGTGCAGACCACCTCAGTGAAAAACGCCGACAATGGGGTGTTGCGGGCGAGGTGGTCTGCGTTTTGGGCGCAACGGTGTCTGTCGTGGCGTGTTGTTAGCATGTGAACCCGCTATTGCGAGCGGAAACCCGCTATGTCGCACACAAACCCGCTATTTTGAGCGTGGGTGGGGCTGCCCAGGTTCGTATTAGCGGGCCCACGCGCGGATTAGTGGGTGAATGTGCGCGACAAACGGCCCAGGTGTCCATCTACGGAGCCGGTGTCGCTACTCGGTGCCAATCCGCGTCGGGTGTGCCCGTAAAAGCGCGCCGAGAACAGCACGCAGGAAGGCCCCCGACCGCGATGGCAGACGATGATCAGAAACAAGTGCAGGCCCCTCTGACGCGCCACGCATACGGATTGTGGCTGAGCGGTCCCCGGCCAGGTTGACGCGACGACAGTGGCCGTCGCAGGAAGGGGAGGAGCGGACTCACCCACGATCCCGCCGTCACGTAGATGTGCATGAGCCCGTCGATGCTCTCGAAAAATCCACCGTCAACGACTGACGCTGGAAAACCCACGGGATCAAACGCATAGACGCGCTCGAGCGCCGAAGGAGTGACCGTCGCAGCCGCGTACAGCGCCAGGTTCGCGCCCTTCGAGTGTCCGACAACAATAATCGGCCCATCGGCCCGCGATGCCGCATACGCCAGGTAGCTGGCTGCCCACCGCTGCGAATCCGATGGGAAATCGAGACCAAAGCGGGCATCCTCCGCCCACCCAACCGCGCTTGCATCCGTCCCGCGGAAGACCACGTAGGTCGCCCCGGCCTCGTCGATGAAGGTGACGGCACCGAACTGAGCGAGCGGGCCGCGACGTCAGCCGAGTGACCGCATCGCGCACGCGCAGGTCCCCGAAGCGCGCGCTCGCACCGGCGGCCTCGAGGAGCGGACGATCGGCGTGCGACACCAACGAATAGCGATACAGAGACGGGATGGACGAGGCCTGGGCGACTTCTCGGAGCAGGCATCCGCGCGGGGAACGAGGCCCGGGTAGCGCATGGAAAATCCACGTAGACCAGGCACGAGAGGCGAGGGCGTCGGCGGGGGAGAGGTCCGCCCGTAGCGGTGTGTGCGAGTCTCGGACGTGCTCGATGACGGTGGTCACGAGGCCTCCTCCTCTCCGTCGAGGGCCGGACGATCGCGGTCGTGTTGGACGTCACCAACGCTCGATTTTGCCGGATGGCCCTGTGCTGTGTACTATATCCGAGTGCCCGAAAGGGTGCCGGTTGGGCCTATAGCTCAGTAGGTTAGAGCGCAGTCCTGATAAGACTGAGGTCGGTGGTTCGAGCCCACCTAGGCCCACCATCCGCAGGCGAGCGAAAGCGGAGGATCATCATGAAGAAATGGGTCACCTGTTGCGTGGCTGTCGGATCCGTCGTGGCCGTCGGCATCGCCGTCCGACAAATTCTCGTTGATCTTTCCGATAACGCTGACCTGTGGACGTCCGTCACGGACGCCGTGGAGGACTGAGTTCCTCCAACGGGGCTATGGCGCAATTGGTAGCGCACCTGCTTTGCAAGCAGGGGGTTACGGGTTCGAGTCCCGTTAGCTCCACTCGACGTACAAGGCTCGAGTCCTTGCCATCTTGGATGGTTTCGGTTCGGGCCTTTTTGCTGTCTTGGACCCAGGGCACGGGCGTTGGTGAGGCGGCTCTGGCGTCAGCGTCATCCTGTGGACACTCACCTCAACCACGGTGAGGCCTGGCATGGGCTGCAGATGCCCCTGCGTACTTGCTCATAAGCGGTGAGCGCCTCGCGTCGCGACTCAGCCAGGTCGACGACAGGTACGATAGGCCGATCGAGCTCCCTCCGGGATCCAGCGCTTGACATAGCGAGCTGCGCGGGTCGAAGCGGGTGCGCTGGAGTTCAGGGTTGAAAGATGCGGAAGTAGGGCGCAGCGTCCGCGCCGCAGCCGGCCACCCACTGCCACGAGACAGGATTGTTGGCCTCGTCTGCGTCCACGAGAGTCTCCCAGAACCACTGCTCGCCGTCTTGCCAGGGCTGGAGCATGTTCTTGGTGAACAGCGATGCCGCGACCATGCGCACCCGGTTGTGCATCCAGCCTGTCTGCCATAGTTGCCGCATTCCAGCGTCGACGAGGTCGATGCCGGTGCGGCCCTGTCGCCAGGCCTGCGCCAGGTGCTCGTTGGGATCGTAGGGGAATTCCGCGAAAGCCGGACGCATGGGGGTGTCCTCGAGATATTCGCGGTGGTGGAGCAGGTGCCAGCTGAACTCGCGCCAGTAGAGTTGCCTGGTCCAAGCGGCGATATCCTCGCCCGAGGCCGTGCTGCTACGGGCTGCGGCCACGGCTTGGCGCGGCGATAGTTCCCCGCACCGCAACCTCGGCGAGATTCTACTGGTGGATGTTTCCTCCCCGGGCAGGTCGCGGCGTGTGGCATAGCCGGGCAACCAGCTGTCAATCGCATCCAGTTGCTGCAGGGCCGCCAATTCACCGGGCTCCCAGTGCTGTGCGAGGGTCTCTTTCCCACCAGGCGGGGCCGTCGTCGAGCAAAGCCCAATGTCCTCTAAGTTCTGCAGGACGCCGTCCTCCCGCAACGAGGCGAGGGCTGTGGCCGCGCCGTCCGGATCAATGACCGGTGAGGGCTCGGGCAGGAGGGGACCGAGGGGCAGGGAGGCTACGGCGTGGCTGAACGGTGTGAAAACTTGGTAGTGGGAGCCGTTGGTCGTCTGCATCAGCCAGGGCTCGGCGAGCAGGCTGCCGGGGTGGCTGTGCACGTCGGTGCGTGATTTCAACTCTTGCTTGATGGCGGCGTCCAGTCGGCAGGCTGCCGGGGCGTAGCGTCGTGTCCAGTGCACGACTGGTAGGTTGTAAGGCGTCCACGACTCGGCGCATGACGTTCGCGGCATCACCCCGGGCGAAGACGAGTGGAATGCCAAGGTCAGCAAGCCGCGGTGCCAGCTGCTGCAGACTGCGGTGGTACCACCACCGGGTTGCCGCACCGAGCGGGCGCGGGCCGTGCCGGTTGTTGTCGTCATCGGTCCTGCGGGTTTCGTGGATCCATAGTGCCACCACGGGCCCATGTGCTGCCGAGCAGGCGGCCGTCAGAGCTGGATGGTCAGCCAGACGGAGGTCGTCGCGAAGCCAGATCAGTGTGGTCATGGATGGTCCTTGAGAGTGTTCAGCGCAGGAGTTGGCTGGCGATCGTGTCGGCGAAGGGTGGGGAGGGTCATCGGCTGCTGCTCTCGATCAAGGAAGGGGTCCGCCCAAACCCGGGCTTGGAGTGCTGTGGTCATGCACGTTATCGTCGCTGGTCATCGTACTTGACAGGCGAGCTGTGCCACCAGATACGTCGGAGGTCTGTGGATGGCGCGCGGCCGAGCCAAAGTTCTCAACCTGTTTGACGTAGGTCTCGTTTCACCCGCAACCTGATGGTTCCGGGTCTTTCTGTATGTGAGCTTCGACAATTTGAGCAGGTCAGCGGTGCTGCTGAGGGCCATATTGTGCGCTCGAATAAAACTTGTCCGACCACCTGGTTATAGGTGGGTAATTAGGGTGCCCCGTCACAAAAAATATGCAAAGTGGCCCATCAACTGCAGTGAGACCCCGTATTTATCCACAGCGCTATGCACAGTTGTGTATAAACCGTGTGGACGGTTGTTTGTCGGCACCTCATCATTGTTTGAAAACTGACCCTGCAGAGGTGAAGTTGGAAGGCTTCTCACCTCGGAAAATAGCTTCTTCACACTTGCTGAGAAACTCGTAAAATTGGCTTGAAACATACGCTTTTCGCACATTCAGGAGAAGGCTGTGCACATCAATCACACGTGGTCGAAGGCTTCCAAGCCGGCCCAGCTGCTTGCCATGCTGGTCACGACCGCCCTCGTTATGCTCGGCGTCACGACGCTGCCCACATATGCGGCGGCGCCGACGCTCAAACTCGCCATCACACCCGACGAGACCTCGTATCTCTCCGGTGTCGAGCAGCGCTACGTCGTCGAGTTCGCGTGCGCCTCCACCACGGAGGACTGCCTCGACTCGGTCGTCACCATCACGCTGCCCCACACGGTGACCCCCGCGGGCAACTCGAACCTCGACTCGGCCCCCGAAGGCGTCAACGCCACGGCGACCGCCGGCAAGAAGGTCGTCACCCCCACGATCAAGGCTCCGACCGCGAGCGCCGATGGCCTCGTCACCTACAACCTCGGAACAGTCGCCGCCGGCTCGTCGTTCCAGACGGTCCTGACCTTCACCGCCCCGCGCGGCGTGACCCCCGGCGGCTCCACCGTCACCCCGGTCGCGACCTTCACCTCGGGCGAGAGCAAGGAAACCTCCCAGGCGACCGTCACGATCAAAGTCCGAGCCGACCCCTCAGCTGAGCAAGACCGGCCCGGTCGCGACCCCCAAGAACGTCGACGTGACCTACCAGATCACGCCGAAGTACGACACCAACGTGGACGGCCTCAACGGCAAGTCCAACATGACCGATGTCGTCATCACCGACCCGCTGCCCACGTGCGCGAAGTACGTGTCCTCCTCGGCCTCGGGTAACACCAAGACGAACACGGCCGCGACCGTCGAGAGCTCCTACGACGCCGCGACCCACACCGTCACCTGGAACGTCGGCGACGTCAACCCCGCGTTCATGAACATCGTCCTGTCCGTCACCGTCCACTACGACGACACCTGCACGGACGAGACCGTCACCAACACCGCGAAGCTCACCGGCAAGGAGATGCACAACGAGACCAACGTTGTCACCGCCGATGCTTCCTTCACGCACCGCTTCGACAGCGAGATCCGCTACGGTGGCGGCTTCAACAAGCGCGCCATGAGCCAGTTCGAGCGCGGCAAGCAGGGCAACTGGCTGTACAGCTACTCCAACAACTCCAACGTCCCGGTCGTCATGGAGTACACCGACTACCTGACCTGTGGCCTCGTCTCCCCGACCGACGGCTCCAAGGACTGCGACAAGCCCCTCATGCGCGTCAAGACGATCGACACCCAGACGACGACGCCCATCGAGATTACCTACTGGACCAACAAGGGCAACACCGGCACTCAGACCGTCTACCGCGGCAAGGCATTCGACTTCTCCTCCTTCGCCGCCGACGAGTACCTGACCGTCTTCCACTACAAGCAGACGATCCCCGCCGGTGAGTCCTCGATCCTGAACGTCGCCGGCCCGGTCGGCGCCGGCACCCCCACGACCGAGGACGGCACCACCTACGTCCAGGCCGACACCAACTCCGCCGCATGGAAGGCCGGCAAGTCCGACCAGTACGTGCGCGTCCAGAACTGTGTCTCCGACTGGTCCATGAAGTCCCTCGACGGCTCCCGATCCATCCAGATCCCCGCCGACGACTACTGCGACATCCTCACGCTGGGCACCGCGCTGCCCAAGTACTACAACGCCAAGTCCACCATCAAGGGCAACCTGGCGTCCCCCGGCTCCGAGGTCACCTTCAGCGTCACCGCGAACAACACCTCGACCGTCGTTGACTCCCAGCCCGTCATCTCCGACCTGCTGCCCTGCGGCATGACCTTCGTCGAGGACTCCGTCACCGGTGGTCCCCGCAGGTAAGGAAAAGACCGTCACGGTCCGCGACGTCACCGACGCCACCGGCTGCACCCGCCAGCTCGTCCAGGTCACCTGGCCCGGCTACCAGACCAAGGGTGGCACCACCATCCAGCTGCGCGGCAAGGTCGGCCCCTCGATGAGCGCAGGCACGCACAAGAACGAGGCCTACATCTCCGCAGCCGAACCCGAGTACGCGCTGACCTCCAAGAAGACCACGATCTGCTTCTACGGCTCCACCGACGACACCTACGATGTCAACGGTGACGGCAACACGGCCGACCAGGTCTCGCCCCGTCTCCTCGACCTTCACGGTCTCCGAGCAGGCTGGCGCAGACGTCGTCCTCGAGAGCCTCGGCTCCGTGGAAGGCTCGACCTACAAGAAGTACACCGACGGCGTGTCCATGATCCGCCAGGGTGAAGACGGCCAGTACCGCATCACCCCCACCAACTCCGGTAACGCGGACCTGTCCGACATGACCGTGTACGGCATCCTGCCCCACGTCGGCGACACCGCCATCCAGGGTGTCGACTCTCGTGGCTCCGAGTGGGCGCCCATCCTCACCGGCCCCCTCCAGGTCGGCGCAGGCTCGGGCATCGACCCCTCGCAGGTCACCATCGAGTACTCAACCTCCTACAACCCCTGCCGCGGCGAAGTCATGAAGCAGGGCGACGCGATGGCGGCTGGCCCCGCCGGATGCGACAACAACTGGACCACCACCCCGGCCTCGTGGGCCGACGTGAAGTCCTACCGCATCTACATCAACGGCAAGGCCACCCCGATCAAGGCCGGCGCATCGATCCCGATCATCGCGCCCATCAAGGCCCCCGATAACGCGACCGGCATCGCCTACGAGTCCGTCGCGATCGCGGCCACCCAGGCCTCGAACAACCGTGCCATCCTGCCCGCCGAGCCGATCAAGGTCGCCATGGCCCTCGCGCTCGACGTCGCCCTCAACAAGACCGTCGTCTCCGACGCCTCCAACCTGAAGCCCGGAGACCAGGTCACCTACCGCATCGACGCCGGCAACATCGGCCAGGGCAAGGCCCCCGACCTCAAGGTCAAGGAAGCCTTCCCCGCAGGCACCACCTTCGTGTCCGCCGAGACGCACAAGTGCGCCTCCGGCTACACGACCGGCCTGCCGCAGGAATGTAAGGGCACCGACGAGGCCGGCACCTTCGACGGCACCACGTGGACGATCGGCGACATGCTCGCCGGCGAATACGCCTCGCTCTTCGTGACCGTCACGCTGAACGCCGACACCGACGGCAAGACCCTCAACAACACGGCCGCCTTCGTGAACCCGCCCGAGTACGACCTCGTGCCCGGCAACAACTCCTCCTCGGCGTCCATCACCGTCAAGCACCGCCTCTCCGGCAAGGTGTACTACGACGCGAACGAGTCCTCCTCGTTCGACAACGGTGAGGACCCCTTCAAGGACATCACGGTCGAGCTGGTCGGCGCCGACGGTAACGTCGTCGCCACCACCAAGACCGACGCGGACGGCAACTACTCCTTCACCGGCCTCGACGCCGGAACCTACACGGTCAAGGTCACCAAGGCCGGCGAGATCGCCGAGCTGACCCAGACCGAGGATCCGGACGGCACGAAGGACAACGCCTCCGGCGCGATCACGCTCAACGCCGACAACCCGGTCCGCGAGAACGTCAACTTCGGCTACATCAAGAAGCACGCGATCTCCGGCAACGTCTACCTCGACCAGAACCGCGATAAGACGAAGAACACGGGCGATATCGACCTGTCCGGCGTCACCGTGAAGCTGCTCGACAAGGACGGCAACGTCGTGGGTACCACCACGACCGACAAGGACGGCAACTACTCCTTCACCGGCCTCAACGACGGCACCTACACCGTCCAGGTCGACAAGACCGGCCCGCTGGCGGACAAGGAGCAGACCGAGGATCCCTCCGGTAAGACGGACTCGCGCTCGCAGGCCATCACCTTCACGCGCTCTGACCCGGATGTCATCAACGTCAACTTCGGCTACGCCGAGGACTACACGGTCTCCGGCACCGTCTACTACGACAAGGACCGCTCCGAGTCCCTCAACAACTCCGAGCCCGGCTTCGACGGCATCACCGTGAACCTGCTCGGCGAGGACGGCTCGGTCGTCGCGACGACCACGACGAAGGCAGACGGCACGTACTCCTTCGCGAAGCTGCCCGCCGGCAAGTACACCGTCAAGGTGGAACCATCCGACCTGCTGAAGAAGCTTGAGCAGACCGAGGACCCCGACGGCACCAAGGACCACACCTCCGGCGTCGTCCAGGTGAACCACGACAACCCCTCCGTGAAGAACGTGAACTTCGGTTACGCCACGAACTACACGATCAAGGGCACCGTCTACCGTGACGCCGACCGCTCCGAGTCCCTCGAGGACGGCGAGAAGCTCTACCAGGGTGTGACCGTCGACCTCCTCGACACGGACGGTAACGTCGTGGCCACCACGACCACCGACGCCAAGGGCGCCTACGCGTTCACCAACCTCGAGGAAGGCACCTACAAGGTCCGCGTCCACAAGGAAGGCCCCATCGCCGACCTCGTCCAGACCGAGGACCCCGACGGCACCAAGGACAACACCTCCGGTGACATCACCCTCGAGCTGAACGACCCGATCAAGGAGAACGTCAACTTCGGGTACATCTCGAACAACTCGATCTCCGGCACGGTCTACCGCGACGACAACCGCTCCAACTCCCTCAACGGGGGAGAGGCCGGCTACCCCGAGCAGACGGTCCAGCTCCTCGACAAGGACGGATCGGTCATCGCGACCACCAAGACCGACGCCAACGGCAACTACTCCTTCGACAACCTGCCCGACGGCACCTACTCCGTCAAGGTCGTCAAGGACGGTGCCCTCACCGACCTCGAGCAGACTGAGGACCCGGACGGCACCAAGGACAGCGCCTCCGAGCCCATCGTCCTGAACGAGGACAACCCCGACGAAGAAGAACGTCAACTTCGGCTACGTGCCCGACTACTTCATCAAGGGCACCATCTACCGTGACGGCAACCGCTCCGGCGCGCTGGACACGGATGAGAAGCTCTACGAGGGCGTGACGGTCAACCTGGTTGACGCCGACGGCAACGTCGTCGCCACCACCACGACCGACGAGAAGGGCAACTACTCCTTCGACAAGCTCCCCGCGGGCACCTACTCCGTCAAGGTCGTTCAGGATGGCCCCATCGCCTGCCCTGGAGCAGACCGGCGACCCGGACGCCACGAAGGACAACGCCTCCGAGCCCATCACGCTGAACAACGACAACCCGTCCAAGACGGACGTCAACTTCGGCTACGTGAACAACAACTCCCTGTCGGGCACCGTCTACCGCGATGACTCGCGCAACGGCGACCAGGACGGCACCGAGCCCGGATACTCCGGCGTGACGGTCCAGCTCCTCGACAAGGACGGCAACGTCGTGGGTACCACGACGACCGACAAGGACGGCAAGTACTCCTTCTCCAAGCTGCCCGACGGCACCTACTCCGTCAAGGTCGTCAAGGACGGCGAGCTCGCCGACACCGAGCAGACCGAGGACCCGGACGCGAACAAGGACAACGCCTCCGAACCGGTGACCCTGGGCGAGGACAACCCCTCCAAGGACAACATCGACTTCGGATACGTTCCCGACTACTCGATCCACGGCCTCGTCTACCGAGACGGTGACCGCGACGAGTCGCACGGCGCGGGCGAGAAGGGCTACGCCAACCAGACCGTCGAGCTGCGCGACAAGGACGGCAAGGTCGTCGCGACCACCACGACGGACGAGAACGGCGCCTACTCCTTCGAGAAGCTGCCCGCCGGCGACTACACCGTCAAGGTCGTTAAGGACGGTGCCCTCACCGACCTCGACCAGACGGAGGACCCGGACTCCACCAAGGACTCCACCTCCGGCGTCATCTCGCTCGGCAACGACCACCGCACCCAGACGGACGTCAACTTCGGCTACATCGCCAACAACTCCATCAACGGCACCATCTACCGCGACGGTGACCGCGACGGAAAGAAGGGCGACACCGAAGGACGCTACTCCGGCGTGACGGTCCAGCTCCTCGACAAGGACGGCAAGGTCATCGCCACCACGACGACCGACAAGGACGGCAAGTACTCCTTCGAGCACCTGCCCGACGGCACCTACTCCGTCAAGGTCGTCAAGGACGGTGCCCTCACCGACACCGACCAGACCGGCGACCCCGACAACAAGCTGGACAACGCGTCCGAGCCGATCACCCTCGACGAGAAGAACCCCACCAAGGGTGACGTCGACTTCGGCTACGTCCCGAACAACACCATCAAGGGCACCGTCTACCGCGACGACAACCGCGACAAGACGATCAACGGTGACGAGCCCGGCCTCGAGCGTGTGAGCGTCCAGCTCCTCGACGAGGACGGCAAGGTCCTCCAGACCCTCGACACCGACGCGGACGGCAACTACGCCTTCCAGCACCTGCCCGACGGCAAGTACACCGTCAAGGTCGTGCGCTCCTCGTCCATCAAGGACTACGACCAGACCGAGGACCCCGACGCCACCGTCGACGACACCTCCGCGGTGTACACGATGGGCCCGGAGAACTCCCTGCAGGAAAAGGTCAACTTCGGCTACGTTCCCGGACTACTCGATCGCCGGTCGCGTCTACCGCGACTCCGACAAGTCCGGCTCCTACACCGACGGTGAAGAGACCTTCTCCGGCGTGACGGTCGACCTGCTCGACAAGGACGGCAACGTCGTGGCCACCACGACGACCGACAAGGACGGCAACTACTCCTTCGAGAAGCTGCCCGCCGGCACCTACCGCGTCAAGGTCCACCCGGACGGCGACCTCGCCGGCCTCGACCAGACCGAGGACCCGGACGGCATCGCCGACTCCATGTCCGGTGAGATCACGATCGGCTTCGACAACCAGAAGGTCACCGGCGTGAACTTCGGTTACGTCGCGCCCGACGTCCCGGCCACCAAGCCGAAGAAGGGCCTCGCCCGCACCGGCTTCGACGGCCTGATCGGCGGGGCTGGCCTGGGAGCGGCCGTCGTTGGCGGCATGTTCCTGTGGATGCGTCGCCGTCGCCAGGACTGAGGATCATTCGGCCTGAGCCTCGACGAGGCCGTGGCTGAGTGAGCCAACAAGGGGCGGGTACTTCGGTACCCGCCCCTTTGGCGTACCTGGGTGCCTGCTGGGCCGGGCTGCTCGGTGTGCCCGTGGGCGGCGGCCCGCCCGCGAGCCGTCCGCGCCGCGAGCTTCGCTCGGCGCGTCGGCTCGAAGCCCGGCCAGGCCCCTACTGGGACCCCGTCCCTCGCCCTCAGCCTCACACCCGGCCCTCACGCCCCCATTCCTGAACCCACAACCAGTTTTCGCATGCAATTCCCCGACACTATTTCAAACCTTGAATTGAGATCGTTGGAATTGCAACGTTTTCGGACTTTGTTGAAACTTCTCCCAATCGAATTGCATGCGACTTTTCTGGAGGGTAGGCATTGACACACGGCATGGGGGCCTCGGCCTCGTCGAGGTACTCCATGGACGCCACCACAACTTCCAGCGAGCCTCCATGAAAGAAATACCGCCCCCAGCAAAGGCACCCCACCGCTTGGCTCACGTCTTCAGTGAAAGATAAATCGCCCCTGCTCGCTCAAAATGGGCAAAATACAGCACTTTTCGGCGTGCCGGGGCAGAAGAATATTTCACGGCACCCCACAACACCTCACGCAGGGGCGACTTTTCTTTCATCCCCGTCCCGTCCCTACCCCACAGGCGGGACAAAACTCGCCCAGCTCGCCTCCGTCAGCGCCCAGGCGGGACAAAAATTCGCCCTGCACGCACAAAAACACCCCAAAAATCGGCCTCGCTAGCAGGGCGAATTTTTCTCGGTCTCACCCAGAATCCACTCCTGCTGGGCGAGTTTTATCTCGCCGCATGAGCTCCGCATCCACGCTCGACAGACGCGCCACCGGTTTCATGCACCCCTCACCAAGCGCCCACAAAGGAGTCCCCGCTTTGATCAGAAGGCACACCAGGGCTGATGGTTCACAGCAGCAAGGAGTACCGTGCCGCATAGTGGTGTAACCGTGTGGTGGTTGGCCTGTTGCTTGTTATGGGTGCGGTCACCGTGTGATCCTTCGAGAAAGCTCTCTACTTCTGACTCGAAATGATTTGGAGGCACAATGATGACCGCTCCGCATATTATCGACACTGCTGGCATGCTTGGCGAGGCGTTGTCCCATGCATCACCGAATGGTGAGACATACCACGTAGCGCATGCAGAAGCGCCCGGGGCCACGGCCCCGGGCGCTCCCCGCAACAAATGAGTTCCAAAAACTAGCGGAACAACTTCAAGGCGTTGGGCCCAATCATGAATGGCGCCAAGATCATCGACGAGCCAAGGCCCACGCTGAAGCCGGCGATCACGTCGGTGACCCAGTGGACGCCCAGGTACAGGCGCGTCACGCAGATGAAGACGATGAGCGTCAGCGCCGCGGCCCACAGCAGGTAGCGCAGACGGCGGCCGAGGCGCGTCGTCGTCAGGACCAGCACCAGGGACACGAACAGCGCGGTCACGGCCGTCGCGTGACCCGACGGGAACGAGTAGCCGTCCTCGGTGATCAGGCGTAGCGCCTCCTCGGGACGGGGACGCTCGTACAGGTGCTTGATGATGAAGCTGTTTGCGGCCGAGAACACCACGGAACACAGGATGTACAGGGCGTTCATGACCTTCTTGATGAACCACCACACGGCGCCCGCCACGACCAACGCCACGACGACCGCGCGCTTGGGGTCGAACAGCCACGACGCGCCCGTCATGAACGTGTTCATCGCCGGTGTGCGCGACGCGACGAAAGTCAGACCACACCGTGGTGTCGATCGACAGGGGACTCGTGATGAATCCGCCCGCGACGGCGACAGCCGCGACGAGGAGAACCCCGATGATCACGGGGGGAGACAGGAGACGACGAGCAATCATAGTGAAATCCTACCGTAGTGTCAGTCGTTTGCGCCGTACTCGTAGACCCAGCGTCCGGCCCGACGCGAGAAGCGCGAATGCTCCCGCATCTGCCCGGTGTCGCCGGTCGCCGCGTCCCGCCACGAGGCCACAAACGTCACGGTGCCCTCCTCGTCGGAAGGACCCCCGGCCTCGGCCCCCAGGATCTGCAAACCCGTCCACTGCGTCCCCTCCACCCAGTACGGGGGAGCCGGGCGCGTGCGCGGGTGCCACGTGCGGAACAGGTAGTCCTCGTCGCGCAACGCGAATGCCGTGTAGCGCGACCGCATGAGCGCCTCAGCGGTCGGAGCCGCCTCACCGTCCAGGTAGCGCCCGCAGCACTGCGCCAGCATCGCCCCCGACCCGCACGGGCAGGGTACGAGGCCGGGGCGCGCCAGCGCTCGCAGCGCCGGGGAGCAGCGGGGGAGGAGGTCACGCCCTGGTCGCCCAGGGAAGCCAGCCAACGCTCCGCGTCCAGGGCCGCGCGGCAGCCGGAGCCAGCCGCCGTGATGGCCTGGCGGTACGTGTGATCCACGGCGTCACCGCAGGCGAACACGCCCGCGACGGACGTGCGCGTCGACGGCTCGTCGACCGTGATGTAGCCGGCCTCGTCGAGGGCGACCTGGCCGCGCAGGAAGCCCGTGCGGGGCAGGTGACCGATCGCGACGAACACGCCGTCCACGGCGATCTCACGCGTGGAACCATCCACCGTGGAGGCCAGGCGCAGGCCGGTCACGGCCTCGTCGCCCAGGACCTCCTCGACGGTCGCGTTCCACTCGAAGGAGATCTTCGGGTTGTTCAGGGCGCGCTCGGCCATGACGCGCGAGGCGCGCAGGGTGTCGCGGCGGTGCACGACGACGACCTCGGACGCGAAGTTCGTCAGGAAGGTGGCCTCCTCCATCGCGGAGTCGCCGCCGCCGATGACGGCCAGGCGACGATCCTTGAAGAAGAAGCCGTCGCAGGTCGCGCAGTAGGAGACCCCGCGGCCGGAGAACTCGTCCTCGCCGGGCACGTTCATGTGACGGTACTCCGAGCCGGTGGCCAGGATGACGGCGCGCGCGTAGAAGACCTCGTCCTCGGTCGCCACGGCCTTCACGTCGCCCTCGAGGTTGACGGCGACGACGTCCTCGTAGCGAATGTCCGCGCCGAACTTCTCAGCCTGCTCGCGCATGTTGTCCATGAGCTCGGGGCCCTGAATGCCCTCGGGGAAACCGGGGAAGTTCTCGACCTCGGTCGTGTTCATGAGCGCGCCGCCCGCGGCCAGCTGGCTCGGCGAGCACGATGGGGGCGAGGCCGGCGCGGGCCGTGTAGACGGCGGCCGTGTAGCGACGGGGCCCGAGCCGACGATAACGACGTCGTGGACGGTGGCGCCCTCGGGGCACCTCGGTCGACGGGATCTGCACCTCGGCGGTCTCAGCGGTGGTATCGGTGGTTTTCGGCCGTCACAAGGCCCGGAATCGTCACGAAAGACATGCGTACCCTCCTTAGGGTTACTGAACGGTGAGTTCGGAGATCCACGCCCAGTTGCGGCCGTCCTGGCCCTTGGGCATCGAACGGAACTGCAGCGCAATCGAGTCGGTTTCGACAGGGCGTCGGGAGCTGAATCGTCGTCGTCGGAGACAACGCAGAAGTGGCCAGCTCTGTTCCACCGCGCGGGTTCGAGGGATCCGTGACATTACGCACGACGATCTCGCCGCCGGAGGTGGCCGGGTCCATGTTGAGCGTGACCGAGGAGATGGTGGCCTTCTGCTGGAGCTTGACAACGATCGTCACGGAGGTCTCGTCGCGGAACTGGTTGTTGTCGAACCAGCGCGAGGACCAGGACGTCGACGGGTTTGAGTCGATCATGTTGATCGCGCGGTCCGGGTGGTCGCCGTCGTCGTTGTTCCACGACAGGACCTGGACCGAGGAGATCACGGGGGTTACGGATTCCGCCGGGGGAGGCGTCGTGGTGAGCGCGGGGCGGGCTCCTCGCCGGACTCCTGCGCGGCCACGCCGTTACGCAGGGACTGGCCGAGATCCAGGTCGGTGACCGGTCGCGTCGCCATCCACGGACCCCAGATCGCGCCGAAGAGGAACAGAATGACGCCGAAGATGAGTGCGGGTCGCGTCGGGTCGATCAGCTTGGCGGAACGCTCGGGCTAGCTTCTTCCTCCTCGGACGAGGCCGGGGCGGGCTGTGCGGGTGTCGCGGGGCATCGGGGAATGGAGTCCATGACCTCGGTCGGATCCTCGACCGGGAGGGGCAGGGATCGCTGACCTCGACTGATGCCTGCACGCGGGGAATCTGGTGCGTCACGGGGGCCGTCAGTCAGAGGTTCAGGGGTGGGGGTAGTCCACGGGGTTGACCTCGCCGTCGCGCTCGTAGCCGCTGGCTGCGGGGGCCGGTGGCGGGGGAGCCAGCGGGAAGGACGCGGACGCAACCTCGGCGCCGTCCGTGGCATCGGTGACAGGCTCCACGCCCAGGGCCGCGAGGGACTCCGCCATCGACACGCTGTCGGGCGCGGGGATGGGCTCTCGTCGGGCGCGGGATTGGGTCCTCGTCGGGCGCGGGGATTGGGTCCTCGTCGGGCGCGGGGATTGGGTCTCGTCGGGCGCGGGATTGGGTCCTCGTCGGGTGCGGGATTGGGTCCTCGTCGGGTGCCGGGATGGGTCTGCTTCGTGCCGGGATTGGGTCTGCTTCGGGTGCCGGGATGGGCCTCGTCGGGTGCGGGGATCGCCTGTGCATCGGCAATGGCGTCGACTGCGGGGGCAGCGATGGCCTCAGCGACGAGAGGATTCTCGACGGGAGCCTGCGTCGCGGGACCGAACGCAGGGACGTCGGTGGGAGCGGGAATCGGCGGAATGTCAACCGATTCATCGCTCGACGGGGCGGGAGGCGCCGGGGAGCGGGAATCGGCGAGGCAGCGACCACCTCGTCGAACGACGGCAGTTTCTTCTCGTCGCCGGTGCGTTCGGGCGTGGGAGCCATCGGTTCCTCCGTCTCGTCGGGTGTGTGTCCCGCCATTATCGCAGTTGGTTCGGTGGTCGGAGTGGAAGACGCTGCCAGGATGTTCACCACAGCACCCGGGACACGCAGACGCGTCAGCAGCGGGCGCATCATCACCGCGGACTCACGGGGCGCAGCGAAGCGAAGCACGATGAGGTAGACCAGGCCGGTCACCGCCGAAACGACGGAGAGCTTAACGCCCGCCAGTCAGCATGCGTCCCAGCGTCGATGAGATGTCCGTGTGGATGCCGCATGAGCCACAGGGACGCCGAATCCGACGAAGCCCAGCGACGATCGCTGCGCCCAGGTAGGCGACGTAGGAGCGCAGCAGTCCGGCACGATCAACGAAGCTATTCTCGCGCGAGACCCACACGACGGCGATGATGCCCTGCGTCAAGCGGCAGGCCGTTTCGCCGAGGGCGGCGGCGACGACCCACCAGCGCGCACCGGTCAGGGCGTACATCGACCAGCCGACGATGACCTGGATGATCGTGGGGCCGATACCCATGAGGAACACGGGCTTGACGTTCTCGTAGGCGAAGAAGACGCGCTGACTCATGAGGACCATGCCGGTGGATGCGACGCCGGGCATGAGAGAGGTCAGGACGAGGGCGTAGCCGGTGACGGCAGCGGGGTCGCCGCCCTTCGCGGCCATCGCGATCTCCATCATCGGCACAGAGCTGAGCCATCAGCATGGCCGCCGCAACGAGAGTCAGCGACGTGATCGTGCGGACACCCAGGTGGTAGCTGTCGGCCACCGCCCGATCATCGCCGTCGGCCACGGCGCCGGCCATGCGGGTGAAGATTGCGGTTGTCAGCGACACCGTGATGAGCGACTGGGGCACCATGAAAATCATGAAGGCCGTCGAGTAGGCAAGAATGCCGACAACGCCGCCCTGGGCGCCGTTGCGGCCGATGAAACCGTCGGCCATGGCAGCCAGGTTGTTGGTCGACAGGACGCCGACCTGGGAGACGCCCAGGGTTGCGAACGTCCATCCGGCCACGCGCGGCATTGACCCGAAGGACGTGCCTCGGAAGTGGAAGTCGGGTGTGAAGGACACGCCCGCCTTGCGCATCGGCCACAGCAGGCACAGGGCCTGGCAGATGACGCCGAGGGTCGCCGAGCCCGCGAGGACCCAGAACTGTGCGCCCGTGAGGTCTCCCGCGGGGATGCCGCCGTCGGGTGCGCCGCCCCAAATCGCGAGGAACACGCCGAGGCCAGCGATGCCGACGACGTTATTGACGACGGGCGCCCACATGTAGGGTCCGAAGATCTCACGAGCATTGAGGAGCTCGCCGAGCAGGTTATACAGGCCGTAGAAGAAGAGCTGCGGCAGGCACAGCAGTGCAAAGAGGATCGCGAGGTTGCGAATGTCTTCGGTGTAGCCAGCCGCCGTGATCATCGACGAGCACGGGTGCTAGTACCATCGTCACGAAGGTGACGAGGAAGAGGAGCGTCCCGCGAGGGTCAGCAGACGGTTGACGTAGGTGTCACCGTCGTGGCGACGCTTGATAGCGCCCACGATCTGCGGGACCAGGACCGCGTCAAAGATGCCGGAAGCCAGCAGGTTAAACACGGTGTTGGGCAGCGTGTTCGCCGTCTGGAAGGCCGCGCCCACGCCGCTAGCGGTCGCGCCGACCGCGGCGATCAGCATCGCGTTACGGATAAAGCCGAGGATGCGCGACACCATGGTGCCCGACGCCATGAGCGCCGATGCTCTCAGGATCGATCGGCGAGGCGTGTTCGAGCTCATGGGGTCTCCTTCGTCGTTGCTGTCTCTGTTTCGGTGGTGTCGTTCGCTCGGGCCGATGCCTCGTCGATGCCATCGGTGGCGGGTTCGGCCTCGGTGTCTGCCTGCGTCGTCTCCTGCGCGGATCCGTCGGAGGATGCCTGCGCCTTGCGCGCTGCTCTCTTGCGCAGTGATCGCCTGATGCCGGCGAGGAAGAGCAGGCCGAAGAGGGAGGCGATGACCGCGGTGATCGCATCCTCCCACCCGGCGCGCATGCGCACGGTGACGGTGCGGGAGTCATCGAGAACGGTGCCGTCCGGGGTCGTCACCTTGTAGGTGACCTCGATGTCGCCGCTGCCGATTGCGCCCACGGGGACCTCGACGGTCGTGGCACCCTGCGCGGCCAGCGTCTGGGAGAGCGCCGGGGTGGCGCAGCCGCGGGTCGTCGGGCACGAGGGTGACGTTGACGCGCACCGGCCAGGGCAGGTTGTTGCGCACGAGGACCGGGAAGTTCGCGGACTTGTTGATGAGGTTGACGGCTGAGGAGGGCTCGACGGTGACGGCTGAAAGCATGCCTGTGACCTGGGAGGTCATCGCCGTGGCCGAGTCGAGCTGCTCGGAGGGTGTCAGCTGTGCGGACAGAGCGGGCAGAATCCGGGGCGTGACCGAGTCGTACACGGCGTTGGGATCGTCGGTCGCGTTGGCGAGTGGCTCCAGCATGGTCAGGGACGAGGCCATGGCTGTGATCGCGGTGGACGTGTCGGCGTCGAGCGTGCCCGCGTCGACGGTCTGCCGGTCGACGTCGGTCGGTTCACTGGCGGCCATGTCCGTGAAGGACAGGGCGGTGACCCACCGCGGGGAGAAGAGGGCGTTGACCCGCTTGGTGAGCGACTCGTTGACAGTCGTTCCACGCGCAGCCGCTGCGAAAATAGTGCGCGACGAGGAGGGACGCTCCCGCACGATGATCGCCGTGATCGCCGTCAGGGCCTGCTCGGCGTCGAGCTCGTCACCGCCGGACGCGTTCCACGACAGGATTGAGGCCAGGTCGGCCTGCTGGGCGATTGTGCGCGCCCCGGTTCCGTCGGTTGCCGTCTCGCCTGTCGAAGGGTTGACATTCACGCGCGCGTAGGAGGTGAAGGTGACCTCTTCGGCGGGGGTGAGCGCCGAGGCTGGGGCGATCGTGATCTGGTCGGCAGAGGCGTAGTTCGACAGGAAACGACGTGCCGAAGGTGGTGTCTGCGCAGCCATGCGACGTTGCGCAGGATCGTGGGACCCGCATCGGGTGAGGTCGTCGTGGTGCCGCTCTGTCCGGAGGCGCTCGCGGACGGCGAGGGGCTCGGCGATGCGGTCGAGGGCAGGGGGCTACCCATCCGGCCTCGCGCAGGGACGAGGGGAAGCCCGCGATGGAGTCGGATGCGCGGTCCCAGAAGCCTGCGTTGCCCGACAGGGCGAGGGCACCGAGGTCGGCGTCGCCCTCGGGCAGGGGCGATGAGCTCGGTTGCGGCTCCCATGAGAGCGGAGACGAAGGCCTCCGACTGTAGGGTCGCGCGAGCGTTGCGCGGGGTCCGTCGCCGTGGGCGCGGGGGTCAGGGGTGGGGAGGTGGACGCGCTCGGCGAGGCCGTCGGTGCGCCGGACTGCCCGGATTCGGCGCCGGACTGATCGGACTGCCCGGATTCGGCGTCGGAGGTGTCGGAATCGGGTGTGGGGCTCGGCGAGGCCGTGGGCTGCGGTCCGCGCGGGATGAGTAGCGGGTCGACGGCGAGCGTGACGCCGGAGGAGGCCGCCAGGTTGAGGACCGCGGAGCGTTCGGCCCTGGTCCTGGGTGGCGTTCGACGAGGTCCAGGGAACCACGGCGCTCACGCGCGAGGCGGAGACCTGGGCGCCGGAGTCCCATACGAGGATTGAGCGGTCCTTGCCGGAGTACTCGCCAGAGTTGGCGGCCACGGTGATGACGCGCGGGCCCCACTCGGTCTCGTCGGTCAGGGGAAGGGAGGACGTGGGGATACGAATCTCGAAGGAGACGGTGGCTCCGCGGACGACGTCGGTGAGGGAGGAGGTCGCGGCGTGCGTGGCGTCCGGTTCGTCATCGGTGAGCGCCGTCGTCAGTGCGGCCACCGAGATCGGCGTCTCGTTGGCGACAAATACCTCGAGGGAAATATTCGCGAGCGTCGTGGGTGAATCGTTTCGGACTGTGCCGGAAACAATCACTTCGTTCTCGCTGGTGATGATGCGTGGCGACAGTGAGTTGATCGAGATGACGAGTCCGGATGCCTCGGCCGCCGCGCCCATGACCGCGGGGCGCGACGCGTCGGCCTGCGAGGTCACGGCGGGCAGCGGAGCGGCCCCGGCCTCGTTCAGACCGAGGCCGAAGGGAAGAGCCATCGCCGCGCACAGGACGCCAGCCGCGAGCGCGCGCCTAGTCACGGCCATCCCGATACAGCAGGTCAAGGGCGATGCGCACGATGCGACGCTCGTTGGGGTATGCCAGCTGGCGTGACACGTCGCGCAGCGGCACCCACGCGGCCTCCTCGGCCTCGTGATCCGGATCCCCGTCGACAGAGATCGTGCCGGACTCATACCCCATCAGGTAGTGGTGGACGACCTTGTGGACGCGGCGGTCGTTGCCGGAGAACCAGTAGTCGATCGATGCGAGGTGGCGGATGATGCGCCCGTGGATGCCGGTTTCTTCGGCGACCTCGCGCAGAGCGGCCTGCTGGGGAGTCTCGGAACCCTCGAGGTGGCCCTTGGGCAGGCACCACTCGATGCGGCCCGCTCGATTGCGTCGCGCGATCAACGCCGCATAGGGAATTCCGTCACGCACGTCGACGACGATGCCGCCCGCGCTGGTTTCCGCGGAAATCGGCAGGGTGAGCGGCCAGCGCGCACAGAAGCGGACCGACGCGGGGGTCGGGGCACCCCGCTTCGGCGGTCAACTGGACGTGCAGGCATGACTCCACTTTAGCCGGTACGCGGCCCCCGGTAGTCGGCCAGGGCGCTTTCCTGGCATGCTTAAGGGCGATGAGTACCCAGTCAACTTCCCCGAATAACGGCCCCGTGACCGCGCAAAACGCCGGAACGACGGACATTCCTACCCTCATGGCGAACGCCACGAGGACCTTTGCGGCGCTACCGCCCGCGATTATGGAACTCGGCACGATTTTTCACGAGGCCGGGGAGGAGCTCGCGCTTGTCGGCGGGCCCGTACGCGACGCGTTCCTGGGAGTGACTCCGCACGACTTCGATATGACGACCTCCGCGCGCCCTGAGCGCACCGAGGAGCTCCTGGCGACGTGGGGTAACGCGACCTGGGACATCGGCAAGGAGTTCGGCACGATCGGCGGGCGCCGCGGAGACCTGGTCGTCGAGGTGACGACCTACCGCACCGACGAGTACGAGATCGGATCGCGCAAGCCCGAGGTGACCTTCGGTGACACCCTCGAGGGTGACCTGACGCGACGGGACTTCACGGTCAACGCGATGGCGATGCGCCTGCCGCAGATGGCCCTCGTCGACCCGTGCGGCGGCCTCGCCGACCTCGCGGACGGTAACCTGCGCACCCCCGTGTCCGCCGAGCAGTCCTTCGACGACGACCCGCTGCGCATCATGCGCGCCGCGCGCTTTCTCCGCCCAGCTGGGCCTCGACGTCGACATGGACGTCATGAGACGCGATGGAGACCATGGCCTCGCGCCTGGAGATCGTCTCCGCCGAGCGCATCCGCGCCGAGCTCGAGCGCCTCATCATTTCGCCCTACCCGCGCCGCGGCATCGAGCTGATGGTGCACACGGGCGTCGCCGACATCGTCCTGCCCGAGGTCGCCGCCTCGTCTCCACGGTGGACGAGCACAAGCGCCACAAGGACGTCTACGAGCACACCCTCACCGTCGTCGAGCAGGGCGATGGACCTGGAGACCGGCCCGGACGGCGCCGTGCCCGCCCCCGACTTCATCCTGCGTTTCGCCGCCCTCATGCACGACGTCGGCAAGCCCGCGACCCGCCGCTTTGAGCCGAACGGCACCGTGTCCTTCCACCACCACGAGATCGTGGGCGCGAAGATGACGCGCAAGCGCATGAAGGCCCTCCACTTCGACAAGGCGACGATCGAGGCCGTCTCCACCCTGGTCGCGCTGCACCTGCGCTTCCACGGCTACGGCGAGGCCGCCTGGTCCGACTCGGCGGTGCGCCGCTACGTGGCCGACGCGGGCGAGCTCCTCGAACGCCTCCACCGCCTCACGCGCGCCGACTGCACGACACGCAACCGCCGCAAGGCCAACTACCTGTCCGCCGCCTACGACGACCTCGAGGCGCGCATCGCCGCCCTGCGCGAGCAGGAGGAGTTGGACGCGATCCGCCCCGACCTCGACGGCGACCAGATCATGGAGATCCTCGGGCTGCGCCCCTCGCGCGCCGTGAAGATCGCCCGCGACTACCTGCTCGAGCTGCGCATGGAGCGCGGGCCGCTGGGCGAGGAGGCTGCCCGTCAGGCGCTTCTCGACTGGTGGGCATCGGACGACGTGCGCGCCCTCGCCGAGGAGTACCAGGCCCAGCAGGCCCACTGGGAGGCCAAGGTCGCGGAAAAGAAGGCCCGCAAGGCCGCCGCGAAGGCCGCCCGCGAGGCCCAGGGGCAGTGAGACGGGGCGCGGGGCGACAATCGTCACGCCCGCGCACGGTGCACCCCCGCTCATGCCGCCGTACTCTGGGAATAATTCAACTTTTTGTTAGGAGAGTTATCGCATGAGCACGTTCACCCCCGAGAAGGCATCGGCCGACATCGGCGTGTACGGCCTGGGGAGTCATGGGCGCAAACCTCGCCCGCAACCTGGCCCGCAACGGCTACGCGACCGCCGTCTTCAACAGGACCCCGGCTCGCACCGAGAAGCTCATGGCGGAGCACGGCGACGAAGCGACCTTCGTTCCCGCGTCCACGCTGGAAGACTTCGTCGCGTCCCTGCGCGCGCCCCGCGTCGCCATCATGATGGTCCAGGCTGGCCCCTCGACGGACGCCGTCATGGAGCAGCTCGCTGACCTCATGGACGAGGGCGACATCATCGTCGACTGCGGTAACTCCCTGTTCACCGACACGATCCGCCGCGAGAAGTGGGCCGCCGAGCGCGGCCTGCACTTCGTGGGCGCGGGCGTCTCCGGCGGCGAGGAGGGTGCCCTGTGGGGTCCCTCCATCATGCCCGGCGGCACCCCGGCCTCGTACGACCGCCTCGGCCCCATGTTCGAGGCCATCGCCGGCACCTACGACGGCGTCCCCTGCTGCACGTACATCGGCGCGAACGGCGCAACCACTTCGTGAAGATGGTGCACAACGGCATCGAGTACGCCGACATGCAGGGTCATCGCCGAGGCCTACACCCTCCTGCGTGAGGGCCTGGGTGCGACGCCGGCCGAAATCGCGGACATCTTCGCCGCCTGGAACGAGGGCGAGCTCAACTCCTACCTCATGGAGATCACCGTCGAGGTCCTGCGCCAGGTGGACGCCGAGACCGGCAAGCCCCTCGTCGACCCTCATCGTGGACGCCGCCTCGCAGAAGGGCACCGGCAAGTGGACGGTGCAGACCGCCCTCGACCTGGCCGTCCCCGTCACCGCGATCGGCGAGGGCGACCTTCGCGCGCGGCGCGTCCTCCGAGCCCGCCCAGCGCGCGGTCAGCCAGGCGCTCGCGGGCAACGCTAGCGCCCTCGTCATCGAGTCGGACGAGGCCCGGGCCGCGTTCATCGAGGATGTGCGACGCGCCCTGTTCGCCTCCAAGATCGTCGCCTACTCGCAGGGCTTCGACGAGATCGAGGCCGGCGCGAAGGAATACGACTGGGGCATCGACAAGGGTGCCCTGGCTCGCATCTGGCGCGCGGGCTGCATCATCCGCGCGGCCTTCCTCGACGACATCACCCGCGCCTACGAGGCCGACCCCGACCCTGCCGCTGCTGCTGGCCGCCGAGCCGTTCGCGACCCGCTTCCAGGAGTGCACGCCCGCGCTGCGTCGCGTCGTGGCCCAGGCGGCCCTCGCCGGCGTTCCGATTCCGGTGTTCGCCTCGTCCCTGGCCTACTTCGACCAGATCCGCGCGACGCGCCTGCCGGCGGCCCTCATCCAGGGTCAGCGTGACTTCTTCGGCTCCCACACCTACCACCGGGTAGACAAGGAGGGCGTCTTCCACACCCCTGTGGGCTGTCGATGGTCGTCCCGAGGAACAGTGGTCCTGATCTGAGAAGACTCAGCGATCTTCCGTAGGGGGGTGGGTGCGCCGAGGGTGCACCCACCCCCTGTGTTGCACCCCATACTTTGGGGTTCTTTCAGGAAACACCGTTACCCTAGGGGTATAACAATCCGCTGAAAGGGCGAATACGTGGCTACTAACAACGGACAGTCCGACTGGAACGAGATCATCGAGCCTCGCCGCTCGGGCGCGTCAGGGGCGTGATGCCCTGCCCTCGCGCCGCGCGGCAGCGCCGCGGCCGGATCGCGCGCATCCCGGAAGGCTGCCACGGCCTCGTCGGCCGGAAAGAAGGGCCCCGCGAAGAAGAGGTTCCGGTGGGCCAAGCGCATCGGCTTCGGAATTCTGACCATCTTCCTGGGCGCTTTCATCGCCGGTATGGCCGTGTTCCTGTACCTCTACAACACGCTGACCGTGCCTGCGCCGGACGACCTGGCGCTCGCGCAGAAGACCACCGTCTCACTACGCCGACGGCACGACTGAGATGGGCACGCTGGGCGACATCAATCGTCAGATCATCGATACGACGACGTTGCCCGACTACGTGTCGAAGACGATCGTGGCTTCCGAGGACCGCACGTTCTACACGAACTCCGGCGTCGACCTGAAGGGTATCTTCCGCGCGCTCGTCAACAACCTGCGCGGCGGTGCCCGACAGGGGTGGCTCGACGCTGACCCAGCAGTACGTGGAGCGCTACTACATCGGCGAGACCACGTCCTACACGGGCAAGCTCAAGGAAGCTGTCCTAGCGATCAAGATCAACCGTGAGAAGTCCAAGGACGAGGTCATCGGCGCCTACATGAACACGATCTACTTTGGTCGTGGCGCCTACGGCATCGACGCTGCCGCCCAGGCTACTTCGGGCACGGCGCCGATCAGCTGACCCTGTCCGAGTCGGCGCTCCTCGCCGCCGTCATTCCCGCTCCCTCCGCGTGGGATCCCGCCGTCAACCCCGATAAGGCGAAGGAGCGCTGGGAGCGCGACCCTGAACCCTCATGGTCGAGGACGGCTGGATCACGCAGGCCGAGAAGGACGCCGCTGTATTCCCCGAGACGATCGACCCCGAAACGCTCAACAGCGCGTCGATGACCGGAACGACCGGCTACCTGATGGCTCAGGTGAAGTCGGAACTGCTCGCCTCCGGCCAGTTCGACGAGGACAAGATCAGCCAGGGTGGTCTGCGCATCACCTCGACGATCGTCAAGGAACACCAGGACCAGGCCGTCGCGGCCGCCCAGGGCATGAACGAGGTGGACGGCTGGGATCCCACGTACCAGCATGTCGCCCTGTCCTCCATGGATCCGGCCACGGGCGAGATCCTCGCCGAGTACGCGGGTGCCGACTTCGAGAAGCGCCAGCAGAACGCCGTCACTCAGGACATCGCGATGGCTGGCTCGGCCTTCAAGCCCTTCGCCCTGCTGGCGAACGCGCGCCTGGGCGGTACCGTCTACGACACCTACTCGGGCAAGTCCCCGCAGTACTTCCGAGGCATGGGCACCCCCGTCTCCAACGACGGCGGCTACTCCTTCGGCAACGTCACCCTCGTGAAGGCGACCGCCTACTCGATGAACACGGTGTTCGTGGGCCTCAATGACGACGTGGAGCCGGAGAACACGCTCCAGGCCGCCATCGACGCGGGTATCCCCGAGGACACGGTGGGCCTGAACGATGAGCTCCTCAACGTCCTGGGTCCCTCCTCGCCGCACAACATCGACCTGACGACCGCCTACTCGACGATCGCGAACGGTGGCGAGCGCGTCACCGCCCACATCGTCAAGAAGGTTGAGGACTCGAACAGCAAGCTGCTCTACAGCGGCGACGTGGCCCCCAAGCGCGTCTTCGACGTCGAGGAGATCTCCTCGATCATGCCGGCCCTCGAGGCCGTCACGAAGGGCGAGGGTACGGCCAACCGCGTGGACTACTCGATCCCGCGCCTGGTGACCGCCGGTAAGACCGGCACGTCTTCCGATCAGCTCTCCGCTCAGTTCGTGGGCTTCGTGCCCGGCATGGTCACCGCCGTGTCGATGTACCAGTCAGACGACGCGGGCAACTCGGTGCCCCTCGACGACGTTGGCGGCCTTGGACAGTTCCACGGCGGCGACTGGCCCGTGGACGTGGATCGACTACATGAAGCCCGCGACCGCGAACCTGCCGGGCGACGACTTCCCGTGGAAGGTTGAGTCCAACCGCAAGGTCCACAACAACGCGCCCACGCCTGCGCCGAGCGCGACCACCGAGGCCCCGCAGTCCTCCCCGGAGCCCACCGAGACACCTACCCCCACCGAGACGCCCTCCGCCGAACCCACCGAGAATTCTCAGAACGGTGGCAACGGTTCCAATAACGGGAACAACGGCAACGGAACGGTGGCAACGGTTCCAACAACGGGAACAATGGCAATGGTTCCAACAACGGCAATGGCGGGAACAATAACGGCGGCAATAACAACGGCGGCAACAACAATGGTGGCCGAAGAAAACTAGCCGCGCCGCAGCGCGCCATGCCTGCGGGCCCCTGAGGAGCATCCTCGGGGCCCGCAGTGCGTTCACCGCGGAGTATGCGTATGCGGATAGGGACGACGATGCGGATAGGTGAGAACATCCGGATAGGTTAATAACCTATCCGGAAGCGAATAACCTATCCGCGTGCACGCAACCTATCCGCGTGTGAGCGCATGAGCTCCTGCCACATGTTCTCTCTTCCCGTGCGCTTCATGGTGCTCGGGCCCGCAACGGATCGCTGTGCACGCCGACAGGGACGCGGAGCTAGCAGGGGTGGCCCCGCTCGCATGAGCGGGGGCCACCCCTTTCAGCATCTCAACCGATGCGTGAAGCCTTCACTTCGCGGCGGAAACGCGGACCCTTGAGGTTCGCGGACACCTCGGGGTGGAGGCCGACGGTCACCGTGTAGTCGCCAACGGCCTTGATGGGCGAGGCGATGATGACGCGACGACGATCGATGGTCTGGCCCAGCTGCTCGCTTGACCGCGTCAGCGATCGCAGCAGCGGAGACGGCGCCGAACAGGCGGCCGGAGTTGCCAACCTGCCGGAGATCTCGACAACGGCACCTGGAGGGCGTCGCGCACGGCGCGAGCGTCGTCGATCGTGGCGATCTCGTGGCGGCGACGAGCAGCGGCGATCTGGTCGATCTGCTTCTGCGCGCCGCTGGTCCACTTGGCGGCGAAGCCGCGGGGGACCAGGTAGTTGCGGGCGTAGCCAGCTTTGACCTCGACGACCTCGCTGCGTGGCCGAGCTTCGGAACGTCGTGGGTGAGGATCAGTTTCGTGGTAGCCATATCAGCTGTGTCCTTCCCTTATCAGCGGCCGGTCGTGGAGTAGGGGCAGCAGGCCATCTCACGCGCGTTCTTGACGGCGCGAGCGATCTTGCGCTGCTCCTGGGTGGAAACACCGGTCACGCGGCGGGCGCGGATCTTGCCGCGGTCCGAGATGAACTTACGCAGCAGAGCGGTGTCCTTGTAGTCGATCTTTTTCGATCTTGGCCGACTTCAGCGGGTTGGCCTTCTTCTTGATGGGCTTGTTGCGAAGTTGGGGCTTCGCCATGATGGTCTCCTAGTGAATCCGGGCGGACTGTGCCGCCCCAAGCGTGTTGTCTTCGACGTGGCGCTATCCGGCGTAGGTGCCGGGGCGCGCGACTTTAGAACGGGGCTCGTCGTCGAAGGAGGTGGCGCTGCCAGCAGGGGCGGAGCGCCACGGATCCTCGGGGGAGCCGCCGGTCGGTGCGCCGTGGTTGGCGCCACCCCGGCCATATCCACCCTGGCCGCCGCCGTAACCGCCGCCCTGCTGCCTGCTGGTAGCCGCCCTGCTGGCCGCGGTTGTCGGACTGGTAGCCGCCGCCACCGGAGGGGGCGGTGCGGGTGACCTGCGCGCGTGCGCGGCGCAGGGAGGGGCCGACCTCGTCGACCTGCAGCTCAACGACCGTGCGACGTTCACCCCTGCTGGGTGTCGTACGAGCGCTGGGTGAGGCGACCCTGAACGATGACGCGCATGCCCTTACGCAGCGACTCGGCGACGTTCTCAGCGGTCTCGCGCCACACGGAGCAGCGCATGAAGAGGGTGTCGCCGTCGCGCCACTCACCGGCGTTACGGTCGTAGGTTCGGGGGTGGAGGCCACCGTGAAATCGGCGACCGCGGCGCCGGACTGCGTCCAACGCAGTTCGGGGTCAGCGGTCAGGTTACCGATGACAGTGATGACGGTATCTCCGGCCATGTCGGCTCCTCGGGCTTAGAGGTGGTGTCGGCTCAGTGAGCGTCGGGGCGCAGGAGCTCGTACGGAGAATGGTCTCGTCGATGCCCATGCGGCGGTTGATCTCGAGAGCGACCTCGGGGGTCGTGGTCATGTCGATGACGACGTAGATGCCCTCAGAACGCTTGAGGATGTCGTAAGCAAGACGGCGCTTGCCCCAGACGTCAGCGTTCTCGACGGATCCGCCGTTGGCAGCCACGGGTGCCAGGTACTTCTCCATCATGGGGGGCGACGGTGCGCTCGTCGATCGAAGGATCGAGGATCACCATCAGTTCGTAGTTACGCACGTTGGTTCCCACCTCCTATGGTCTTTACGGTCACGGACGGTCCGTGACAGGAGGGCGTTGCGTATGGCCCGTGAGGGGCCTGCTGGACCGGCCGCGGGTGCGGACAGTCCAGCTACCCACTTTACACGGGTGGCAGCGTCTTCGCTAGGGCGTTTCCGGTCACGATCGGGCTCCTCGGGACGAGGCCTGGGCCCACCCCGCCGGGACACCGAACCCCCCGCGGAACCGGGGGTGCGCACGAGGCCAGCCCCGGCCTCGTCGATCGGCTAGAGCGAGCGGGCGCCGAGCCCGTTGGTGAGGGCCCGCATGCCCGTGTAGACGGCCGAGTAGGCGAGCCAGACCATCGCGAGGGGCGAGGGAGGGGCGCGCCGTGAGCGCGGCGGGTGGGCGATGACCCACAGGGAGGGCGCGTAGACGACCAGGTTGACGATGCCGGCGACGGCCGGGTAGCAGCCTCGGCCCGCGCCGATGAGGACACCGTCGAGGAGGAACACGTATCCGGCGACCGGCTGGAAGAGCGCGCCGACGATGATGGCGACGGTCGCGTAGTCAATGACGGTCTGGTCGGTCGTGAAGATGCGCGTGATCCAGGGCGCGGTGATCGCCAGAGCGACGCCGACTGCGACGCCGAAGCCGATGCCCCAGCGCGACAGGGTGCGCAGGAGGGGCGCATGGCGCCGCGCTCGCCGGTGCCGGTCGTGAACCCGGCGAGCGCCTGGGCGGCGATCGCGAGGGCGTCGAGCACGTAGGGCGGCGAAGGACCACAGGGTCCACACGATCTGGTGAGCGGCCAGGGCCTGGGTGGAGATCGCGGTGACCGCGCTCAGGGTCGCGAGGAGGGCGACGCGCAGCGCGAGGGTGCGCACGAGCAGGGGCGCTCCCTCGAGCGCCGCGCCGAATAGGCCGTGAGTGGAGGGGCGCAGGCTCACGCCCTCGCGGCGGGCGGCGCGCACGATCATCCACCCGAGGAAAGCCGCCATGAGCGTCTGCGTGATCGCGGTGCCCAGGCCTGAACCCGCCACCCCAGGCCGAGGGGTACATGAGCACCCAGTTGGCCACCGCGTTGAAGGCCGCGCCCACGGACGCCGCGACCAGGGGAGTGCGCGTGTCCTGCAACCCGCGCAGGGTGCCCGTGGCCGCCAGGACGACGAACATGCCGACGAGGCCGGGCGCGGAGGCGCGCAGGTAGGCCAGGGCGTGCGGCATGGTGGCCGCGTCGGCCCCCAGCCAGGTGAGCAGGGGAGGCGAAGACGGTCAGGAGGATCGCGGCGAGGGCGCCGAGGCCTCCCGCCAGCCACATGGCCTCGACCCCCGAGTGGATCGCAAGGTCGCGTCGCCCGGCCCCCAGGTGGCGGCCCGCCAGGGAGGTCGTCGAATAGGCGAGGAAGATGAAGAGCCCGACCGCCGTGTTCAGCACGGTCGACGCGATGCCCAGGCCCGCCAGCTGCGGGGTTCCCAGATGGCCCACCATCGTGGAGTCAATGACGGTGAACAGAGGCTCCGCAATGAGGGCCCCCAGAGAGGGCAGAGCGAGGGCCAGGATCATCCGCGTGGTGATCGTCGGGGTCGACGAGGCCGAGGCCTCCTCACGCTTCGCGGGTGAGGTCGGGTCGCTGGGTCCCTGTGTACTCGTCATGACACTCCGATTCTTTTCCACAATGTGTGCACAGGCTTGTGGAAAGCCCTGCACTGGGAAATTCTAGACGGCCCAATGAATGACAATGATGTGACTGTGATGAGCATATCTGCCCTGACAGATCGGTCATTTCACGTTGTGCACAGGCGTCGTCGGCGTTGTGCACAGGTTATCCACAATATGTGCACATGCCCGTGCACAGCGCCGGTCGCGCAATCGCCTACAACGCGTTAGTCTTCGCCTGAAGGATCTCTATCCACAGGGCTTCAGGCCGCGCTCGCGGCACTCAGCCCGGCCCCGGCCTCGTCCCTATACGCCCGCGCACCCGAGAGGATCACGATGTCCGACGACCAGTTCGACCGCGTCCCCCCGCAGGACATCGACGCGGAGATGAGCGTCCTCGGATCGATGATGCTGACGACCGAGGCCGCCAACGTCGTCTCCGAAATGCTGCGCGGGCAGGATTTCTATCAGCCCAGCCACGAGACCATCTTCGACACCATCGTCGAACTCAACGGCCGCGCAGAACCCGCCGATGCGATCACCGTCGCTGGCGAACTCAAGCGCGCGGGCGTCCTGTCGAAGGTGGGCGGCGCCGCCTACCCGCACACCCTCATCGCCTCCGTGCCCACCGCCGCAAACGCCGCCTACTACGCGCGCATCGTGCGCGAGCGTGCCATCATGCGCCGCCTCGTCACCGCGGGAACGCGCGTCGTCCAGCTCGGCTACGCGGACGCTTTAGCGGCGACGTCGACGAGATCGTCGACCAAGCCCAGGCCGAGGTCTACGCCGTCTCCGACGGGCGCGAAACCACCGACTACGTCTCCATGACGCAGATGAGCTCGGACATCCCTCAACGCGCTCGAAGACATCGAGAAGAACCAGGGCAAGCTCAACGGCGTGCCCACCGGCTTCACCGACCTCGACGAACTCACCCAGGGCCTGCACGGCGGCCAGATGATCATCGTCGCCGCACGACCCGCCATGGGTAAGTCCACGCTCGCCCTGGATTTCTGCCGTTCCGCGTCCATGAAGCACGGCATCACCTCGCTCATCTTCTCCCTGGAAATGAGCTCTCAGGAAATCGCGATGCGTATGCTCTCCGCCGAGTCCGGCGTGCGCCTGTCCAAGATGCAGGCTAGGCAAAATGAGCGACGTCGACTGGCGCAAGGTCGCCGAAACAACCTCGCGCATGAGCGAGGCACCCCTGTACGTCGACGACTCCGCGAACATCACCATCTCCGAGATTCGCTCGAAGTGCCGCCGCCTCAAGCAGCAGGAAAACCTGGGCCTCGTCGTCATCGACTACCTCCAGCTCATGACGAGCGGCCGCCAGGTCGAGTCGCGTCAGCAGGAAGTCTCCGCGATGTCGCGAAACCTCAAGCTCCTGGCCAGGACCTCGACATCCCGGTCATCGCCGTCGCGCAGCTGAACCGTAACTCTGAGGGCCGCACCGACCGCAAGCCCATGATGAGCGACCTGCGTGAGTCCGGCTCGCTCGAGCAGGACGCCGACATCATCATCCTGCTGCACCGCCCCGACTACTACGACAAGGAAGATCGACCCGGCGAGGCCGACATCATCGTCGCCAAGCACCGCAGCCGAGCGCGACCGCGACCGTCACCGCCCTCTTCCAGGGGCGACATGGCGCGCTTCGTCAACTACACGGGACGCCCCTGAGCCCGGCGGCGGCGGCGAATAGCGGGAGTCACGCACGAGGCCGGGGCCCTGCCCGGGTTGCTTCCCGCGTTTCCGTTAGTCGCCGGTCGGTGGCGTGCCCGTCATTGACGAGGCCGTGGGCCGTGCGCTGGCCGCCTCGGTTCCGCGCACTTGCCCGTGCTCACGGATGTTGCCGCCAAGTGGGCCAGCCGTTGGGTGCCCGTTAGTCGCTGATCGCTGGCGGTGGGTGGGTGTTGTCTTCGTTGGGTTGTTTGCTGCGGTTGTGGTGTCGGGTGGGTGTGGCTGCGGTCGTGTTGTTTCGGTGGGTGTTGTCTTGTTGGTGCTGTGGGTTTCTCGTTGGGCGTGTGTGGGTCGGTTGCTTGGTGTGCCTCGTGGGGCTGGCCTGTTTGCTCGCTGTCTGCCCCTGTGAGCTCGGCTCGGAGTGCCCGCTTCAAGCTCGGTTGGGCCCTCGTCTGCGCCGTGAGCTGGGCTCGGCGGGTCTGTTTTGGCCGTCCGTGCGGCGGGCTGTGCTCGTTGCGCCCGCTTGATGCCCGGTCGGGCCCCTGTCTACGCCCGCGGTTAGTGCCGCCGTGCCCGTCTGCGCTCACGGTTGGTGCGGCCGTGTCCTCTCCTGCAGCGCCTGGCTGGTCGATGAGTAGCTAGGGCCTCGTATGTGTGCCGATGGCGTCGATACTGTTGGTGTGTTTGTTGCTGTGGGTGCCAGGCGGTGCCTTGCGAGCGCCGACAGGTACTCGTAGCTACGCCTAAACTTCTTTTTGCGCTTTGCGTCTCCTTTCGATCTGGTGGTTGTGGGGGTCTGTACTCATGAGGTGCCCAGGTGGCGTGTCGTCGGCGTGTTGAAACCTTATGTCGTGCAATTCCCCTGCTGGAGGGTGGTGTGGGTGCGCTGAGCTGCGCGTCGTTGTGCGTAGGTGGCGTAGCTGGTTCTGCAGGCTTTGTCTCTAACGCCAATGGGTTCTGTGTCGCCTTGGGTGTCACGAGTAGCTTGACCTGGCCTGGTCTGGCTTTTTGTGGACCGGGTTTTTGAGGTTGTTGGTTGTTATTGGTGGTGCAGCTCATTGGCGCGCGTACTGGGTTGGTGAGAGCCAGCCCAGCGCGCTGTGGGGGTGCTCTTCATTGTAGCGGCGCGACCAGGCGGCGATGAGGGTGCGTGCATGGTTGAGGTCCTCGAACATGTTGTCTTCCAAGTTCATCACGCATACGGTTGTGTAGGACTCCAC